>Ga0099797_100843_pt1 | contig 17967 bp, 16 predicted proteins | sample Uncmet_Sort48C_1_FD_89871 | JGI IMG/M metagenome (GOLD analysis project Ga0099797, IMG submission 89871) | Marine eukaryotic communities from CALCOFI LINE 67, Pacific Ocean - C012_Sort48C_1 | ecosystem: Environmental > Aquatic > Marine > Oceanic | place: Pacific Ocean: Monterey Bay | collected...
ACACAGGTTTGTGGGGTCTAGCTCTATCGTTGGTTATCAGCGTCCTCGTGGCGATGGCAGCCGTGCGTGTGCAGTAGGCGCGTGCGGCTTAAGTGCACCATGTGGATATAGAGTGGTGCATTTCATGACGCAGATTCGAGGGGCATGTTATGATTATGGTGGTATTGTGAGTCCCGTCGTAGCGACAGAAGCCATGCTCGATAGGTGCCGCACGCTCTCCCACCCGCAGCAGCGCACTCGCATCATGGGCTTGATGTCTCGTGAATATGCGTGTGATATATGCAAGTCTGGCTGAAACGGGCGTGTCTTAGATTGTTCTATGTAAGCGTCCAGGCTTTGTACAAGCCAGTGCTCATGTGCACAGCGGCATGCGGGCACTGGTTCGATGCCATCTTGGATCATTTTGGAACTCAAAAACACCATTTCGCTACCGTATTGCCACCGTTACGAAGCAGCCGTTCAAACGATGAACGCTCAAGGGATCATGATAATCCTCCCGCTCCCGGTAGATATACTACGTGACGGCGTCGGTGGCGTTGAGACTGATGCTGTAGCCTGGCGCACACGCGATGGTTTCGTGTTACTGTGATGTACGTTAATCGAGAGGGGCTAGAATTACGATGAAGAGGGCAAGCGGTACCTTTGGGCCAGAGAGGTAGTGCGGGGGGGAGGGGCTAGTACTCTGCATTGCCTCATATCGTACGTCAGTTGATTACGTGTGTTGTTTTGCATTCTAAAGGTGTTTTAATCTCACATAATACGACCTTATAATATAAGGTAATTACCTGAGCTGGCCTTGCCTGCTGTGCCCTAATTGCCTGAGTGACACGACATGAATTAAACATGGCCAGACCTGCTCCATTACCCCGTTACGCCAGGGGGGCTAACATCAGGCCAGGTGGTTAGCAACGTAATAAGAGCAGGCCTGTTGCGTGTTCCCTAAACAGCGAAACAAACTACCACCTACCACATGGCGCAAAGACATGCCAACTGACTGCGCGCCCTCCTTCCCCCTCCCTAAGTGCCAAGTTCACACTTCCCGTTTGTGGCAAGCCACACAGTTGTTCCGCCCTGCGCTGTGATGACACGTCCTTATCATTGTGCCGCAACCAGCTGCCTATCTGTCCTTGTATTTTTGTAGCAACCAGCTGCCTATCTGTCCTTATAATTGTGTAGCAGCCAGCTGCCTCTCTGTCCTTATATTTGTGTAGCAACCAGCTGCCTCTCAGCCCTTATAATTGTGCCGCAACCAGCTGCCCCTCAGCGCTCATAATTGTGCCGCACCCAGCAGCCCCGCAGCCCTTATAATTGTGCCGCAACCAGCTGCCTCTCTGCCCTCATAGTTGTGTAGCAACCAGCTGCCTCTCTGTCCTTATATTTGTGTTGCAACCAGCTGTCCCTCAGCCCTTATAATTGTGCCGCAACCAGCTGCCTCTCTGTCCTCATAATTGTGCCGCAACTAGCAGCCCCTCAGCCCTTATAATTGTGCCGCAACCAGCTGCCTCTCTGTCCTTATAATTGTGTAGCAACCAGCTGCCTCTCTGTCCTTATATTTGCATTACAACGAGCTGCCCCTCAGCCCTCATAATTGTGCCGCAACCAGCTGCCTATCTGTCCTCGTAATTGTGCCGCAACCAGCTGCCTCTCTGTCCTTATAATTGTGCCGCAACCAGCTGCCTCTCTGTCCTTATAATTGTGCCGCAACCAGCTGCCTCTCTGTCCTTATATTTGTGCCGCAACCAGCTGACTCTCTGTCTTATAGTCGTATTGCAACCAGCTGCCTCTCTGTCCTTATAATTGTGCCGCAACTAGCTGCCTCCCCTTATATTTGTATTGCAGCTAGCTGCGTCCCGCACTGTGCGTTCCGCTGGCAGGCATGAACTGCGACTCGGACGTTCTGCAGGATCTCTGCACACCCCACGCCCAGTGCGTCCCCTTCTACAGGGCTCCTCGCCCAGTCGTCCCCTTCTGCAGGACCCCTGCGCACCCCACGCCCAGTCGTCCCCTTCTGCAGGACCCCTGCGCACCCTACGCCGAGTGCGTCCCCACCGACTCCCTGCCCGTAGAGTCCCTACATACTATGGCATAGCCCCCCTCCTGCATACTATGCCATAGTCCCCCCTGCATACTACGTCATAGACCCCCCCTGCATACTACGCCATAGACCCCCTGCATACTACGTCATAGACCCCCCTGCATACTACGTCATAGGTATGGCCAGCGGGTGTGACTCCGCTGAGCGACGGGCTTGAGTGTGGGTGTGGTGCAGTTCTCATCGGCGTTTGCATTGGAGTTAAGAGCGATGCATACATTCTTATTACGTGTAACCGTTGGAGTGCGTAGCCGTTGCAAGCACCACGTTAGATGGTGGATTATATTACGCTGTGTATTCAGACGATCGCTGGGTCACATCTGTGTGTGTGTGAATCTAGTTGCATCTGCAGGTGTGTGCTATACGCAGTCCAGCGACTTGATTTGATGACATGGCCACGCCACACGAGCTATCACTTTGTGTAGAGCGGGGTGTCACCGATCCTGCAGGCTGATTGTCTGACAAACCGCCTCTTCGTGCCCACTCCGTTTGTGTCTCATGCCACAGCTGCCACTTGATTTGCTTTGGCCAGGACGGCCTAGTGCGCCAAATATGGCTACATCTTCCGCACCGCTCCCGCTACTGCAACTGGCACCGCGTCTACTCGCTGACGCACGATGGTGGGTACCATCCTGAGCATGGCGCGCTGACCAGCTGGCACCAGTTTAGCGCGGTATCTTGACGCTGAGCAATCTTGTGTTCATTCGCAGGGGCAAGTTCATTCGCAGGGAAGGCTGCTGCGTGCATGCAAAGATATGCCCTAGTCTTCCTGGTCTACTATAATGCTAGCCGCCTCCCTGGACTAATGGTAAGCCGCACTCACTTGCATCACTCCGTATGACGCTGCTGTATGTATTCGCAGACGTGCCCTAACCTCCCTGGCCTAATATATTGCCAGCCTCCCCTGGCCTAATACAGCCGCCTTCATTAGCAGGAGCCAGTATGACGACGCTGCTGCATGCATTCGAAGACGTGCCCTAGCTCATCTATGATGCTAGCCGCCCCCCTGGCCTAATGCTTTCCTCATTTTAGTATCAACAACTAATGGTAGCCGCATTTATTCGCAGGGGCCAGCTTGGCGACGCTGCTGCATGCTTGCAAAGACGTGCCTGGGCCTATTGTCACTGCCATCAAGTGCGAGCGCAGTGCGAGGGTTGGGCTAAGTGGAGAGACGGCGCTCAGAACTCACAGGGCAGGGCGGAGTTGAAAGACGGCGCTCAGCTGAAGGCCGCTCGGGGGGACTGGATTTTACAAACTTCAGCTATAACGGCATAGGCTGGGTGCGAAACTTGTCTGGTGAACAGCAGCTTCTCAAAGTGCCAATAATCAAACTACGGACATATTTTCTCTAACTCCTCAGCGGAAGCCACTGTCAGTGTATGTACAGAACGCCGTCGTATCGGCATATCCGTAGGTCATCGATTTGCCAACGTTGATCGGACTTACTTCGCCACCAGTCACACCTCCGACAAAACGGAGCTTGTGCCCTTCGATTCTTTGTTCGTGTTGAAGGGGGATGATTCCTATGGGGGGTGCGAAGGATTGAATGAGAGGCAAAATATTCACTTGTGTTTGCGCAGGGACGTCAATGGGCGCGTTTTTGGTGCTTTCCTTGTGGACACATGGCGAGTGGAGGTGCCCTTCCTCGTGATAGCAAGGCACATCACGCTTGCTACGGCATAAGAAACTCCTCCTTCCAACACGGTGCGGCTCCCTGGTTCGCTGTGCATCGCCGCAGCCGGATCCTTGTGATTACGGCAGCGGAATTAGCGGGTTTTGGCTTAATGCTACCCTTCCTGGCGTGATAGTATGTCCCTTGTTTAAATGAAGTCATTCGATTTCAAAACGTCGTCAAATTGATTCAGTTCTATGTAGTCAATATTTAACTAAGGGCGCCCCATCCCGGTCCTGGATTACTTGCAGGACTTTTGTAACAATACCAGATATTGTTATGAAATAAAGTATGGCCCAGGTCAGCGCGGGTTGAGACGCCCCTTTCCAACGCTTTCCCGTCCTTGCGGATGCGAATCCTGTCCACGTTACCTACTAGTTGGCTGTGTGCAGAGAGAGCTGCCATTTGAGCAGGAGAGGTGGCTTGCATTAGGCCAGCGAGAGGGGGGGAGGGGGCTAGCATTAGGCCAGACGAAGCTTATCCCGCTGCCGGGTCCACCTGCGATGGGATTAGGCCAGGGGACCTACTATCAGGCCAGGAAGGCTAGCGTTAGGCCACACAAAGCTTATTCCGCCGCCGTACGTGTCTACCTGGAATGACATTGCCACTTCAGCAGAATTAACCTCTTTCATTTGTGAGCCCTCCGCTTATTGCGAGTGCCACGGCAGGAAGACGCTTACGGCAGCGGGCTGAGCTTTTTGTGGTCATGTGCAGACACAGTAGAGTGGACATCCATAAAGGCGAGCTGGGAGATGTTGGTATACTGTAGTAAGAGGGGGTTTGCTATCTGCGTCGAACGGGCGCCGGCCCAAACACCTTCCAGAGCATATGCGGGTCACCTGCAGCTATATGGCACACGATCGTCACATGATGCCGGCACGAATCTGAACGATAGCAGTCACCCAGTCAACAGAATGATCGCCGCGCCGGAGGCCTCATATAATTATGGTCATGAAGCACTCTGCTCACTGCAATGGCGTCGCTGCACTGCCCTATGCAGAAAGGCGCAGCATTCTGAACCTAGTGAGCGATACCAGAACATGCTGCCGCAACTCAGCGCAAGGAATACAGGATCCTGCGCGTGGTGGAGATTCCGTTGATCGCGCTTGCGAATGCGACACGGGTCTGAGTGAGTGATCTCACACGTGTCGCGTCGATTTGCCTGGAGGATGCTGCCGTGCACCCATCTCGCCTGCACGTTATCCTCTCGACCCAGCTATAGCGCATGTGTGAAAGTGTGAAGGGTTTGTACTAGTTTACAGGTGCCCTCGATGCCTCTAATGTCGTACATGTTCAAGGGCATGGTCCAGCGAATCACCCCTCTGGCTCCCGATGCATTGGTCCGCGCGTACACACATCTAGGGCCCATGCATATCATCTAGGGAGTCTATGCATCACTTAGCATGGGCTTATACGTGCAGTAAGGTGGGTCCACGCGCGCATAAAGCTAGGTAGGTCTACGCATATCCTCTAGTGGGAGCCTATGCAAATAATACGGGTCAGCTTGGTCAGCGTGTGTGCACGTTTGAGGGGCGTATGCGTGCCGTGCACGGGGGGTCAATGTACATCATCTGGGTGGTCTAGAGAGCTGGGAGGCTCTGTACGGGACCAAGCTGACAGTGGCGCCTACGGCAGGTATTCCCCTGGACGAGAGCGAACATGATAATCCAGCGATGCGATGGGCGAACACTTTCGTGCGGTGGCGGTGGGCCTGGCGCAGGCGCGTGCCATTTGACACAGAGGCGGCGGCGGCGGTGCTGGCTCGCACTGAATGAAATAGAGGCAGCGGCCGTGCTGCTGACTTGAAACAGGTTTATGCAGTCACTGAAGACAGCCACGTCTCTTCACTGCGTCGCTTTGCCGGTAGTGCTCGTGTGACAAACGATGTGACGCTCTCGTGGCATCACCTTGGGGATAAGAGTCAGCTCGCCGACACGTTATGAATTCACTTGGTGCGCACCTGTGCGTGAAGCAAGGCCATTCAGGAAATAGCACCAAAACATGGGTCAATGGATGACTTGCGTGTGCAGGGCGGTGTGTGTGAAGGGATGTATCATGTGTGTGTGTCAGGGGGGTCTATCATGCGTGCGAGAGGGGGGCTATAATGCTCATGAATGGATGATTTTTTGGCAATCAGGTAAGTAGAGGGATAGCTAACATGTTAACATTAGAGATGGAACTTCACAAGCTTCAGTCGTAACGACATAGCGTTTGGGGGAGGCATGTCCCAAATAACAGCAGCAGCTCTGAATTCCATTGCATTACATATGAAGCTATTCTTTGTGATGCACGTCAGCAGTAGCAATGGCCATCTTACAAACAGAACACCAAATATGACAGAACCTCACAACGGATTCATCATACAGCACACAGTCTCAACAAAAACCAGTCTTGCGACGCAGGAAGTGCAGGATAAGCGTAACTAATAACGATGCAATGCGATTCATAGTACCACGGCCTGTGGTGTTTGTCGCAAGCCAAAGGATCCAGCGAATCGCCACGTGAATCGCCGTTCACGAGCTACCACCAAAGGGCCCATGATCATGAGGGCCTCCGGCATAGAATTAGTAGTAATTTACACATGTCTTACCTCGCACTATGTGATTTGTGGCAAATAAGCCCGGTTCCAACGCAGGCACTGGGTGAGAGCCACCCACCCTTTGCTAGATTCTGCCATTCATGAACAAAACATCAAAGGGGCGTGTATCATATTTTTGGTGAGGGTCTATCGCATGCGCTATTTGGTGCGAGGAGAGTGTTTTGGTGCGGTGTATAGGTGTTCGTAGAGGAACCGGGGAGTTAAGCAGTGCGATGTGCTCGTGTGTCAAGTGGTATACGAGTGGTATCGACGGACAAGATAGCCCATCCTAAGCTACGCAAGTGATAGGCCCTCTCTATCAACGTCTGCGTCCTTACTGTTCATTCGTATCGGCATCTCATGCACAAGCCATGAGCAAACGGGGAATTCGCGGTCAGCCGTGGCGTCAGTCTGGGACAACGCCAATGGATTCCTGGACGACGCTCGTTCCTGAAGACTGAAGACTGACAACTTTACTTGCGCAGCCCCTCGACACTAATACACTGATTCCAAATCAGTGTCGAGCCCTTGTAAAGCATCTGGGGCGTAGGAATACGAGCTACCTTCAACGGCTAACTAACTCTATAACCTGACCAGTTCTGAGAATTGACAAGATTCCTTTGGTCAACAGCTGCATATGACCTGATGCCGAGCCCACTGACGCACATGCGTGTGCTCCATGTAATTGGATGCCGAGCTGATGCACATGCCCGTGGCAGGTTTGTGGTTGGACCAAAACCTACTGTACGGCACCTCCCTCGGGTGTGATACCTTCGGAACCGTGTCCCCCTTGTCATCAAAAGACGAGTTTAAAGCCTGTGCAGTGGAGGCCATCTTGGTAGGGTGTGGAGGAGTGTGATGCATGAGGCCATCTTCGTAGGCAGGTTGTGGGTGAGTGTGATGCATGTGTAGTGGGAGCTATCTTAATGGGGTGTGCATGAGTGTGAAGCCTGTGCAGTGGAGGCCATCTTGGTAGGGTGTGGATGAGTGTGATGCATGCGTAGTGGAGGCCATCTTGGTGGGGTGTGGATGATTGTGAAGCATGGGGCCATCTTGGTGGGGTGTAGATGAGTGTGAAGCATGGGGCCATCTTGGTGGGGTGTAGATGAGTGTGAAGCATGAGGCCATCTTCGTAGGGTGTGGATGAGTGTGAATCATGAGGCCATCTTGGTCGGGTGTGGATGATTGTGAAGCATGTGCAATGGAGGCCATCTTGGTAGGGTGTGGATGACTGTGAAGCATGTGCAATGGAGGCCATCTTGGTAGGGTGTGGATGACTGTGAAGCATGTGCAATGGAGGCCATCTTGGTCGGGTGTGGATGAGTGTGATGCATGAGGCCATCTTGGTGGGGTGTGGATGACTGTGAAGCATGTGAAGTGGAAGCCGTCTTGGTATGGTCATGTGAGTTGGGTGCGGATGAGTGTGTAGTGGAAACCATTGGGGCTGCGTTAGGATAAGTGCCTTGTTGTGGCCGTGTCAGTAGGCTGTGAATGGGTGTGCTGTGCAGGCCGTCAACATCATCTAATTGCCCCACTAAATGAAGTTTAGACGTATGCCACACAATATTGAGACGTAGTTGGTCTCTTGAAGTTGGCCATTCACGCTTCATGAGATCATTCGTGGAGGAGGGCGGCCTTTGGCGATGTTTGCCGCCATCCTAACCCTATGGTCATATATCTGTTTGCCGTTGTCTTGGCTCCTGCCTTTGGTCATCCTAGCCCCTACGGGTACACATGTGTTTACCTTACCATTGTTATCCTACCCCCTGGCTTTGGTGTTATGTGCCGTCATCCCAGCCCCTCTCCTGGATTGCACATGACCATGCCCACGACGATGCACATGAACTTGCCAACTACGATGTAAAAGCCTGGGATGATGCACCAGTGCGATCGGACTAATTCACCATTGATGTCCCCACTGCGATCGTTCTGAGCGTATGTGTAACTCAGCTAAAGGCCATGAGAGCCTGCTCGCGTATGAATTCACTTCAGGCGCAGTATGGAGGACTAAAGTGAGGAAAGCTAACGGCATAATGCATGATGGTCAGAAAGTTGATGTTGCCAAGGCAAACCAGGAGAATCTGATGGAAGATTCGCATCGTTATGTGAATCAGATCCGTCAGAAGGGCTATACATATATGCACACGCAATCAGAACTATCCTCCCCAAAAAATATGCGACAACATTCGACAGCTTAAGGGCTGTTGGTCAAAGTCTTCCTCGTGCAGATGTGAATACCACAAGTTCCGGCAAGCGCTGCCTGTGTGCAATAGCGTTCAACTTCAGAGACTGGAGCAATTTCAGTGCATCCTGCTGATTAAATCGTAATCACTCAGCTCCGCCAGTTACTCAGTTTGCTTTCAGGCACTCCCTATGCTGACCCTATGGCGTTTACGGATATTTCGAGGTGATGTGCTGACCTCCTAATGCAGGGGATCTATGATATGTGTGTAAGGAGGATTGAATCCTACAAACTCCAGTTATAACGGCATAGACTTTGTCTACTCACGAGTAGCTTCTCACAGTGCCATTAAATCGTACTAAGGGCGTGTGCACAGTCTAGTGAGGGAGGTGAGGTGCTGCTATGCAAGGAGATCTCCCGTGTGTAGTGTGTAGCTGCGGTGGGCATCACATTGGACCCGGAGAACTGACGGAACGGCTCCGGAGGTGTGGAGTGTAGCATGGCGACCGCCATCCACGTCTCATAGCGCAGAACCTGAGGAGCAACAGGTAGTCCAAGTGTGTTTGCTTAGCTAGGCTTCAATTGGCGTGTTGTGGCACTACATGATACTTTTCAAACTGAACCTGCTGTATTGGGAGCTGTACCCCTAAGCTGCACCGTGGAAATCTCGATAAAAGCTGCCCACAACTGCTTAGAGCTACCGGAGTGCTACTAACGCTCTATGCTACTAGGGCCTGGATTCGCACCACCGACATACTATCACAACAGACCTAGATTGCGAAAACTCCAAATTGCGGATATCCTTGGAGCATGATTTTTAATGGTTGCTAGCAGCGTCAAGCTGTGCTTAGCATCGCCAATGCGGCTTTAGCTTTGATGTCGGCAGTTGGGATAGACAAAGAAGTTGCGCTAAATACATGTCAAGGTTGCATGTGTATATCCAGCAATCCCAGAACCTTGGCATCCCGATTACTTTCGTTCTCGTAAGGACCGGCACACCACTGGGCCAAGGTGCGATGCCCACACCCGGGGGGCAGGCCAACGCACCCCAGTGTTGGTCTTTCACTCGCCCAGGCAACTTCTTCCGATGGCCGGTGCTTTGGTCGGCGACACAGCACGCACAAAACCCGCGATCTAGGTTAGAAGGCATCTGGGTTCGCCAGTAAGCGCGGCCGCGGGCGCCAAGAGTGTTCGCCGACCATCGGGCGGAGGTGCATTAATACCGAAGGCCCCGCGTGCCCCACGGCCCTGCGCGCTTCAGGTAATTGTGCCACTGGACTAAAAATCAGTTTGATGTCAAGTAGAATGGCAGTTTTTAGAGAGTCACCTCGCGAAGAACTCCCAGTAGCCCCCCTCCCCCCCTTTTGCAATTTCCCCTTTTTTTGTAGCCAGAAACGCCAGGCTACTAGGCAGCGAGGGTGATCTCACGTCGCCGTTCTACCCTGCTGTAGGCTAGCTCCAGCACACCGCCGTACAGCAAGCTGCATGCTGGATTCCCCCCCTCCAGCACCAGCCCGGGCCCATATTAAACTAAAAATTAATCACGATAAGAGGAAAACCTGCGAGTGCACCGGGGCCACCCATCCCATCCCATCAGTGCTTTGAGCACATCAAGTGTGAGATGCCCCGTAATGCTTCCAGCACTAAACTCCTGATCATCAGATCATCGACTCAAGTCGGCTAAGTATCGATTTTGCACTAGGCCGTTTGTCAGGGTCCTGGTGCCAGCAATCCGATAGCAGCTGTGCGAACTTCCGATCAAGTGCTTCAGGAATCGGTGGTCTGAGACCCTCTGTTCCAACAGCAGAATAATGTGAATCGTCTACAGGCTGCCCACCATAGCCGTACGGATCTGTAACATGCAGTGCAATGCAGTACAGGACTAGTCCTAAGCTGTAAATGTCTGCTTTTTCATCAAATGCAACTCCTCGGTACTCTTCCGGGCTGCGCCATCGCCCTTTAGCTGTAGCCTGGTCATGGGCAGGCACTGTTGAGGTTCTTTGGTTGAGTTCATATGTGCGGTGTGTTTCGGAAATGTACCTCCGGGGTATTGTCACCTGGCATTGTCCAGCCCAGGTCTTCACTCTGGCTCTATTGAAATCTCCAATCTTCATGGTTGCATTGTGAACATCGGCTTGATCAAGCATGAACTGATCGAGCTTGACGTCACTGTGAATGATGGTTCCGATGGTACTTGAATGGACAGCAACCAACCCACGGGCAGCATCTGCTGCTAGTCGCAGCTTCATTGGCCAAGTCAACTGCTGTTCTTGACTAAGCAAGTTTTCAAGAGACAGAGGCAGCTTCTCATAAACAGCTGATTCGGCACACAGGCCTTTGAGACTGACCACAAACTTGGAAGGAGCACCATTCAGCATTATGTCAGAAGCAGTGACAGCGCGTGTGTAAATTCCTTCCTTAATTTGATCGTAGGCTGCAATCAGGCGCTCAAATGGGTGCAGTTCTGAATCATCTCGAGTGCTGCGAACACGTTTTACTACCAGAGCCTCCCCGTGACTTCCACGTGCGCTGAAGACATGCCGCCAATGCCCTGAAGCTATTTCGTTTCCCACTTCAAGGGCCCCAGGTTGACACACCCAACTCTCTTCCACAGAGACAAACGGATCGAAATGCATTAGGTTCGAGGCGCTGATGCTGAAGCAAACCCTGGAAACCAGGAGACAGCCTACAGCAAGTGCACCAAAACAGCAGGATCTAAGAAGCTGATATCGAGAACGGGCGTGAGGACAGAGCCGGTGTGAAAATCGAAAACCAAGTATGATCGCTGCTGCTGCGAGCCCCAACACAAGCGACGTCATAAAAAGCAACATCGCGAGGAGGAGGGGTGCCAAAATGGCTATGTATTGACCAATGCTGCCCCCTCCGAAAAGGCAGGTATGAAGATCGACCATGGCTTCCTCAATCCATCCCAAAAATCGCCGGGCGGAAGCGGGTAATATTTACTAATAATTCCTCACAGCCCACGCCGTTTGCTTTCGTGGCTGAGTGAGCGAAGATTCTTTCGCTCACTCGTTGAGGGCGAAGTTGAGACGACCTGCCCAGACAGGTCGATCAGAAACCTTCGTATTAGTCAATGGGAGCTCTCCGCTTGTCAACTTCAAGAAGATATTTCAATCGACAAACGCTACGATCATGTATTTTCTTATCCCTGCAACCCGTACAGCGGACCAAAGTTATTTCTTGTCCATCGATTTCTGTCACATAAGCTGATTCCATTGTGTGCGTTCACGCCGTCGAAAACAAATTGTCGTGAGCCCGAATGAATTTGCGTCGTGCCCGGGGGAAACATCTCACTCCGCTTTGAATCGTGTGGTGCGGCTCTCGCGATTCAGCCTCGATGGCTGACGCTGCAGTGTCGGTATTGTACTGTAATGGCTCCTTGCCCACATTTGACTGATGACGTCGAATGGTTTCCTCCTGCAACGCACACAGTAAGAAAATTTGTTGGCACTAGGTGCGTGACGATTTAAAGTGGGATCAGGACCTCTTCGGCGATGACGATGATGGCGACCTTAGACATGGTCTATCAAGCGGGGATGCTTTATCAAGCCTGTCAGCGTCGCCTCCTCCTGCATCCCCTGAGCCAAATGCAATGACGCCAAGCTATGGAGACCACAATGCAGCGCTGGGCACGGGTATACCATCAGGGTTCTAGGCTGGTTGAATTAATTCGATGGAGGGAGCAGGAGTGCTGAGTGCCTGAAGGCGTCGTTGTGCAAGAGCGGCGTTGATTCACAAGTGTGTGACAATGAGCAGTCGCCTTCGGATGGTGTTGCTTCATATGGCATTCGCCTCGTTTCCAGCGATCACACATGGCCTAGGTATCGGAGGCATCGCATCGATAGAGGGCCTTGCAGATATGAAGCCTCCTGCCGTGGTAATACCCCACGCCGCGACATACCTTCCAGAATCACCTAGCTGTTGTAACATGCCTCACTCCACACCGCAGATGGCTGGTTCTGCCGGCTCACCCAGTCAGGAGGATCGCTTCTCACGCTCTGTGTCGGATTCACCTGCACCACACCTTCAGCTACTGCGTGCAAAGAAGGTGTAGCCTCCCTCCCCCCCCCCCCCTGTCACCCCTCTCTGCAACCTGTGCTGCAACTCGTGATGTTTTACTGGCATATTGCGCCTCCCCTTGAACCGGCGCTCGCTTGTTCAACCCGGATCCTCGGTGACAGAGCAAGTCGCGGCGTGTCACTGAGAATATGGTGGAGCCAGTTCAGGTCGGCGATATTGTGTTTCTGTCAAGTGCTTGTTGATGACATAAGTTGGAAATGAGGATGCCCATAAACAGTACAATGCAGCACAGGTTATTGCTATATCTATGCATGAGGGTGCAGGCGTGCGTGTAATCTGCATGCTCAATTGTCTCATTGTGCAGACGAGAATAGAGTTGAGTGGAGAAGAGAATCACAAGGAAGGTCACTCTGGGCCATGCTTATGAAGTTGCGGCCATCCCATGAAGTTGCGGCATACTCTACACAGCGCCTGGCTCCTAATACCCTGGCCTAATGTCCGGGACACTGGTCACCCTCGTTCTCTGTTGCGAACCTTGAGCTTTCACATCCAGGGCCCTATTTCTTTGGTGTCCTGAAGTTGCTTTTCAAGACAACTGTAGACTTATGCCACCCAGGCAAACTCAACTTCTGCACCTACAGACTTTGGACAAGGAGATAAGCTAATATTTGTGCGTTATTTGCATAATATTTACGCATGAAATGAAAATGCTTTTTTGAAATGATGTAATGAGGATGTACATGGAAAAGAGCAAATGCAGTGTACAGAGTAACGTCATGCTAGATGATGCGACGTATCCTAGCGTAAATCCAAACCAGGGCATGGGCAGCGAGCTGCACTGACAGTGGTCCACACTCGGAGTGCGTACAGCTTAAGGGGATGTGACCCCACCAGGCCACACGGATGATGTGGTCGCTGGTCGCAGTGCATCCTGACTCATCAACCCTGGCCCAGTAGACATCAGCTACGTAGCCCTTACACTCTCCAAGAATTCTGAAATCACAACCCACCGGCTTAGGTTTTGTGCGGGAGTCGCTCAAGAATCAATTTGGGCTGCAAGATGCTCCAGATGGAGGGCTAGTAAGGAGCGTGCTAGCTGCCACGGCGACAGAAGCAGCAAATATGGGCGACGACAGCTTAGGCGAAATAGGGTCAGTGTGGTGAAGTCAGTGAAATGAAGTCCTTAGGCGAATAGGGTCAGTGTGAAGTCAGTGAAATGAAGTCCTTGTAGATCGTCAACAAACTCGCCATAGACAGCTGGACCTGGGATGCTGCTGGCCGCCACGAGATCCCTTTCTCCCCCGCTCACTGGCCGCTGATCTAGGCGCAGCTTTTCCCGCCCCCTCCCCGTAGTTCCAGCACCAGGTTGGGCCTACTCCAACTCTTATCAGAGATCCCGGCTCGTTAGTTTCTTGTCAGATCACTCATTAAGCATCGGTAGGCTGTGTGGAGCGCCTCTTTTCGCAGGATGGCCATCTGCCACAGGGCTGGCTCTGAGCCGCATGGCGCACTCGCGGAAGCACTGGACTGTGTGACCAGGGCTGTGTGTCCTGGTTTGAAGAGAAATCATAGACTGCACTGTTCGAAGCGGCCTTCACCTTGCAGCCAGAGTCGACGGCCGCAAGCCAGAGTCTCGTAATATACAAAGAGGCAAAGGTTCTTATCAACCGGAATGTCCGATGGACAGCTTCGTGCGGCTGATAGTGGTCTCTCTGCAGGGGGGGACGAGGACGACTCGCTTAGAGAATTTGAGCGCTTCGAGCGCTTCGTACAACTTGAGATGGACGCACCGAGGTGCACAGGGAGTGGCAGTATCATGTATTCGTACAACTTGAGATGGACGCACCGAGGTGCACAGGGAGTGGCAGTATCATGTATTCGTACAACTTGAGATGGACGCACCGAGGTGCACAGGGAGTGGCAGTATCATGTATTCGTACAACTTGAGATGGACGCACCGAGGTGCACAGGGAGTGGCAGTATCATGTATTCGTACAACTTGAGATGGACGCACCGAGGTGCACAGGGAGTGGCATTGTCATGTAGGATTCTGACTTGTCGAGGGATAAACACAAGACAGAACTGCACAGGGTTTTTGTGCTTTGCGGAGCAATGTGAGCAATGCGTGTGCTATAACTGCGTTTATCATTGCTGAGAGAAAAGTCAGCATTCTCTTGCAGCAGTCCATCACACATCACACAACTAGTGTTTGCATAAGTCGTATTGCGACGCACCCAGCACCGCATCCAGCACTTGTTTACGGCATATTGTGTCACATTCAACTGGCATCTCCACCCGTTGTGTGTGTCACCCTCTCCATGCATCATAGACCCCCTCTACATGCATCATAGACCCCCTCCGCCTGTCGTAATGTGCCACCCTCTGTGAACCAACCAGCATTTGCAAGCGGTCTGTTGCGTCACGTCTCGTGATGCAACCAGCATCGCCCTCGCACATCCTCGTGCTCACTTCCGCTCCCGTTAACGGCAGCGCACCAGCGGGATGTAGTGATTTGATCACTTTAGCACAGCCGCTGCAAAGCGCTGCAGCGAAGGAAGATTTTCGGCGAGAGGAGTCCCTGCAAAGGGATACATTAGCAAAGCCGCGTTACGTGGGCGACAGCGCGGCAAGTTTCAGCAGAGAGTTTGACGATGATGAGCCGTGGGATGACGGTTCCACGCGGATTGACGAAGAACAGGCCACGGTACGTCATGGCACGGGCGAGGGTGCTCTGTGGAGGAAACGATAAATGGGAATGTTATGCCGTGCTAACTGTGATCACGACGCTGAGACAACGGAGTGGGATTACACGCGTGTGAAGGGGAGTGCTGCCCATGAGCGCGCCTCGTTTCCTGAATCTCCAGTGGTCTACAGAAAGAATCCTTGTTATTCAAACAGCACCGAGCAAAATGTTTGCACGGTTGTGAACTCCATGAAAGCCTTGGTCGCTTTGATCACACTCGACCCTAAGAGAGAGAGAGATGCACGTTGACGCATGCTGCACGCTGTATTACTCCCCTGGAAAATTGGAATCTTAAGCGAACGATGGCATGCCCTGACTCGATGTGATCCCGCAAGGACCATGCCTCGTCGCCGCCCACATCTGCGCTCGTATCGTCGTTATTTCATCAGCGTAAACCGAAGCCAAAACCTGTTCATGAGCCGCCACCCAAGCCACAGCCATTGGTGGATCCGGCGCATGCCAACAAAATAAAGGCGAAGGGTGGCGAGGGTAGATCACGATTTGCCCCCCATGCGGCGCGTGCCAACAAAATGCAGGGAAGGAGTGGCGAGGGTAGATCACGATTTGCTCCCCATCGTGTGTCCTCCATCATTACTCCAATAAGTCATTCGAATGGGTGTTAGCGCGCGCGCGCATCAGAAAGCGTGGTTACAAAGTGGGGCCCTCGCTGTCTGACATCTTACCTTCTAACTCATTCACCGCATTTCAGCGTCATCCGCAGCCATCCATGCCGCCCTTGAATGTTATCCGCAGCAAGCCATACAAGGTTTGAACATCATCCACAGCCAGCCACGCCGATCTTTACTTACACTCACCACATTCGGGTTTCGTAATACCCATCCGCGCCCCACTCCCTCAGGAGCGGGAAGAAACGCTAGACTCCCACTCGTGGCCCTCACTCACACTCAAAAACATAAAATAAAGAAGTCAAAACCCGTCAATTGCGCTGACTCATTCATATCTCGCTCGGTCCAAGGAGCTAGAAGAAGAGCTAGCGCGTTACAAGGCCCCGCCGCTTCTTTAGCCCGTTCCAGCACATATCACTAAGTGTGATGATTACGGCACGCTGTGAGGTCGCCTCGTCTCTCGCACTTGACCGAATATGTGGGGCATGCCACGGCACCAATGCGCTGTTATATTTATATGAGTTACGCAAGTGAGGACGAGCGCATCCTCAGGTCAGGGAACTCTAGTTTACGGGAGCACTGTATCACCTTAAATATTGATACAAGTGATGTAACGCATGCGCGGAAGGTGGAGAACGAACGCGTCCGAAAGCTGCGATCTGAGCAGGAACGAGAGCTCCGGCGACTGCAGAAGGATCGGGTATATGCGCCAATAGCAGCCGGGGAATTCGCCTCTCGTAGGGCCAGGTCGCAGTAAAACAATGTGCGGATTACGCAGCTTTATGTTTGCTTGTGTGGTACCAAGGGCAGGGCCATTCATTACGTTGCCGCTGCCGAAAATCCGCATTCGTTGACAATTCAGAAGGGGAATGAGCATCGTGGCTACGAATCAGCTTTAATCAAGAAAGCGACGTGGAAACAATGTGCGTGAACGTCGCCGAAACTAGGCGTGGCGATGAAAACACGACACGGTGACATGACTACACAACTACACGCCCCACGTCACGGTGCACTACCCACTACCCCGTCTATCTTTCTCGGCGTTCCCGCTGCTGCCGGCGCCTTCTCCAGCGTTCTGTTCAGTGCCTTCGTCGCTTCCGGCGCATCATCCAGCTTTCCCTCGCCTTAGCACACCTTCGAGTAGCCCTCGTAAAGCGTTCGCATTGCTGGTGGCCTCCATGCTCCTCGTTAGGACTCGTTCACCGCGCATCAAGCTTCTGAGGAGGCGCGCTTCAAGGTCGCGATACCTCTTGGACCTAACCTGGCAGTATTTACCTCATAGGGCGGTTAAGCGAGTTATTACCGAGCACAAGTTCAGCACAGCTTCAACAGCGCTGCACCATATCTCTGCACCAGTACTCCATGTCTCCTCAGCAGTACGCCGTGACTCCTCAGCACTGGGCCACATCAATGCTTCACTTTCTGCACAGCTGCAACAGTGCCGCGATCGATTCCGTGGATCCTCGACGCACAACATCTCCTCACCAGTCCTCCATGTCGAGACGCCAGAATCTCCCAATTAGATGACTTAATCGCCTTGTGTACCCCGACCAGTTTGTACGTCGACCCCTGGCTATAGCGCTTTCAAACTCAGGCTATATCGCATACGTATTGCTTCCAAAATTCGTCTCTACAGATCAAAGTGTCAGGGTCCGAGTGTTGTGCTTTTGTGTGCCTTTTTTCATGGGGCGCCATTGCAGCTTTGTCCGACACGCTGCCCTTCGCTCCCGATGTTCGCCTTGTCCGTCGCAGCTATCTTCGCCACTCGTCTCTGTAAGTGAAGTAGCGCAGCCATTCACCGAATGCACTGCTCAAGGTCCTTACCCATCCCCTTCAGTCGCCATCGCGAATTGGACTCCGCTGTCGCCATTAAAAACCTCGGTGCTATGTTGAACTCGTGCCCCGGGGGAGTTGTATTCCCCTGCCGCATCACAGTTGCTTCGGCTAAGGCGTGGCAAGAGGCAGAGCAGAAGAAGCTTGCTAAGAGCAAGCGGATGCTCGACCGCCAGCTCCGCGCTAATGCCTCCTTCACG
>Ga0099797_100844_pt1 | contig 17960 bp, 19 predicted proteins | sample Uncmet_Sort48C_1_FD_89871 | JGI IMG/M metagenome (GOLD analysis project Ga0099797, IMG submission 89871) | Marine eukaryotic communities from CALCOFI LINE 67, Pacific Ocean - C012_Sort48C_1 | ecosystem: Environmental > Aquatic > Marine > Oceanic | place: Pacific Ocean: Monterey Bay | collected...
TCTGACTATGCAGGCATGGGGCCCACACATCACCGTGACCATTAAACTCACAGAACCTACAAATTCTAGTTCACGTAGATTTTACATATATGTCACATCTTTGTCACACTTTAAGGGGCGGGCCGCGGGGGGAAAGAGGCGGGCCCTGCCCCAATAATGTGACACAAGAAAACAAAAACTAATCATATATACCAGGTGTATATATATGTTTGTGTGAATTACTAGATTTCGATTTGCTTTCGCTTTTATGTTGTTTTCATGTCGCATTTTGTGTGCCTGTGCTTTCGCATAATCTTGATGTATGAAATGCAAATACATCTGTTGAGGGATCTACCAACAAATTGAAAGAAAAAACTGCCAGCACCCTGAGCTCTCCGGAGCGGTCCCCCACCCCAGTACCGTTTTTTATCGGGTCAAAACTGTACCCGGCACCATCCTCTCATCCGACTATTTTTGCGCAACTCCTGTAGCAAATTCGACGCAATTGTGGGCCGGACCTGATTGTACGGGTCTGGGAGCGGAAAATTAAGTTTCAAACCGTGCAATATTAAAAAGGCCTACGATATTACAAGCTTTGCAACAAGTTTTCGTGCAGAGTCGGTCCGCCACATCCGCACAACCCAGTGAGGGTGTTGTCGCTGCCATGATGCAACCCATCGGCGCATTGAACCTGGTGGCGGCGTGTTAGCATGCGTGATCCAGACCTGCCAAATTGTCCGTGCGTGGACCCCAGGGCCAACAGGGGCCGTTGAAGGGACCGATAGAGAATATTATATATACGTATACAGAGAGAGAGAGAGAGCGAAGGAAATTAACTAAATGCGAGCATCTTTCGGATTTTGCATTATATGGGCGTTGAGAGGCTTTAAAACAGTAGAAAATACTAGTGGAAGATTAACTAATAGTTTGCCGATTTCTGTGTTTCTATGGATTTAAGGTTCGCACGGAATTTGGCATCCAGACCTGGTGTATGATCCGAGGCACCCTGTCCAAGTGAACGCTTGCAGAGACATTCCTCAAGAGTGCCAGAATTGATGGAAGCCACAAGCGAACGATACTGGACTCACACCGGTTGACACCCACCGTGAGAAGTATGTCACCCAGTTCAATGTTAGACCCTGGTGACCGAGAAAGGCCGCGGACCAGCTGCCTCATTTCGCATTTGGCAACATTGCTTCCTAAAAGATCATCAATATTGTGCCCTTGCTCAACAGTGTCAAATTCGTGCCATGAGAGGCTCCCTGCGCCGTCTATGCAAAATAAGGGCGACACAGCCAAAGGCCGAAAAGGATGCACACTCTGCAGAGTGTAGAAACGATGGAACCATGGGAAAGCAGTATGTGAAGTTACATTATCGTTGGGATGTGGCCCCACGAAGCGCACCTGCACAGCAACGACACCGAGCATCTGGCCAATGCGATCCAAAAAGACACAGCAATCGCCACCAAAGTATGTAAATTTCAAATGTCTGGGTGGAGGGCTGGCAGCAGAGATCACCCGGTCTTGAATCGATGAAATCCGTCCCCCGGCGTCTGGGAGACTCCCGGTCTGGAGTCCGACATGGAAAACGTGGCGGAATCCAATCGGCTCCACAAATTCTGCGAGGACAGATACAGACGCACCAGGCACCACAGGACCATAAATTCGAAGGATGTTGAGAGCGGGTGGCCAAGGTGCTCGAAACCTCTGGGCAATACCATTAGAGCATGGCAAAAGCCATCGTCCAATGATGGATAAAGGTGCAAAGATCCCACTGGTTGCAGTGGTTGCTACATTTCTTTGGCCGAAGACTGCGATGCGAGCTACAGCCATACTACTTCCCAGCAGCCCCCCTTTAGAGACCGTCGTAAACATAAGGCATCTCACCGCACCATGTGTGTGCACAAGCTTGGACGACTGTGCTCCCCGCAGGATAACACTGGGTGTTGTTTGCTTCCGATGGTGCTTCCCAAGGGTTCCTGGAAATCGCAAAGCGCGGACGACTCGAAGCTGCATGCCCCACGGCTGGCCCTTCCAGGACCTGGCACGTCTCGAGGGAAACTGAAAAATGCTGAGCACGAGCTCGACCTTCGGTGGAATAGCGGACTCCACAACCTTACACCCAGGATTGCTCGGGTAAGCAAATCAAAGTCTACACTTGTGGTTGCGGATTTTTGGTCGAATCCTGGTCCGGGACGTCTTCCATTGGATTCGGGTCGCGGAAACGTCGAATATGCTGGTGTTTTCGAGTCTGTAGCGTCCTTGGCGGTCAGATTCGTGTCCGAATACATATTTTGGAACCCTGTCGAAATAAAAATTTCAAAGTACCCCCGAGCAATGACTGGAGGGTAAATGCATTACAAAGGAAGCCTCGCTGGTCTGTTTAATGCTAGTTTTTATGATTTGTTGAATCGATGGTGGTGATATTTTGAGTCGGGAATGTGATTGTGGAGCAAGTTTCACCTCAAACTGTCGATTCTGGACCCAATGATAAAAAACTATGATCTTGCAACAATCTAGGTTTCTGCATGTTACAACAAAATGCAACACTATTTGAGCCGGATTGTCCAATTCTCAAGCCGAGATCTCTGTTCTAGGTTCGCTTCATCAAATCACATACTGTACCCCTTAATGCAACTAAATTCAACTAAGGTCAATTGGACATGCTACTAAAAGCAACTAAATGCAGATGGGTGTGCTATTAAAATCAATGATCAATTAAATGCAGATTGGTATGCTACTAAAAGCAACTACATTCAGATGGGTATTCAATTAAATGCAACTAATCTAAGATGGGCATGTAAATACGTGGAACTATATAAGGAGAAGACACCTTCCCTGTTACATGATAGGCCTCCATACCGTTACATCTCAACAACCTTGTCAGCCCGAGCGAACCGCCCAGCCTTCAAATCCCATGCAGGACACGCGTTTTGCGCACTCGCTACAAGGAGTGTAGCCACTGCCTTGCGGTGTTGCCACCGTACAGGAGTTAGCGATGGTGCAAAAAGACCGCATGATACACCAGGATCTACTTGAGAGAGAGCGTTACTGCCGACCAGGTGCCGACAGAAGGCACTTTGATGGGGAAGTGCTGCAATGATTGACTCAGACAGGGAGCCACTTTCACCACGCAGCAGCAATAGCGACCCAAACATTTAACATCGCAAGGGTATGGAACCCTTGATATTTGCTGATTTGAGGGACATGCGAAATAAATTAAAACAGTCAAAATCTAGTAATTGATGTATATTCCATATGTACTTCACATATTTATTACATTGGCGGGGAGGGCCGCGGAGGGGCGGCGGCCCATGCCTCCCAAAATGCAACAAATATGTGAAATATATGAATCTATGAGTTGCTAGATTTCAGATTTAGTTCTCTTTCGTTTCGCTTTCATTTGGCATTTTTTGCGGATTTGTCAGATATAGTTTCGCGGGTTCTTGAATATATAAATATAGCCAGGAATCCATTGCTTTGAGATTACAAAACAAGCATATCGCTTTTTCTAGACGGCGATGCAGCGACATTATTCCAGAAAGGGGATGGTCTCAACTGATTAATTGAAAGCTGTGCCACCCAAAGGTCTGACCTTGGATAGTGGCGTTCCTTCGATTCGAGCGAGCTCTTGCCTTCCGCTGACACGTCTCGGGATAATAGCGAGCAGCGGCGGCCAATACGTGCAGATTTTCCGAAGATTTGGGCGCGCCAGCGCGAACCAAGTTGACATATTGCTATTAAATCTTAAGATACCAGTCATAACAGGGGGACGGGGGAGGATGGCCGGGTTAATCAAAGTCCGTGTTAATGTTAATCCGGTTCCATGTCGTGGCGTTGTGGAGGCGGCGGACACCCAAGGTCAGACTTTATTAAATCCGCCGACCCTTCCAGGCGTCGAGCGCGTGTGATGCCTTTGCAGTATCCAACCATCCAGTTCAGCTAGTCAGCCAGTCAGCTAGCCAAGGTAGGCCTGCTATATTAAAGCTTCCAGTGTTACATTCTTGGATTCTTGGATTCTTCGAGTAAAGTAATCTCATGGGAGAGGCCTCCGATGTCACAGGCCGCCACAGCCCGGCACAGGCCGGCAAACCCCCGGGACCCCGGGGGCAGGACTCCGATGCCACAGGTTGCCACAGCCCGCTACACCCCGCCACAGGCCGGCACAGGCCGACAAACCCCCGGGACCCCGGGGGCGGGACTCGCCCGCCCCGCAGGGCCCCACAGGGCGCCACAACCCGCCAAACCTCCGGGCCATCGGGGGCAGGACTCGCCCGCCACAGCCCGCCACAGGCCGCCACAGGCTACCAAACCCCAAGCCCCGGGAGCAAGCCCCGGGGACCCCAGGGAAGCCCAGGGATCCCTAGGGAGCCCCAGCAAATGCCAGAAAGCCCCAGGGAGCCCGGAGAAGCTTTAAGGAGCCACAGGGGACCCATCCCCGGGGAGCCCCAATGAACCCCAAGGAGCACCAGGGAACCCCAGGAAGCCCCGGGGAGCCACAAGGAGCGCCAGGGAGTGAGCCTGCAAGCTGCAATCTGACCTTCAAGGCTGCAATCCCAGCTTCCAGCCTGCAATCTGCGCCTCCAAGCTACGATCTGATCCTCAAGGCTGTAATCTGATCCTACAGGCTGCAGACTGAGCCCCCAGGCTGCAATCTGACTCTCCAGGCTACAATCTGAACGTCCGGTTTACAATCTGACCCTCCAGGAGGGTAGCATTAGGGTCGACAGCAGAGGCCAAGCCTGTAAATCCGCCGCGCTATGCTTTAGCATGCGGTAACGGCGTGTTGGGCGGGAGGCCGTTGACATTGTAAATGTAAAGTGACGGTAAAGGCACTTGAGGGCACCCCACCAAGCCGGTTTTCGAATAAACGATGCTCCCGTCCAAGTAAAACGTTCACTTTCGATGAGAATGTGTGTTTTACCAGCACCCCATGAGGGGTCCGCCCTCACCGCTGTACTCGCCCAAATCCGCTGCACAGGCACCGCATATGCTGACATTTGCACCAAATCCGCTGCACAGGTACCGCATTTGCTGACTTTCGCTTCAATGTCGCTTCAAATCCGCTGCACAAACATCGCATATGCTGACTTTCGCTTCCAAGTCGTTGCAAATCCGCCGCACAAGCATCGCATATGCTCACATTTGCTCCAAGCCCGCCCTCGCTTCGCACAAAAACTCCGAGTGCGGCGGTCTGGGCGAAGCCCTCCTGCATACATAAAATGGCGGCGGGGACCGGCACTCGGGGAAACGCGACCGGACCTTAGTCAACCAACTCCGCGTGTTAATCGGACACGGCCGTGTAAACGTTAAGGGGATAGGAGTGCCTGATGGCCCCTGGGCGTAAACGCTTTACTTAAGTGTTCGATAGAAAATCGAACACCAAATACTTCCAACATGTTTTGCCAAAATATGTTGGCCCGATAGCACGAGGCAAAGCTGTAGTTTCAAATCCGCCGCACTCCCTGAGCGTCGAGGGTAATAGATTTAGGGTTTCAGCCGTCCCTTCAGCCAGCCTGCCAGCCAGCCAGCAAGCCAATCAGGCTTCGATGCAACAATGCAACAGGCTGCCAGCCAAGAGATCAAGATGCTAAGTTGTTAAGGGGCAAGTATGTCTGACGCATCAGGCAGGCACAGGCGGGCACAGGCGCTTTGCAATCTGAGGCTCCAGGCTGCAGTTGGAGCTTCCAGGGTACAGGCTGAGGCTCCAGGCTACAATCTGAACCTCCAGGGCGCAATCTGAGCCTCCAGGATGGAGTGTGTCCGCCTGGTGTCCGGCACATTCTGTCATGGATTCATCGTATCATCTAGTTTTGTGGAGGTCGGAAGCAGAGGCGGTAGCCTGTGAATCCGGCCGTCCCCTGCGCGAGGCCGTGTCTAACCTAAGTTCAGAAACTTCGAAGTTAATCTTTCAATTCTTGAACTCAGCTTCATGCCCGCCGCCTCTGGCGCCGGCCCTCGCCGTTCAACCGAGAGTTTTGGGACCGGATTCGCTTCCAAAATCGATGCAATTTCGAAGCGTCGCAAAAGTGATCCCAAAGCATCCAAAATCGTCAGCAAAGCGTCTCAAAGCTTCCCGAAAGCGTTTCCAAAGCATCCTAAAAGTTATCCCTAATCCTGAGTTTCCGGAAGCTACCAAATCTCCTTCCGACTGCCCTGTACCGTACGGGAAACACATTCGCCTCACCACCGAAACTACCAAATCGCTTATACAAAAACCGATGAAATTTCTAGGCGGCCCAAAATGATCCCAAAGCGTCCCAAAGCAGCCCTGAAGCGTCCCAATATGGTCCCGAATGATTACCAAAATAGTGATAAATTCCATGAAAATCTGAATGGCTTCCAACATGGTCCCATTTGCATCACAATGTTCCCAAATGGTCCCCAAAATGCTTCCAAATGGCTCCCAAACCTAGTTTTGGAAGCCATCTGCGCTCTTGGGGCTTTCGAATCGGATCGAATTCGATCGAATCCGACCAATCGATAAAACCGATCCGATCGAATCGATTGCAATGGAAACCAATTCGAACACAGTGAATGGAATAACCGAATTTGTTTGACTTCGACCGAATTCGATCGAAATCGAGCAATCGATTACACAGTTCCGATCGAATCTATTGCAATGGAAACCAATGCGATCGAATCGAATTGGATAATCGACTTTGATTGAGTTCGATTGAATCGGATCGCATTCGATCGAGTTTGATCGAATCGGATCGAATTCGATCGAACTCAGCCAATCGATGAAAACCGGTTTGATCGAATGTATTGCAATGTAAAGCAATTATATCTAATTCTAATCGAATTGGATAATCGAAGTTGATCGAGTTCGATCGAATCGGATCGAAATCGATCCAATTCGACCAATCGATAAAACCGCATCGATGAAATCGATTGCACTGGAAACCAATTCGATCGAATCGAATCGGATAATCGAATTCGACTGAGTTCGATCGATTCGGATCGAAATCGACTAACCGATAAAACCGTTCCGACCGAATATATATATATATATATATATATATACTGCAATGGCAGCCAATCCGACCGAATCGAATTGAATAATCAAATTCGATCGAGTTCGCTTGAATCGGATCGAATTCGGTCGAATTCGACCAATCGATAAAACCGATTCGATCGAATCGATTGCACGGCGAACAAAAAATCGATCGAATCGAACTCGATCGACTTCGACCAATCCAGAAAACCGATTCAATCGAATCGATTGCAATGGCAACCAATCCGAACGAAGCGAATTGGATAATGGCATTCGATCGAATTCGATCGAATCGGATCGAAATCGATCGAGTTCGACCAATCGAAAAACGATTCGATCGAACCGGTTGCGAAGAAAACCAATCCGATCGAATCGAACTGGAGAATCAGACTCGATTGAGTTCCATCGAATCCGATGGAATTCGACCGATCGATACCGAAAGTTCCAATTGTACAATAACGGTGCGAGTAACCCCAAACGACAAAAAGCATATGGGGACGGACAGTGACTCGCCGCAGGTGTTCTGAATCCGGCGTGCTTCTGCTTCAGCACAGCGGTAACAACGTGGTGAGCAACAATGTGGTTAATCCTATGTGAAAATTAGAGTAAAGTGGTTGTAAAGTCACTTGGGGAGGCTACCCAAAGCAGTGTTTTCGCAAACTGTGCTGTCGCCAAGGTAAAGCACACACTGTTGATGAAAATATGTGCTTTACCAGCGCGTCAGAGGTGCCCCGCCCCGGCCGCCGTACCTGCATTGGTGGCACACATCCGCTGCACAGGCATTGCTGACTTGCGCTTCAAATCTGCTGCACAGGTGTTGCATTTGCTCATGTATGCTGACTTTCGCTTCAATGTCACTTAAAATCCACTGCACAGGCATCGCATATGCTGACTTTCGCTACAATGTCGCTTCGATTCCGCATTCGCTTCGCACTAAAACTCAAGCACTGCATCCTGAGGAAGCCCACCTTGATTGTGACCCAAGTGGGACATGTGATCACAAGAGGGGATCATTGAAAACTCACTGAAACTGAGCTGATGTATGCTTGGCGGGCGTAAGTAAGTTAACATTCAATCGAGATTATGTGTTGGTCTTCAATTGCCTGTTAATTGTCATATTTAATTTGAACTATTTTCCAACCATTGCATATTAGTCCTTATAGGTGCCACTTCCAATGCAATCAAACTGGAGACCAAAGTCGAATGCTTCAGGCTTGTGTTCCACGAGATCGCTCACATAAGGTGCAACTGCCCCAGCCCACCGCCAGACAGATACATGCCTCTTTGCACAGGGTTTAGGGTTTAGGGTGCGGCTAGACTTGAGGGTTTAGAGTTTAGGGTTTTAGGGTTTATGCCTCTTTGCACGGGGCGGTGCGCTGTCTTGCGACCAGCATGCTGCCTCGAAATGCTTGCGACGTGGGTGGCGTTTCGGCCGATATACAAATGTCAGAAACTCGTCCACAGGAAGCAAACATTGTAATGCGGGGTCTCTTTTTTTATATTTGTTGTATATGTTTCTATATGATTGTAAGTGTTTTATATGTTTGTATAATTTTACTAGTTTCCCACATATCACTTCTTTATTAGGGTCCATATTGATATGCAGAACTTAATTTTGGAACCCTTGGGCTCCTCATCAGAAGTATCTGCTTGTGCCAGTTCTGAGGGCCGTGCTGGCCCCGAGTCTTCCAAGTCGGTACTGAACAAACGCCGCGATCCTTTGCGGGTCTTGCGCTTTGGGGACACCGTGGCAAGGGAATTAATTCACCCGTTTGCGCACACAGGAAGCAAACATTATGTTGAAGTCATATTTTGAGGGAAAATGTATTGAAATGTATTTCCACAAATCCTCAAAAGCACGACTACCAAATTTCGTGGCAGGCTTATTTACCACATTTTTAAACAAAAATTGGGCCTCCAAGGCCAAACAAGGCCAATCCAACACCATGCCCATATATTTTAATGCAATGGACAGAACCGGCGGGGGCCGCGGCCTTCGGCCGCGGCCCCCCTGTGGTGTCAATGATATTAGAATATATGGGCATGGTGTTGGATTGTCCTTCTTTGGCCTTGGAGGACCAATTACTCAAAAAAATATATATTAAATAAGCCAGCCACGAAATTTGGTAGTCGAGCTTTTAAGGAATTTTAGAAACATAAGAAATATGTTTTTATAAAAGTAAATCGAAAAACATGAAGAATACGTTCAGAGTTGCTCAATAATCTTCCCGGCGCTGTGCTAAAGGGCCCCAGGCCCGGGCCCGGGCCCACAAATTGCTTCGAGCCCTGGGCCCGGGCCCGGTGCCTGCGATAATTCTTGGGCCCGGCCAAGGGCCTGGGCCCTTCAGCACCCCACCGAAGGCGTAGTGAGCAACTTCACCAGTATCTTCAGTTTGTTGGATTTATTTTCACTTATTATCAAAAATTCTTCCAAACCCGACTTCAATATAATCTGCATTACAAAGAAAACAGCGTGGCAAGTGCATGGCCGCAAGCTGCGCGGCAAAGGCTGCAGAAAGTGCATAGGCAACTGTGCCATAGCTGAAACTCAATGCTTTCAGGAGGCCTCGCGAACCTGGTGCGGAAGGACGTCCAACACTGTCAATGGCAAGTGTGCCTTGCAAAAGAGGGCTGCTACTGAGGAACAGGAAATATATCAGGAAATGCACACAAGTATGCGTTCCCAAACGTTTATCACCGTTTTCAGATGTTGAGGAATTGCTATTTAAGGAATCGAGCCCTCAAAATATCAAACCGTAAAACCTTCATGGGCCCATCATGGGCCCCCATAATGGGGGCCCATGGGCGCCCATGGGGCCCATGCGGGCCCATGCGGGCCCGATGGGACCACAGTGATGGGGCCCATGGCCCCATATGGGCCCATTGGGCCCATGGGGCCCATGGGCCACATGGGCTACTGGGATGGGGGACCACTCGCCGAGAGCTCCAGGTGCCGTTAGGAATTGCGCCCAGAAATCGCTATTTTAATGGGCCCTAGTGGGGTGCAAAAACATTCGTGGGAAGCTAACTAAGATTTGCCGCCTGGGATAACTCATTCTGAGAACTGTGCTTGCTGAACCAACTGACGAAACATAAAGCTCCCTAGGTTTGAAATATAAATGTGATAGGGTTTAACACTGGTGGGGTTGAACTCAAATACGGATTGAACCCCAATCAAATTGAACCCAATTGAGGGAGAGTATATCAGGAATATGAGAAGGAATCTATTCTAAGCAAATGGACGAAACAAGGGGTCACGGCCTTCGGCTGCATCCACCTGGTGGTTCAGTAAAATTCAAATAATATATAGGCTTGCCGTGCCGTGAGAGAACGGCCGCCGTTGATCGAAAGGTAGCCAATGGGGTTTAACACTAATGGGGTTCAATCCGAATGGGCATTACACCCTACTTACATTAAACCCTAATACATAATGTTAAACCCCATGAACTGCCTTCCAAATTGCGGCATTGAGGATTTGTTTCGAGGGCAGTCCATCAGAATCTGACATTATATGTGACCGTGAAACAAACCTGTATAAAATGCATAACTTGTACATGTGTTGTTTCATCTTTTATACATATTTGGATCCCATGGGCCCGCAGGCATCTCGAGGCCCCAAATGTGTCAAATCTTTGAAAATACAGTGAAACACATGATACTCCAGATATGAAAATGAATGTGAGCAAATAATTCAAATGTTGAATATATACATATGAAATGCATTTTTATACAAATAAATTCCAAATGTCAAATAATTCATATGAAATGCATTTTTATACATATATACACATGTTGAGCAAATAATTCAAATGTTGAATATAGAACATGGATATCTCTCCCTGTCGAAATATAACCTACACGTATATGTTTGTTTATGACATGGAAATCGAAATATCTATTCCATAGTTTTGACATCGGCTGGGAAATCGATTTTCCCCTGAACTAAGTCCATGAAAGGGTCCCATAACTAAGGAAGTAAGTTTGTGTCCCTACCCCGACTTTGGGGTTACTCGTTCCCCCCGACTGTGAGAGTGACCCCAAAGTCGGGACAAATTTAAAAGTTAGTCAAAAGTTGTCGTTCCCCATCAGTTTTTTTGTAACTTTAGAAAACTGTCCCGCCTTTGGGGTAAACTACCCACCCCAAAGGTACTGGCGAAAAACGGGTAAGTGCACCAACTGAACCGACATCTGGTTGTGCGAGACTGTCGGCCCCCAGACTGAAAGCCCACAGACTGTAAGCCCCCAGACGGTAGGCCCACGTGAGTGCATGAACTGAATCCCAATCTGGTGGTGCCAGACTGCAGTGTAGGCCCCAGACTGTAGGCCGCCAGACTGCAGGCTCCCAGACTGTATGCCCCTAGACTGTCGGCCCCCAGACTGTAAGCCCCTAGACTGTAAGCCTCCAGACAGTAGATGCAGCTGTGGACCCATAGTAGAGAAGGGGTAAGTGCATCAACTCAATCCAGATCTGCTGGTGCCAGACTGTAGGCCCCAAGACTGTAGGCCACCAGACTGTAGGCCCCCAATAACGAACGGGTAAATGCGTCAACTGAATCCGAATCTGGTGGCCCGAGACTGTAGGCCCCCGAGACATTAGGCCCCAGACTGTTGGCCGCAGGGCAGAGCCGATAAGTGGGTGAGCTGAGTCCAAATCTGGTGGCCCGACTGTAGGCCCCCAGACACCAGTCTCGGAGACTACATGTAATACTACAACTTCGTTGGTTAGGGTCTTCTGTCGCAAGGTTATCATCATTGTATATTTGCCAATTTCCTAAACTTGGAGCCATCTCAATCAGGCTAGGTTCCTTAATTAATGTTCTTTTCTCACTTAACACGGCCCTGTGTGAGCGCCTTGGCTCACTGTGGCATGGGCCCACATGGGCCCAGGCCAAGGCCCCATGGGAGCCCATGGTAGGCCTCATAAGTATGGGCCCAGTAGGGTCATATGGGCACCAATGTGGGCCGAGGCTCTGGAGACCCAAAAAGGACACTTGTTAGATAACGGTACACTTCACAATAATTTGGGTTGGCCTACAAGGCCAAGTCGAAACTTCAAAACCCAAGCAGGGTGAGTGAGAGGCACCAAGGAATGCAAGTGGCAAGGCACCCCTGCCCACACAGGACTACAAGCTGCAAGCAATATGTGCCCCGCTGCACGGCATAGCCGGCGTGCGAGTACACTGACCGATGTTCGATCGCAGCAACACGTGCACATTTGAGCTGATAACAAGCAGATGCAACATGAGACGCAGCGTGCAAACAATTGCTTGGGGATTGCGGATGTACTACACCCTGTAGCACAAAATATCCCGGAAATTAATTTAAATTAATTAAAATTAATGTGAATTAATTTAAATTAATTACTTACTTTAAATTAACCAAAATTAATTTAAATTAATGTAAATTAAATTAGATTAAATTAAATTAAACTAAATTAATTAAAATTAATTTACATTAATTTAAATTACTTTAAATTAATTTGAATTAATTTAAATTAATTTATTTATTTAATGTTAATTTATTTTATTTATCATGTCTTCTACAGAAATCCTAAAAGTGTAGTACAGCCGCAACCCCCAAACAATTGCAAGAGTGGACCCCCGTTGTGCATGCCATCCTTCCACTTTTGAGATTTGTTATGCGCCGCAATAAGCATCTGCCTGCACTACATGGCCAGGCGGCACAAGAATTTAGGGGTGTAATCTTTAGAAGCACTTAAAAAATAAAAAATAGGGGACAGTTTAAAAATCAGTTTTTGTGGTTTTCGATGTGTTTTGATGGTTTTCTTTGGTTTTGAATAGTTTAAATGGCTATTTGGACCGATACGGATCGGTTTGGACCAAGTTTCAGCTCAAACCGTCGATTCTGGACCCAAATCGTGACATTTAGGTAAATTGGGCTACTGGGGTGGGGGACCACTCGCCGAGAGCTTAAGGTGCCGACAGGAATCGCGCCAAAAATCCAGGGGGCCGGTTTAAAAAATAGTTTTCTGGCGGATGTCTGTTTTTTGCCCTCCCAACACAATAACGCCACCTTTTTTAAGCGCTTCTAAAGATTAGGCTCATGCAAGCATGCCCAAAATGACATAAGCAAGGAAAACACAGTGGGGCGGCGGCCTTCGGCCGCCGCCTCTCCTTCGCTTCCTTGAACAAAGATACATCCAACATGAACATTTATTAAGGAACCTAGTGTACAAGGTCTTTGCAAAGCGTGCCTGTCATGAGGTAGACAAGCCAGGTCTCCTGGAGTGATCGGTGCGCGAGAGAAGCTTCAATAGTAGCCACGAATGCGCAGAGCCTCTTAGCATCTGGCAGCACCGCGTCATCTTCTAAGATGATAGCCCACGGCCTCATGCCCGACTTAGGATCCAAGGCTTTAGCCAGATGCGCCCACACATCATGGCTGCTGAGCGCCAAAGCTGCCTCACCAGGGGAGATGGAACGAGACCAATACCAAACGTTGTAAGGCACAGGATATGGCCATGTCTGCATATGACCAGGCATTAAAAACATTGATGGGTCATCAAGCGACAACTTCCAACCTGGGAAAATGCTAGCGTTCCGCGTTGCGAGCCAGTCTGCGCTGAACTCTGAGGCATCGTGTGCCAGCCAACGAGTCAAGCTTGACCGCAGAGATGGGGCAGAGTTGTTTACCAGTCGGTCCCATCTCGCCTTATGGCGAGGGACGCTGACAGCATAAATCGGTGGCAACTCCGCACTACCGGCACCCACGCACTGCCCATGGGCACCATGAAGGTAGGTTAAGCTGGCCACCCACAGGGCCATCCTATAAAAAAATATCTGAAAAAACTAAACAAAAATCAGCAATGTATACATTTCTTCATATATATATATATATATATATATATATATATATATATCCGCCACCGTGCCCCTGCACCGGTGGAGTGACTGCGAGGAGTTTTAGTACTTGTTTCTCAATTGAAGAATTGGTGTAAGGGACTACACAAGCTCGGGGCATGATTTTTCTATTTTAAGATTGACTTGGGGGGGGCAACTTGGTATTGTAAAAAATTAGGTGTTTGTCACAAAAGTCTGGTAAACGAATTTATGGGAAGTGAATTTGGACCTATAAATATGTATACAAAACCGATGTCGCGTTTTGGGGGAAAAATCTGTTTTTTTAGAATCCTCTATTTGGACCCACAAATATGCGGGTTTTCTCACACTTGGAACACTTCATGGCGCGCTTTTTTCTTAACGAAAAAAACACAACCGAAATATCAAAAAGAAACCAAAGTGACTCCCAATGACACCCAAAGGTGCCCCAATGGACCCCCAAAGGCGACAAATGGAGCCCAATGACGCCCCAGAGGCGCCCCAATCGACCCCCAAAGGCGACAAATGCAGCCCAATGACGCCCCAGAGCCGCCCAATTGGACCCACAAAGGTGACAAATTGAGCCCCAATGGCTGTTCAAAGGTCTCAAGGCAGCCCAAGGGTCCCCAAAGACCACCGAAGACAGGCCAAAAGAGCCCAATGAAACCTAAAACTCAAAAAATTGCAATAGTGGTTCCTTTACGATGCAATATTATGGTAGTGTCATTAATTTTAATGTACCGTGCGGCGTTGCGGCGGTACTCCGGCACAAATGTCAACACAATGAAAAATCACGATAGTGGCCTTAATTTTAATGTGCCAAGCGGCAATTCAAACATAAAATTAAAAAATCGCGATAGTGGTGCCCTTTAGGCTGCAATATTATGGCAGTGTCAGTAATTTGAATGTACCGAGCGGCTGTACTCCGGCACGAATGTCCCAAACAACAAACATTAAACAACAAACAACAAACAACAAAGAACAAAAGCCTTAACCCTTAATCCATGCACATTGAGCCAATACATGTGCACCTTCAATGTGTCTTCTATACTATCCAGAACCCCGATTGCATAGGCCCTCCGCATGTCAACGCCACATGTGTTTTTACTTGTCTCAAACCAGGCACGGTGGCGGGTTGGCCGAAGGCAACTGAATATATATATATATATATATATATATGTGCCGGGTGCCGGGTGCCAGGTGCCACCCGAACCCCCCCCCACTGGTGGGGGTTTCAGGTGGCTGTCACCTGGGTGCCATGGCCACCTGAAACCCTCGCCGGGGGGGGGGTGGCACATGGCCCCCCCCCCCCCCCCCCCCGCATATATATATATATATATATATATATATATATACATATACTAGTGTGGACCCGTGCATATTCATGCACGGTGCTAGGTAGAGCAGAGTAAGGGGGCATGGGGGTGCAGACCCAGCGGGAGGTGATTTCGAATGGTGACCGATGATTTCGAAAGTGAGTTCGAACAACGGTTTCGGCTGAAGTGCAGTGAATAGCAAATATTTTGGAACACCTGCGAGTGAATTGCAAAGTTTCGAGCGCAAAGTGTCCCCAGTATAGTACACAGCATGTAATTTCGAGGCGAAGTGGCTCCGGCTCGAGGCAAAGTAGCTGCGGTGCAATCAAGAGCATATGCTCTCGCGTGCAAAGTAGCTACTCTCCCGGCGACACGATAATGCAAAATTCACTCCGGTTAAAGGCAAAGTAGCTCCGGTGCAAAAAATCACATGTGTTTTCGCGCGCAAAATAACTAAAGTGCTACAAATAGCAATGTGTTTGAGCGCCCAGTTGCAAGATATGCGGTGCCTGTGCAGCTGATTTGCGCGCTGGGTTACAATAAAGTAGCTAAGGTGCAATGTTTTCGAACACCCAGTTGCACAATATGCACTGCCTATGCAATGGATTTGCGCACCGGAGTATAGCCAAATATTTTTGCAATCAATAGCAGAGTTTTGGAGAGCCCAGTTGCAAGATTTGCGGGCAATGTAGTAAAGTATAATGAATAACAATGTTTTCGAGCGCGTCAAGCCTGCAAAGTAGCTAAAGGGCACTGAATAGCAGTGTTTTCGTGCACGCAAAGCCGGCAAAGCAGCAAGAGTGCAGTTAAAATAGCAATGTTTTGAAATGTGCGAAGCTCGTAAGACTCCGAACAGCTAAGTTATTCTTGGCATTCGTAACCAGCACATCCATTTTAGAATCATCTTTTGTGTCAGTTCCTCCCTGAGGATTCCTTGCTGCACAATTCCTCATTTTCTTACCATTTGTTGCAAAAAACACTTCCTGCCGTTGACATTGCGGTTGGTAATTGTTGGAACCATCCTGTTTCATCCTTCTTAATAGCGTGGTCCACTGCTCCTGAATGCTGGTAAATGTGACTTTATGCCATTTTCCGTCTTTTCGAATGCGGCAAATCCCTTTCCCTTTTGTAACCGACTTCTGTAATGGACGAGCATGTGTCTATGTTGTAACCCTTAACGATATTCCAACCGTCTCTCCCGTTTTCCCCTCCTTTTAAGTTAAATCCTCCTGCACTTTCTGCTGCATGACCTTGTTGGCAATCGTGATTGTGCTCGCCTTCGGCGCCATTAACTGCCTTTTTTGTTATTGGACAATCTGATTCATAATGATTTCCCCCGCACGGGCAGCATCCCCCTTTGGGTGCTCCTTTACCCCTACCTTTGTCTCCCATATAATCATTCCCGTTTCCATATCCCTTCTGATAACTCCTGTGCCTCCATAACCTCCTTTTCCACCATAGTCCCTGTTTCTACCTTTGCCGTTCCCTTTCGACCCACAATATTTTCCTAAGTGTCCTGTTTACCCACAAATGTGCATTCCCATGTCTCTCTTCCCTTACCCTTTCCTCTAACCGTTGCCATGAGCTCTTCGACCGCTAATATATTTTCTCCTTTCGCTTCCAAAGTCTGTCACCGGAAAGCTGTAATCCCTATTATAATCTTTGATGCCTTGTCATCTAATACTTTCCCTTATGTTATCCACAATTGCATTGAAGTCCATTGCTACCGGCGCTTGTGTATGTTTGTTGCTTTTCGACTTTAATAAACATTGCCATAGTGAGTACTTCACTTCTCAAGTCCTCATAACTCTTGACTGCTTCATGTGTTCTGATATGCTCTTTAATGTTTCCGATTGCAATTTTCTTCATAACCGTCATTTCCCTAACTGGGCTCAGCAACCCTGTATTCCGCTGGAGTTGCCCTTTCTTGTTCTTTAAGTTCCTTTTCCAAGGCCATAATCAAATCATAAACTTCCGATTCTGTCTTTGTTGTTTGTGGGTTGGTGAGGTAATCGCATCTTTCTAAACTGCCTAAGCCAGCCGTGCGTGTCGCAGATCTGTATAAGTGACTGTAAGCATAGGGCCCATCTTACTCGTCACCTTCGCACATCATAACCTCTTGTTTGTACATTTGCGTTGAGATTGCCGGGGACCACAGCTCTTTGGAATTTGCTTAGGACTGAATTTATACCCCCAACTTTTATCTTCAAACATAAAAAGTAAATTTGATGTCATGAAGGTCTTTGCAACTTTTATTTTCACGGCGAAACATAAGTTGGGTGCTCAACTTGTTCCATGGGGAAAGTTGGGGCGAAGCCCCAACTTATTTTTTCATTGGGAAAATAAAAAATGGGCACCCAACTTATTTTTCGCCGCGAAAGTAAAAGTTGTAAAGACCTTCATGGCATCAAATTTACTTTTGTTTTTGAAAATAAACGTTGGGGTATAAGAGCCAATTCCAAAGAAATGCCCATTCGCTGTGGTCCCGGCAATCCCAACATAACCTCCTGCTTGTACATTTGCCTACACAAACTTTGTAACTCAGCACAAACTTTGTAACTCTGCACATTTACCTTAAGCTCTCGGAGAGTGGTCCCCCACCCCAGTAGCCCATGGGCCAATTTCCCAAAATGCCACGATTCGGGTCGAGAGTCGACCATTTGAGCTGAAACTTGGTCCAGTTCGAGGCGTATCGGTCCAAATAACAATTTAAACCAATTGAAACCATTTAAAACCAATCAAAACCTATAAAACCTTAAAAAATTAAAAATATCTCCGAAAATACAGCCGGGTTTGCCTACACAAACTTTGTAACTCAGCACCAATTCT
>Ga0099797_100845_pt1 | contig 17934 bp, 22 predicted proteins | sample Uncmet_Sort48C_1_FD_89871 | JGI IMG/M metagenome (GOLD analysis project Ga0099797, IMG submission 89871) | Marine eukaryotic communities from CALCOFI LINE 67, Pacific Ocean - C012_Sort48C_1 | ecosystem: Environmental > Aquatic > Marine > Oceanic | place: Pacific Ocean: Monterey Bay | collected...
TTCATGGCCTATTGATATTTTTTGTATGCATAATTATTATAAATTCAATGTCCACAATGCGTCCAATGATAGATTACTTTACTGCGAAATTCAAAAAAAAAAAAAGCCCTGTGAATTTCACAATTATTAGATTGTGGTTGTGTTAAGTTCAATTCATACGCTGTCTCCGACCCGCATACTACGCGTTACTCACTCTCTGATAATGCTTTATCCGCTGGGTTTGAAAGTTCTGTTCAGACTCTTTTTATATCGTTCCCACACGATTGATGCAGAAAAACGGACCTTAGCGTTGGATCTCAAACTGCCGAACACACACCCTCTGTTTTGCGCATTAATTGTACATGCATGAATACAGACAATGTAACACGGAGGCGCCCCATGCTACGCGCCCGCATGTCCATTATGATGTTGGGTAATTTGCAGGATGGATTTGGTTACAGATTTCACGTGGGTTTGAAATGGGTACTTATCATTGTTATGGTATCATAAGGAGGTCGCTGGGGCTGACATGCATGTTTAATCAACAACGCCTGTGAGGCGGGTACTAATGTCTGTAAGATTTTTTTGTAGAATAGAGAGAAAACGACAAGAGGTAATCTGTTTTAATAAGGAGATATACTCATATGGGAAATTATCAGACTCATAATCTAAGATAGAAAAAGCCTATAATATACATGACTTGAGGTTGGAAATCTGAATTATTAGGAAAATTCAATTGGTAAAAAATCCATGCGGTGGCTCGCAATAGGAACACAGCTCGCATGAATAATACCTGTAAAAAGAATCAGCTCATTTTGCATGATAAATCATCCGTGCGCTACAATACAATAATATAGCTATCAGGATCTTAAAGGATACATCGACAATTTTTTCCCTCCCTTTGTTTTTATGACATATTTAATGATGACTCTTTACCAATTATATATTCCCAATACAAATTCACGTGTGTAATCGCGCGAAAATGAATTGCTGAGAATGATGCCCCAGTACATATAGTCTCCCGGCTAGCGGTGGGGTTTAACGATGCCCCCATATTTTTTGGAAAAATGTTCTCTCATTCAATGAAGGAGCAAATTAGAATGTCATAGAACTTCCCCGTAATACAATATAATATCAAAAGGGGAAAATTTACCCATAGGGACAACTCCATAATGTAACAACACTGACAACAACGCCGGCATCGAACTACCACCAGCAGTTTTTTCAACTACAACAACTAACAAGCATGCATCTTTGTGTATACCGTGGAGGACGGATCCACTTTTTTCTAGTACAAATTTCTTTAATATTCAAAGGGGGAATTTTTTTGTATATGGGGACGAATCAGTGCTCACATTACTTTACAGTGAATATTATAGTGGACAACTTCCACTTCTTGATCAAGAGATTATAGCGTAATATCAGTCCTCTCGCCTTCGCTTGGTGGTCGCGGTCCCTGTTTTTGTTTGAATCACCATATTACACTTGCTTGCAGTAAAAGATCGACCCATTTCAAAAAATCACTGCCCCCTATAATATGAGTAGTATTTATTTTCACATTATTCATATAATATAAGCACTACAAAAATAATTAGATGACCGCAATCGACTAGGTGGCGTTTCGTGTCTCGCACGTCCGTCATGTCGGGCGCACGGTCGGGGCACGTCGCATCTTCATTTTTTTGAAATTTCTGTATCAACCCTATCTGTGCGCACTGCTCTACCCCTACTAATGTGTATAATATATTGAATGTAGTGCGCTGAGCACGCTCAAAAAGCTCAATTAAACCCAGTTTAATATCTTTGAGGGCAGCGCAGCCACACATTTTGTAGCGAGCATATTTAATATAAATTTAACAAAAAAATAAATTTGTAATAAATAATAATAAATATACTCAGGTGGCTCTGGTGCGGCGTGATTTTACTCTGCGCGATGCTCATCAGGCCGCCCCAGCGCAGCCGAACCTGCGCGAAAGCGTCCTTCATACCCACCAGCACGCCCTGCCCGTATGGGGTGTTCACGTACAGGTGCCTTTTTTATTATTTTTTAATTTCACCTCTCGGGATTTTTTTCACGTACAGGTGGCTTTTTTCATTTTTTAATTTCACCTCTCGGGATTTTTTTTCACGTCTCGGGAAAACTTTTTTCATTTTTTTTTTTTTAATCCTGTGTGTCTACATCACATTTACATCACTGTAGGGACGCTGCCTACTACAGCCTAAATACTTATTATCAGAAATACGGTCTGTCTGCCATTATGTCTCAAAAAAAAATTACCCTTTCTATCAATCAAAAAATAATACCCTATTAAAAACTACCCTACATCACATGATGATGATTTGAATGATGATCTATCAAAAAAATACCCTGCTCAGTATGCATACACTACCTGCAACTTCAGTTCTTCTCTAGAAAATAATACCCTTTCTGCGCATAGTACTCGGAAGGCTGGATCTGGAAATCAGCTGGCTCCATGGTTATCAATAAAATTCAATATCCACAAGGTGAAAGATCAAAACTGAATCTTATATTAATTATAGGAGAAAGATTTATTCGCCTACAGCTGGCACTGCACTCTAAATTTTATTTTTTCAATATTAGAAATCTTTAGGGTGATATCGACTGTTCCGTTTTTTTTTTTTAGCGTGCGTGCGTGCGATGCTGTCATTGCCCGCGAATGTATACTGTCTATTATATTTCTATGGAAAAGGAATCCGGAAAGAGGCTTATTCTCGATACGGTTACTCACCTGTATATACTTGACTTGAGCGTTAAAAATGAGTTCAATTACACTCAAATGCGTACTATTACAATGTCATGCAATCGAATGAAATCGGTCGATGTAGTTGAGTTGTCTGGATATTGATGATCAGATACTTTAATAAGTTGCTTCCCCCCGATAATGTAATACATAACATTCTGAGTATCAGCATGTCATTTAATATCTAGGGAGGAACGATAGGGAACTTCTGCATGCGCCTCGGTCGAACACTCATCACCCCCCTTTTTCGTTGCATTTAGGTGTCGGATTATAAACATGAAGGAAGCGAATTAAATATCAAAAATATCAAACAGGCTGACCTATTAAAAATAATCGCTACAAATCGGGAAGAAAAACCACGCATTGTTGTTAAACTCCGTATTAATAATGTCAACTGTAAATTATAACGCTCCACAAATGTTCAAAAAAAAATAAATATATTATGAATCACAACCAATTTCAAGCCAGCCCAGACCAATCGATTTCGAAAAAAATGATGGCGGCCGCGCTCATGTAAATGATTGAAAACACCACCATACTTATCGAATCCACTGTTTCATCATCCAACATGTCGTCTTCATCTTCCTCCCCACTCTCTATCATCATCCCTAGTAGAGTGTCATCTTTATTGATATCCTCATTTATATTATCTCCGAATAATATTCTGTTTGGTGGTGGAACAACAACACTACTGGTACCATGATGCTGATGGCCGCTATTGTCGTTGTTAGTGTTTCCGAGGTGATGATGACTTTGGTGATGGTGATGCCCATGGGGATCTATGTACATATTATCCTCGGCTGCGTGGGGCCCAGCTCCTCCTCCTGCGTAATGTGTGCGCGTGCGTTTCAGATTTTTAAAATTTTTTTTCGTGCGCAGTCCTTGGGCGGCCGCCAGTTGCGCGAACACCTGCTGCCACTGGCTTAGCGCCTGCGAGTGAGCAATGCTCTTCGCATCATTCAAAGCATCAAAATTATCGTTTTTCGCAGCAGCAGTTTTTGTTGTCTCCCCCGAGTAGTCCTTAATATTATTAACAGGGGCGGCTGCTCTATAATTCTCCACGGGCGGTGGATAATTATCATCGGAGGAGGAGGGGGCGGGACCAGACACTCTTGGATTTTCTCCGCTATCCTCCTTGGGTAAGCTACTCGAGTGTTTTCCCTCGACTCTTCTTTTTATATCATCCTGATCTTCCGTCGCGGTCGCGGTGTTTAAATCTACACCAGCAGCTCTCTCGGTGGCATCTTCTTCTCCAGCTGCTGTGGTATCTACTTTTTCGGTGGTCCTTTTTGCATTTTTACGTATTCTCCACAGGCGCATGGGTCCCTCTCCTCCTGTTTGCACTTTAGCTCTCCACAGGCGCCACACCTTCGACCACAGCACCGAGTCCCAGTTCATGATAAAACATGAAAGCAAAATCACCATGTACACGATATTCAGCGTGAACCTTCTTGTCGTTGATGTAAGTTGCTCAAATCTTTAGGGTTTGCTCAAATCTTTATTAGTAAACCAACAGAACCGTATACGTGTCCTATTACTAATACTATGACATACGTATGTACTATGTATGGTGGCGTATCGCTATTATTGAAAATACGCTGTTCACCTTTCTGACTTTTAGTACAACACAACAGTTTGAAATTGAGGAACCAGCGGCGGCACCAGTCCGGGCTTGAATCCGGGGGCGTTTGCTCGAAGACATCGGTTTGTAGCTGGAACGCGGCCACTATAGTTATCACCTGAATCATTCAGTTTTCGTTTAGTTTAATGCATGATGCATAATAGGTCTCATTCTCACTTTGTTTTCTATCAAAAACTATCTCCTAAACCGCATGTCATGTAGACGCGAAATTAAAGCGAGAAATAATATTTGGAAAAGAATCTATTAATCTTTCAGAGAGACAATCCCTGCGTAGAGTTGATCATCAAGAAAAAACTTCAGAGTAATATAAAAACCGGGCAGAAAATGCGGGGAACGATCACCTCCGTTTTGAACAATAAGGTGCTGACCATCGCTAAAACGAAGCAGGGGAACACGATGAGGTAGAAATACTTCGCGGGCTCCCGGTCCACCTGCATGGTAAAACCGAACACCGTCTTTTCCCTGAATTTTTCTTTGTTGAAATCATATTATCATAAGCTACCATGAACAGAATTTCACGGTAAATATGCACGCATTACTATATTATAAGGAAAATTTTCCATAGAGAGCATAACTACAATTATTGTAATATGGAAAAAAAAATCCAACGTTTGGGCAAAGCCGAAACTTCTCAGTTCTTTCGCCACGAAGCTGTCGAAGTGCTTGGCCGTGAAACCGGAAATAACCAGATTCCCCTTTAAACGGCCCTGCAGGAAGACCTGCGGCTCCTTGTAGGCAGCCGAGGTGGCGTTTAACACGGTTTGGTCCTGCTTTTGGTCCTCGAAAACGCCCGTGCAGGTTTGGGAATCGCTGGGGAAGCTCCGCAAATTGAAGTCGCACGGGAACGTGGCTTCCAATAAAGTCAGAAACTCCATCTTGCCCCGCCGGAAGCCCCGAAAGGATTCCCGAATCACCTTCAGCTTCCGGAACGAGGTCGGCGACACCGACGGGTGGCAAATGATTTCGGGCATATTCACTGGCAGCACCATGTTGTCCACGCCCCAACGAGAATCCCATTGGCATCGCGCGTCGAACCAGTTTAGGTCGATCTTTTTTTTTTCCGCGTCGAACCAGCTCACTCTCAGTCAGTGCAACCAAATTAATACTTTTTCTTGAACTAACAGGCCGTTCAGCAGCCAACATTGCATACTAATATGATGTTCTTCAATCTATATTCTAAGCCTGATCCACAACAATATCATGCATTAAAGACCTCGACGCGCACCGTGAATTCGGACGCGGGGATGTTCAGGGACACCTCTTGGAAGTCGTAATCGACGGTGACGTTGGAGAACCGGTTGTCCGCCAACCGCTTTCCCGCGGTAATGTGGGCCAGCAAATCGTCCCCCGTGAAGAGGGTCCGCAAGAACGTGTCAGTGTTTAAAATCCTCGGGACTGCTGCTTGACTGCTTGGGGGGTTCAAATAAGACTTCACCATCTTGGCGACGTCCACGATTAGTCCAAAATCTTCATTGGCGGTTTGTTTCAACGTATAATAATCCAAGATTCCATTTTTCCACTGCTCGTACGCTTCGCCGGCGTCATCTTCTCCAGTTCCCGAAGCCCAGATGTAGTGCGTTGTTCCCGCATCGCGCGCCCGCTTGGCGGCATCGATGGCGGGGAGCAGGAATTTTTCATCGTGTGCAAAAACCGCTTTGATGTTTTTGTTTGTGCGAAACAGGACGTCGACGATAGAATCGACCTCTAGTGCGGAACCCACACTCACAGTAATCAAATTATTGTAAATACTCGTCGAGCAGTGTTGCAAAAGGCCCTCCTTGAACCCCAACTCCCGTTGCCAGCTGCCGTAAAAGTCGTCACTTTGGGCATTGCTCTTCGTAATCAGCAAAACGCGGTCCTCCACCGTGTCCGTGAGCCGCGCGCAGATGCGCTTGCCCATGTCTTTGGCCGCCGCCGTATACGCGGGAACCGCCACGTACGTTTCGTTCCTGGCCGCCCAGCTACTCAACTCAGCCTCCAGAGAGACCAACTTGTAGCCCAGCGCGATAAAATTTATAATGCGCGCTTCCACGATCGCCAGGCCCGGATCAGCACCGTTAGTAGAACTTTTCAGCGCCATCTCCGGTCGGTAAATCAACAAACTGCCGCCGCTGGAATACGCGTTTTCAATGGCGTCGAGCTGGCTATTTAAACAAGCCGTCTGGCTCGCGCAGTCCGAACCGCAACTCGCGACGTTCGCACATCCGGGAATACGCTGTACGTTTGAATATTTCAGCTCGTCTTTTAAGTGGGCTTCCAGTGTTTTCATTTGCGCGTCCGCAGCGGCGTCGGTGGCGGCCAGCACGATTTTCTTTCGTAGAATCGCGGGAGGAATCACGTCGGCCGCCGTGAAGCCCAGCCCGGCAAAAACCGCGCTGGGCTTTGCCTTGGTCGGCTTCGGCTGCGCCGCGACCTGCAGCCTCCTCCGTCGAGCATCTTCATCATGATCATGTGTTAATGTTGTTGACGCTGCAGAATCATGAGCATCCTCGTGCACACCATTCGATGTGTCATAATACAGATCTTTAATCCGCCGTGGATTCGATGAGCCTACTGCAACGTCTCCCACTTCTCCGCGAGCATCCACGTTAACCCTCTTCCGGACGAGCTTTTGATGAACTTCTTCGGCAATGGAAAAGGTCCCCAAAACAGGAAAGAAAACAAGGAGGGTTTTTGAAAAAAGCAGAAAAAAATTTGAAACGCGTCCGGCCATGTTTACAGAATGTCCCCGAACTAACGTATTAACTCCATTGACAATCAATGCGACAGTCTCTATACTTGATAGACCGAATAAACTAATGTGTGCTCGGTCTAAACACGGACGAGCGAACACAGCCCCTACAATATTGCGTGCTGTGCGGCCTGAATTAATACTATTTCGAACAATGCCCGAGCAAGCTTAAATGAAAGACACACGCACACTGTAGCCCTGGAAGGTACTATGTGCAGCAATGTTAGTCCTTTTAAATCGCTCTTCAAACATCTTTGCATTAATTTTTCTTCTCCAAACATCAACTTAGTCCTACTTCGTCCTTAATTTCCTCATGACATCCTCGTCCGCTCGATTTTCGTACGTAGGATTCCCGCTCCTCTCGCCCCGCTCTAAATGCTTTCCACCCTTCATCCCCTTCATCTCGCTAACAGGCTCCTCCGCCTTGACATCATCCTGCTTTGGTTGTTGATACATCGTCCCCAGCAGCCAGTCGACCGCGTCGCCCACGCCATAATTGCAATTAAAAAACAAATGGTGGTCGTCGTGCATGCGGCAACCTTTAATTTATGCAGATTCATGGAGGAGATCAAGATTTTAATATTCGTAAAATCTTCTCCTTATGCACATGAAGACCCTGAAACACTATAGAGATTCATGCTATACGAGCATTCCACCAAATGAAAATTAAGAAAAGAAAGCAAGAATATAAGTCCGAACATCATCAATCATACATGCGTACAAATCATGAAAAAAAACAAACATAAGACCGAACATCCAATAGCCGGAGTGGGAGCCGCCCGTGCTAATGAGGGAAAAACAGATCCAGAAGAAGCAGGCGTAGGGGTGGCAGTTCGTCAGAAAGGGTCCCAACACCACGCCGTGCAGATTCCCAAACAAAAATTCCAGCGGGTGTGCGTACATGCTGCACACGGCGGCAGGGGCTTTGAACTCGTGGTGCTTCTTGTGAATTTTCGTGTACAAATACGGGGAGTAATGAATTAAAAAATGGGAAGCGTAAAAGTGGATCGAAATGGCGATGGCGTGAATTAAAAAGTTGATGAATTCCTGGAAAAAATCTAAATTTTTCAAGAAAAAGAATTCTTGACGAGCCCCTGTCCGCAAAGAATTTTGCTGCAAGAATTTTTGATAATCGCCGCCGGTGTAGAAACACCTGTTGTTGTCGGTCCTTGTTGTCGTCATCCTCCTCAAATCGTCGTGTGCTGTTTCATGTGCTGTTGTGCTATTCTGAGGAAGAGAAGAATCTTCGGAGAGAAACCACGCCGCGAAGGTGCGCTCTTTCCACCCCAAAAGCGCCCACATCGGCACCGTCAACAGCGGCGCGAAGACGAGAAGATTGAGCATCGAGAAGGAGGCCGCCTTGCGGAGTTGCGCGAAACTCAGCAAGCCCCTCTGGCCCTGCTTTTTATAGTGTTCGATCAGGTTTTCATAATATTTCCTTCTTCTCTCGAGCGTTTTTTGATTTTCTTCTTCTTGTTTTCCAAATTTGTTTTCATTCTGCGTATGATTTTTCAGTCCTTCTCCCGTTGTGGAAGTGGACAACAACTGCTTGAGCAGAAAACCATCCAACACGCCACACAGGATGCCCATGAACCAATACCCGGTCAGAGCGGCCAATAGGCACTGTGCCATGAAATGGTCCACGAGTTGTACAGTATGATAATCGCTTCTGGGCCCTCCTGAAATGTTACTCCTAGTATTTTCATGCTGGGCGCAGAAATGGTTGTGCACAAAGGGAGCCAGATACACACTGTAGAAGTCGATCACCACAATTTTCGTCAAGAGAGCCGCCGCCAGTAAAGCGAAAGAGAACCAATACAAGTCTCCTCCGGCCATTGTTTTCTTTTTTGGAAGAATTTAACACAGTCTAAAATAGGTATTAAACACTTCGTCGTCGTCAGCCACGATTCTCCATGATGCGTGACATTGCTTAAAAACATTCATTGGACCATATTTAAGGTCTATCTAGATAGTATTAGACGAACACGCCGCGTTCAATACCATGGGAAGAAATTTCTATACCACTTATATGGAAAAAAAAGAAACTTTTTTCACTCAGGAATAATTACACTCTGCATTATTTCATGCTATGTGCCTAATATGACTATGCTCGCAATAAAATATTATGAGTGGGCCTGAAATAATGACTATCTATGCAATATTACTGAGTATTCAGAATACTTGTATTAAATAAAAACAAGTATGTACTAGTTATCTCATCTTCTCGAGGCTCAGCAGCATGTTGTTACCATGTGCGATTTCGTGCTTCATCTTCATAACTTTTAGATGGCGTAACTTGTGGGCGGCCCCCCCAGCCTTCACCTGTACGACGGGGTCCACACCTTCTTGTTGTGGTGCAGAAGCTCCTTCTCGCTGTTGCGCTTGCTGTTGGTTGCTGCCGGTGAATGCAGACTGTACTATCGCTCTCGTTTTTTCATCTTCGCGCGCTTTTTGCTTCTTTTCCCGCGAAGCGGCCTCGTCTTTCCGAATTTTCCTCCGCACTTCCGGCGCGTGCTCCGCGTACCTTGGTTCGTTTTGATATTATGCATATTATAACAACAATGGTGGTGTCTTTCATCCTCACATATTTGCTAATAGCATTTTTACAACTACCAGAGTTATTGTACGCGAATCGAGAACTATGTACTACGAAAAGAATCTTTCAGAGGGACCCGACCCTGCTTGGAACGAACTAAGTTGTTGACATGAAAAATCATATTCGTAAATAATGTGAAAAAAAAAAATCGGTCCGACTTTCCAGGCAAGTCCCACAGGTCGAAACTGGTCTGCAGGGGCATGGTGTTCAGCAACAAGTTCCAGCTACTGAAGCCCCACGGATTATCGACCATGAACGGCATCCGCAAATACAGGCAAACCTGTGAATTAGGGTTTTTATCATCATTTGCAATACGATTTTTATAGCTATGAGCGGCAGATCCTCGTGTAATATACAATGCGCGACGGTTCAGTTCTATCATTTACGGAATAAAAATAATTATCCCAATAAATTCTATCTACCTTTTCGGGCGCCTCGACGAGCGCTGGCACTATGGCGAGCACCAGTATCAACACGAGCACGTGTAGCACCCACCAAAGCACCACTTCCGGTTCGGCGTGCGTGCACAGCACGGACGCTTGCACCTTGCCGTCGCTCGTGACCTTCAAATGTTTTTTTATGAAATACAACCGCGATTTAAACATAAACAATTCTTACGCGGGCCCTAATAGCTATTAGCTTTCCAGAATAATATGTAACATTGTGAAATGCAACATCCCCCGCATAATTATTCATTCTTCCATATAAATGAATTGAAAAACATTTTCAAAAAAAAAGAAAATGCCTCATCCGGCTCCAGATTCGCCGCCGTCGTTCTTCCGGCTTTTCCGATGACCGAGCCCGCATAGGCGGTGACGGAGAGGCGCAGCAAAAACGCGGCCACCATGGCGAACATGCTGAACAGCGCCGGGATGCGCCGGGCGTACAGGTCCTCCAAAGCGCCAGCGCCTAGATGCCGCAGCTCTTCGGCGTGCGCGATCGATCTTCCGATCGCAGCCGCGGGAAACCAGCCGCGCGCCTCTGCCTCATAGACCAACCCCATGAAGCGATAAACAAAATAGTACGAAGGCTGACTACTCGTAATCTGATTCGACGAAACGTCAATGAACTGCTCGATTTTCAATTTGTCCGCCGTCGTGAGCATTTTGAATTTTTTCGAACGTGCGTTTTCATCGTGATCGTCATCAAATTGATCATTGAGGGTGCTATCCTCAAGATCATCGTCACCCGACGACGCGGCACCGCCCTTATTATCAAGTTGGTCTCCGAATTTTTCCCTTGTTGTCTTCTCCAAATGAGCCAAGGCGGGATACAAAAAGTGGGTTGTGTTCAATCGCGCAATCCAGCAATAGGTGACGCAGTGGTACAAAGTCAAAACTCGCCAGGCCTCGCGCAGAAGTTCGATGCGCTCCGGGTAGTCTGCTTCTGGACTCGTTTCTTCCTCGACTACTTTCATAGCTGTAGTTGAAGTTTTAGGACTGGACGTAGAACTGGAAGGTGCTTCAAGCCCAGCCGCCTCCCCGCGGACCGACGATTTTCGCACGGCTAGCTTTTTGTTCCCGTCCTTCTCCAGAGCAGCTCTTCGTAGTTCTGCGCCTATTAAATGTGTTTGTTATTACCTAACGTTTTTCAGGACAATGGGATTTAAATTTTGCATTATGTAATGGATTGGGACTACTTATAACGCGCGTACAATGATCACAATAACCGGGCGAATATTGTGTATTCTATCATGCGTCCTGTAATTTGTTCGAAATTGCATTGCAATAAGACCGGGCACGCACCTTATCATGCGTCCTGTTTAATATAATCAATGATATTATGATCAAAAAAATGTACGTCGCGCCGGGCGGCCGTCCACGTAACGTCCAAGCTCGCGATACAACAGGGAGCTGCACAGCGGAAACAGCAAACCTTCAATATGAATAATATCAACATGATAGAACACGTTGCTGTGCTCGACTCCTTAGCCGATTCGAAGAAAAAAAATTCGTTGCGCGCACTCAAGAATCGTTCTATAAAATGTAATTAGTATAGCTACCACAATGGACTTCGGACACTTTCTCATAATTAACAAACGTATCATATACGACAATATCTGTGATGTTGCATCAGCGTTATGGCATGCAATCAAACAAACTCGGGACTATAGACGTGAATGAAAAGAGATGCCGAATTAAATGAGAGAAACCTTTGATCTTCCCTGTCCAGTCGCGGACGCACTGATAAATCGTCAAATGGCGGTTGTAGCTGTAGTATAGGTTCGCCACGAGGAAGAAGGCGCTCATCACGATGACCTCAATATTTTTCATTATTATTACGTTCGACTTGCGCTGGTCGGCCCCTGTCGCCGGGTCAACAATGGCTTGTTTTCGTAATTTCATGAAATCATGCATACGTTGTAAACTGAAAAAAAGTTGAAACATGCAAAAATATTCAGAAGGTATTAAAAGACCGCGTTGGGAGGAAGGATCGAGGCATAAAAAAAAACCGCGTTGGGAGGAAGGACCGAGGCATTAAAAAAAACCGCGTTGGGAGGGAGGACCGAGGCCAGTTCGTCCCATTCGCCGCCCGTCAGGAGACTCAGCAACACCATGAACTCGAACAGCAGACACCACAGGAGCAGCTTCAACAAGTTGATGGTCCCCTAATGTATGATCAGAATAACAAACTTTCTTTCACCAATTTGTATAATATCATAGGAAATCAAAAGTACAAATGTGTCATTGATACTAATAAAAACCAAGTGCATGCATACAACCCGCATACAACCCTAAACCCTGGGACATTCTGATCTGTTTGCTTATCATCATCAATTCATCATCCTAGTGTAAACCTCTTTTTGCGCGATGAGGAAGCAGTCGCCGATGGAGGGCACTTGGATGCTCCGCAAGTTGGCGGCGCCCACTCTCAGATCGTGGGCGTGGAGAATTTTCAAGCAGGCCGGCCAGTTTTCTTCTTCTAATTCCCAGCCGCGTTTTCGGATTACGTGTTTCGGGTTTTTACACAGAGACCGGATTTCGCACTGGTGCTGCTCGTCCAACATGACCTCCCCCGGAGACCGGCTCGTGGCCTCGACCGCGAATTCGTTCAGCTGCGAGTTCAGTCTTTTTCGGATGCTGGAATTCGTTGACCCGGTCAAACTGCCATCTTTAGCGGCATCTTTCTTGGCGTTTATAGAGTCTTCTTTTTTTGAACTCTTCTTCTTCACCGTAATTGCATCTGCTTTTTCTTCGCTCGGATCGTTACCTTCGTTGTCATTCTTCTGCGTATGCGGCTCCTCCTGCTTCGGAGACGGCTCAGGCGCAGCTCTTCCTTCTCCAGGTGGGGCGCCGACCAGCTCTCCAGGAAGACCTTCGAGGTCCTCAACCACCAACTGGTCCGCCTCCGCCGAGACCTTGCCGCTCATATTGATTTGTACTGTGTATCTAATGTGATGCTGTATTCTTATGCGTCTCCTCTGTATAATTGTGTAATTACTAATTAATATACCACTAATTCTATAATACAAGATTAAATAATAGATAGGATATTAGGTTCGAGACAATGAAAACAACCGCTGAAATATACTATTGGTTGTATAATGACAAAACACTTAGTTTTGTACGAGACTAGCGGAAATCTATCGCCAGAATGTCAGAAACCTGTGTGTCAAAAGCAATTATAAAAGTCTGTACAATTTTTTGGTCGGCCTATGATCCACTTTCAACATGAATACCGGCTTTCAACTGCCCTCAGCGTATAATATACTGTATACCATATTTATGCTTCGAGCTGATTCAAGTGTTTTGACCCACCAATTCAATTGGACAGGCGACAAAACCTGTGCTATCAAGTGACTCATCCCCCAAAGTTGGAATAATGTACGGAGCGGACGGCGTGGCTTTACGAATTATTAACGGAAAGAAATCACACATTAATTATGATTCCCCAACTAATACTTCCCCGCGAGAACGCATTATAGTACCCCGCTAGGAGGTTAAACTACGATAACAATCATGATTAACACAATGAGGCACAATCGGTCTGCACAATCATTCATGATGTATTACTTACAACCGGTACCGCGCACAATACTTTAGCGGCTGAACATCCAATCGTCTTGCTTCTTTAAAAAGTACGCGTGTTAATGGTTACGAAATGATTTCTTTTAATCTTACATCCACGTGGTAACAAATTAATTTTCAAACTCAATAAGTTTGCCGCACCCATTGCCGACAATACCGAATCGTCACGCATGCTGTGTATCTAGAGAAGAAAACGTGTTGAAGGGGAACCTCTTTTCTTCAACCCTTTAATTTTACAATATCCTCTCTTTGCCAAGAGGCGGCTCCCACCTCAAGCATCCTCTTAATACCTGCTTCCGGTTCCTTACGAATTTTCTTGGCCCTTCGCCAGCGCGGTCGCGTGCAACTCTTTCCAACAATTCTTCGAGCCGCAACCATTTCTTTCGCGATAATCATCGGAAAACACCTTTTTGTTAGGAACTCCCCGAGACAAAGGAAACGTCTCGTGGAACACTGCTTTTAGAAAACGCTGGCACCCTCGCTCCACGGACACTAAAATCCGATAATCGTCGTCAATACCACTGTCGTCACAATGATTATTACCATCGTCGAGAACTTTCTTTGTGCCACCACCGCTTTCTTCTTCTAAACCATACTGAAAACTATCATGTGAAGAGGAAGAATCCACATCTTTCAGAGAAGATGAACTTCTACTTTTCTCGGCCGCCGCTTCTCCAGGAAACACATCTCCTCCTCTTCTGAAAGCAGAAGAAGGTTCATATAGATAATCTGCCCACCGCTCCTGCGGGAAATAGGGCACGCTGCGGGGCAAGAACACGCCGTCCACGAACCGCGCGACGTCCTTGAGAAGAAAGAAGGAGTGGTTCAGCTGCGAAATGTGAAGAAATTTTTGGGAAAGAAATTCGTCTCCTTCAGGCTCTTCACAGTTTGCGTTATTGATGTAGAGGGAGGAAAACCGCATTAAGGACAAACTCTCAGCGCGACAATTTTTTTCTTTGCCAATTAAAGAAGAGCGTTTTTTTCTTTTCAGAAGAGGAGGTCTGCTTTCTCGGCATTCCTCAGAAACAGAGGAGGAGGAGGAAGAAGAATCCCGGGCCGCTTCTTCGGAGCTACCGCTCTCATTATTCAGCGTCCCTCTTCGTGAATAAATGGTTGTGGAACGCACAAACGTCGAGAATCCGCGCAAATCCTGGCTGTCACGTACTCCCGAAGGAACATTTACGTGGGAAGAACTTTTCTGCAGCTCCTTTCGGGAAAAGGCGGACTTCCTCGCTGCAGATGCCTGAGAAAACTTCTGAAAAAAATCTTCTGAAAGTTCCTCTGGAGCCACACGTTCAGACCGCGTACTCTTTCCTCTGCTTGCTCCGAAATCCGAGGATTTTTTTTCACCTTGCGCTGCTGCTGCTGCTGCTTCATGAGAACGAACCTCACCCGGTGTCTCTTCGCGAAAAAATTGCGCCAATACAGAGCGTCGGATCACGTGCAGCTCTGCCGGCGATTTCCGCAGCTCATTGATATTGACGTACTCGATATTCATATCGTGTTGCGGTCTTCCTGTTCCTTCAAGAATCTTCTTTCTCTCTTGTCGATCTGTCTTCTCGTACTGCATCTTTTCTTCTTCTCCTAAATATTCGTCTGTCCCATCTTCTTCTTCGTAACAAGAAGAAGAAGCTGATGATGATGATGACGCGCCCTCATTCTGCGCGCGAACGGGTCCGCTGAGAGGATCAGGCCGCGCCTGCAGCTCCGCCACTGCACGCAGAAAGGCCGCCAGCGACTCACCGGTGGACGAGTAATCCACGATGATCAAATTATTTGAATATGGACATTGAGTGAGTGCTGTGAGCAGACAGAAATCGCTATTGTTTCGAGTCTTACTCATTTTTTGGGTCATCGCTCCTAACGTCGCAGATCCTCCCCCTATATTGGTGGCACATCCCGAGGAGCAGTCTCGCAACATCCGCGCGAAGCCCTTTAACTGCGCATCAGTGCTGGGAAAGGAATCGGCGGCGGGTCGCTTGCCGGAGAAAGGCACCGCGACGATTGGAACTCGCTGGAGAAGGGAGTCTCCAACATTCCTTCCTCCCGCTTCTTCTTCCTCTTCTTGAATAGCTTGAATAGCTGTTGTAGATAGACCTGAAGAATCTTCTAGTTCTTGCCCGTTGCTTTCCTGGAGAGAAGTCGAAGAAGCTGAATGATTTTTCTGTCCTGAAAAACATAAATCCAGCGTGGCGCGCAAGACTTTGAACAAATAGTGCGGCGACTGGCCCAGGAAAATGATCAGCGGCTGTTTTTTTTTCTTGCTGTTTCTCGACTTTGGCTCGGGTCTTCGCACATGGAAATCCCGTCGCGTCTCCTCCCCAGATTGTAACGGCTTGTGTCCAAGATCATCATTGGAAGACGAGGAGGCGGAGGATGCTTCTGACGTCGTCTCTCCTTTTTTAAGTTGAGTCCACTCGTCTTTTACAGTGGTTTCTTCGTCGCTGGCAATCTCTTCTGGGGTGTGAATGTAATCATTGTTGCCTCCTAAAGGAATGCCACTGTCCTCACTGCGAAGCTCCTGCAGAATCGATTCCAGCGCCACGCCTAACTCCAATCCCAGCGTCACCAGCTCCGCGCACAGCTTTTCGCGTCCCCAATCGTCCAGGCCACCGAACGTATTCATATACTACAGACAAATCAATAGACTCAATGAAACCTATCGACTAATTAAGTATCGTCTCTCTCTGCATTCTTTTTTTTTTTCGCTCTCACTCTAATTGCCTTATCCCACAATTAACATCTCCGGTCGATATTCTGCAGTACAGGGCTCAAAGACACGAGAACTCATGTACATTCAAATGTACGAGAAGAACGGGTGAACAACACCTGTCGGTGGATTTGCCCACACATAATTAATGCATATGACACGTACAGCAAGAACCATTCCTCGTCAAAAATATCAATGACAAAGCTGATACGAATCTATTTCAACAAAACGGAAACTCTAACAAAATCGACTGCAGCGAATGGTGATATTATTAAACGTCACGCGGATAAACTGATATTACTGCTGCTATTACTTACTTACGTAAATGTCTAATCTACAGTACAGCTGCGCTCGGTATTATTGACTAGCTTTTTTTTCTTCCTACAAAATTTTACTAAACACTTATATCGTTAACGAATAGCTCATGTGAGAATAGACACTGTTTCTACTAATACTTGAGGACGTACGAGGATAAAATTTATTTTTTGATGCTTTTGTCCAATAACATAGCGACATTACACAAAATATACCGGCGTTCTTTATTAATATAATAGAGCCCCACCAAAAGACCAGATGCAGAAGCCAACAACCAGCTTCAGCTGTTATAGCAGCAGCAAAATAATTTGTCAAACATTCTAAACGAATCCCTAATAGCAATTTATTTCTTGTATTTGAGCGCCGCTTTTTCGCAAACGCTTGCACGGATTTTTCCAAACACACTCTGCGCGGTGACCGACAGAGATTCGAAGAACCAGTGCAGGTCCCCCTCCTCGTGGGCGGCGCCGAACATCAGCAGGCTGGGGATGAAGAAGCCGAAGGTGTACACGAAACTAAAGAGAATGGTCAGAACAATCATCAACCCCATCTTCGTGAAGAACTGCATCTGGCACACCAGCATGAAAACCCCCCCGCCCGCGGTGGTCACGGCGCCCGCCACGATCGTCGAGCCCATGTGCTCCAATGCGTACCTCATAGTATGATATAAGTATAACATTTGGTAATGCATCTTCTGAATGCAAAATATACTACAGAGGAATCATGGAAGTTCTATACTTGCTGACACTCACTCGAGATCAATAGACAATACCTACACCAAGAAATCTATCCCCACCACTGAAAAACTTTTTGAAAACAAAATCGAAAAACCGCGTGCGCGCCTGGCGCTCCTGAATTCCGGACTCACCGGCTTCACCATACACGTGCGTCATGTGCAGCACGTAGTCGATGGCAAAACCGATGACTATCACGCCCGCGATAGACTCAGCGATGCCCAAGTCCCACCCTAGGCCGTACCTTAGATGATATTAAGCACTATCACCAGGCAGCTTTTACGCCACGTGGCGTGCTCATTTTTCATTTTGATACTATCCGTAACAATACTCTCGGAGTATACTGACTACTATGGTTGTTGCACCTCATAATTTCGTGATTTGGATGATGACGATGTCAGATGTTGTCTACATTGATACCTACGCTACGCACACAC
>Ga0099797_100846_pt1 | contig 17906 bp, 11 predicted proteins | sample Uncmet_Sort48C_1_FD_89871 | JGI IMG/M metagenome (GOLD analysis project Ga0099797, IMG submission 89871) | Marine eukaryotic communities from CALCOFI LINE 67, Pacific Ocean - C012_Sort48C_1 | ecosystem: Environmental > Aquatic > Marine > Oceanic | place: Pacific Ocean: Monterey Bay | collected...
GCAGATGCAAGCAAAAGAGAAACAAAGCGATATAACAGAAATAAGCACGGGGACACAAGAAACGAACATTGATGCAAAGTTTGAAGCATTCTCCGCGAACATCCTCTCTAAAGTAACGGAAATTATGGACAAGCCCACCTAGCCAAGCTAGTCCGAGTACCCCCTCGCCCGTCAGCTGGAGTAGCGTTGTATCCCAGTCATCAGATATGCAGACAGTCATGCGAACAGCGAGAAATAATGAAAAGATTGAAGAAGGCGAGAAAGAGAGAAGAGCAAATAACATCATTCTACATGGTGCGGAAGAAATTGGGGATACTCCCGACGACATAAAAAAAGCTGACACCGGTTACATTAAAGAAATATTTGCAAAAATCGGGGCAGAAGTTGAGCCCTCTTCCATTGTCCGCTTGGGGGCACCTAAGGAAGATAGATACCGTCCAATTAATCTTGTGATGAAGTCAAAAGAAGACAAGGAGATGGTCACGAACAACCTGGGGAAGCTGAAAAACACCGAGAGATTCTTTGGGAAAATTAGCCTAAAAGATGATCATACCATTAACGAAAGAGAACAGATTAGAATGCTGACAACCGAAGCTGCAAAAAAACGTGATGAAAACCCGGACAGAGACTTTAGGGTGCGCGGAGACTCAAAAAACGGCTGGCGCATTGTGTCGTTTCTGAAGAAATGGCACCAAGGCGCGAAGAACTCGGAATATCAAACACCGCAAATAAATTCTGCGTGGACTATTCGAAACGTGGAACTGCGAAGTGCAAGGTCTGCAAAAAATGCATTCTAAAGAGCGAGCTACGCATTGGCGTCTACACTGCCTTTAAAGGTAAATCAATTACGATCTTCCATCATGTCACCTGCTTTTTCGCAAAGATGAAGAGAGCCAGGGTAGAGTCGAATGTGATACAAGCCTCATCGGAAGTTGATGGTTTTGAAGAAATTTCTGAAGCTGATAAAGAAATTATCGTCAATAAAATTGAAGAAGATAAATGTGAAAGAAAAGAACCATTCACAGTTTCACACGTGAAGAAGCGCCCGGCCCAAGCGGTTACTGTGAGCGAAAGAAGGAAGAAATTGAAGATGATGAAGGTTCCTTCTATCAAAATTCTGTTCACAAATGCTGATCAACTTACCCATGCCAAGAAAAACGAACTGGAGCAGAGAATCATCACAGAAAAACCGATGCTAATTGCGGTAAGCGAAGTGAAGCCAAAAAACGGGCGGGAGATGAGCGAGGCTGACTATGGTATTGATGGATACACGATCAACCAAGTCAACAAAGCATCTGGAAGAGGTATCATTGTTTACTCTCACAACTCTTTAGATAAATCAGCAATTCAAATCAAGCTTGGAAATTCGTTTAATGAAGCTTGCCTATTGGAAGTGAGATTGCTTAACGGGGATACACTGTTATTTGGATGCATATATAGGAGCCCCACGCATACCAAAAGTTCAGACGAAAACAACGAGCAGTTGATCAAGCTTATTGAAAGAATTAAAGTAAAGAAGTACAGTCATGTCTGCCTAGTAGGTGACTGTAACTATAGGGAGTTCTACGAGATTGTTTCCTATTTCAACATGTAGAAGAAGCCACCCGATCCCGTGGAAATGATGAGCCATCTCTGATTGACCTCATTCTAACAAACGAAGAACTTCAAGTTTCTGATGTCGTTTATCAATCACCTTTGGGAAAGAGCGACCGCTCTGTGATTTCATTCAATTATCACTGCTACCTAGACTTCTCGAAGCCAAAGACTTGTTACCAGTACCACAGAGCTGACTTTGATCGAATGATTGAAGAACTTGAATCGTCAAAGTGGAAAGAATCATTCTCGCAAGAAGCTAGCAATAAGGGACCGGAAGCACTGTGGCAGATTCTTAAAAGTAAGTTGATAGAATTAAGAAATAGGTTCGTTCCTAAAAGATTGTCTAAAACAGGAACTGAGAGCATAAAGGGGAGCTATACAATCAGTGAAGTACTTCAGACCGCAATAAAAGAAAATCACAGCATCCGTCGACGCTGGATCCGGTGCAAACGAAGAGGAAGCTTTTCGACTACACGTGAAGCATACTGCAAAGCCCGCAAAAAAGTCAAGCAGCTGATGCGTCAATCTAAACGGTCTTTTGAGAAAAAAATTGCGATCGACAGCAAGAAAAATCCCAAACCTTTCTGGAAATACGTCAGAAGTAAGCTTCGCACTAAGAGTGGAATATCACTACTACTGCGCGACAAAAAGAATCCAAATTCGCTCAAGTTTGACGACAAAGAAAAAGCTGAGATCCCCCAAGATCAGTTCTGCAGCGTCTTCACCCAGGAACAAGATGGAGAGCTCCCCACTATGGAGAGAAGAACTGAAAAAATGATGGCAGATTTGGTCATTACTGAAGATGAGGTAAGAAAAGAAATCCCCTTGCTTAACATCAATAAATCCTGCGGTCCTGACGATATAAGCCCTTACCTGCTGATCAAACTCGTTGATTATGTTGCTGAACCGATGACAAAAATAATGAGAGCAAGTGTGGATAGGGGATTGCTTCCCCAGGATTGGAAAAATGCTTTCGTCTCCCCAATCTACAAGAAAGGTGCACGAAATCTTCCGGAGAACTATCGACCAATAAGCGTCACGTCAATAGCTTGTAAATTAATGGAAAAACTGGTAAGGAATACTATTCTTTGTCACCTGGTTGAAAACGGTCTTCTCTCTACCAAGCAATTTGGGTTTGTGTGTGGAAGATCAACCGTTACCCAGTTATTGAACTACCTCGATATATGCGCTGATGTTGTTGCTAGCGGTGGTATTGTAGACAGCATCTATTTCGATTTTTCAAAAGCTTTTGATACCGTGCCACACAAAAGACTAAGTGTAAAGATGAAAGCTTATGGAATCGAAGGTAAACTTTTAGCTTGGGTAGAAGCTTTCTTGACAGGAAGAGAACAAATGGTAAGAGTCAATGGAGAGCTTTCAACATCTAAAGCTGTGATAAGTGGAATCCCTCAAGGTAGCGTCCTAGGTCCTCTCCTGTTCGTTATCTATATCAACGACATCCCAGACGTTGTCCAGTCAAATATACTACTCTTCGCCGATGACACCAAGATATTCAACAAAGTCACATCCATAGATGATTCCAGAAAACTGCAAAATGATATCGACGCCTTAAATTGCTGGTCAGACAAAAATTTTAACACAGATAAGTGTCATGTACTAACCATGGGAAAGTTCGAAAATATGATGCATACACAGAGGTACACCTTGTACGGATATGAACTTGATCATGCTTTCGAGGAAAAGGACCTGGGTGTCATAATCGATATGGAGTTGACCTTCGAGGAGCATATTGTCACTAAAGTGAAGAAAGCCAATGGTATAATGGGAATGAATTGAAGATCTTTTAGCTTCCTTGATGGAGAAACATTCAAGAAACTGTACACTTCTTTCGTACGACCCCATCTCGAGTACGCAAATCCTGTGTGGTCACCACCTCAGAAAGCACATCAAAATGCTGGAAAGCGTACAAGAAAGAGCCACTAAATCCGTCGATTCAATGAAGAATCTTGACTATGAAGAAAGACTTCAGAAGCTTGAACTGCCAACCCTGCAATTCCGACGGCAGCGTGGAGACATGGTTCAGGTATGGAAGCACTTTAACTCGTATGATCCAGCCACTCTGTCTCCAAGTTTCAGACCCATTATGAGAGTTACCAGAAAACACCCATTCCAACTAACGCGAAACAGGCCAAAAGACGGTGCACGGGGAGTCCAAAGTAATTCTTTTTACTACCGTATTGCCAGCAGCTGGAATGAATTGGAGCAAAATGTTGTGGAAGCCCCAACAATCAATAGCTTTAAAGCAAGAATCGACGCCGCGTGGAAAGACAAGATAAACAAGTATACCATCACCGAACCAAGTCACGCAGAAGACGACGAGCTGTTCGGAGAGATTTAGATAAATTTGTGAACAGAAATACATGATTATTATTATTATAAGTAACATCATCGTGGTAGTCCGAGTCTACAAATATAGAGTAATTTCTACACATTATGGTATTTGGTTCTCTCTTTGGAAATTTTGTTTTATATTTTGTTACGATCAGGCTAAGATCATGTTAGGATCCATGCTGAGAAATGTATAATTTCATCAAAAGGTCAGTAGAGAAATATCCTATTCAGTTAGAGAACTTGGGTTTGATTCCTACTCGATCCATTCACCTTGTTGGACATTCGATTGTCATATATCAGTGCACTTTATATATGAATATACTTGTGTGCACTTGACCAAGGAAGTCGGTCATTCACTGAAACCGGAGCTCCTTTGTGCATAATGTATTTCCCCATTTAAAGAAATTACAAATCCTATAAGGTTAAAGAGCGGTTGGGAATTTGGTGTTGGCTGTAAATCCTTCGATAAAGTTTCATTGAACCTTAGCCCATTTGACGTCATCATTCGTGGGTATCGGGAGTGTTTTCGTGCTGAAAATTAAATTTTCCTGTGCAAATGTATGTATTGGGTTTGCATAACAGAATAAAGGTGTTATGAAAAGTTGCTAGGATGAAAGAAGAACAACATCCTCAAGTTTAATAGGAATCAATCACTGATTTATAGTTAACTACCGTTTAAATTTACATATTTCCTATAATACAGCATAAATAGACCAGAAAAAACATATACAGTAAATCATATCAAAATAGATCAAATAGCAAGATATCCAGGCCAAAATCAAAATCAGCAAAAGTACGAAGAACAGGTACCCCCAACCTCTAGGTACAAGACAAGTATGGTTGTTGTACATACAGTAATCCCTAAAACACCCAGTAAAAACAAGAGTACGGAACCTCAATAGTTTTTAATTCATATGCGACAACAACATAGATTAAATAGATTGAATGATTAAATCGATTAAAAAATTGATTGCACCTAAAATTGCGTCCAAACCTTCAAATAATAAACATAACTATGTGTGTTCCTAAAGAATTAGAAAAAAATATTGGAATGTAGTAATAAGTAAAAGGAAATACACTAAAGAAATGAAGAAATACGAGTAGACGTAAAGGACTTAGTCAAGTGATTTTAGAGTTTATAAATCATAAGCAATGCATATGTTGGTGGTTGCAAAACACTACATACAGAAGCCACACAATATGATTGTATATTTGATGATCGTAGCGAAAAATATGATTATCCAATTATTCATAAATACGGAGAACAGGTGCCCAACCTAAACGTAGCAAATAGGGCTGTTGTACATACACGTTTAAATTTACATATTTCCTATAATACAGCATAAATAGACCAGAAAAAACATATACAATAAATCATATCAAAATAGATCAAATAGCAAGATATCCAGGCCAAAATCAAAATCAGCAAAAGTACGAAGAACAGGTACCCCCAACCTATAGGTACAAGACAAGTATGGTTGTTGTACATACAGTAATCCCTAAAACACCCAGTAAAAATAAGAGTACGGAACCTCAATAGTTTTTAATTCATATGCGACAACAACATAGATTAAATAGATTGAATAATTAAATCGATTAAAAAATTGATTGCACCTAAAATTGCGTCCAAACCTTCAAATAATAAACATAACTATGTGTGTTACTAAAGAAATAGATAAAAATATTGGAATGTAGTAATAAGTAAAAGCAAATACACTAAAGAAATGAAGAAATACGAGTAGACGTAAAGGACTTAGTCAAGTGATTTTAGAGTTTATAAATCATAAGCAATGCATATGTTGGTGGTTGCAAAACACTACATACAGAAGCCACACAATATGATTGTATATTTGATGATCGTAGCGAAAAATATGATTATCCAATTATTCAAAAATACGGAGAACAGGTGCCCAACCTAAACGTAGCAAATAGGGCTGTTGTACATACACTTATCCCTAAAACACCAGTTCGGAACTTCAATAGGTCTAAAGTAAAATGCCACAACAACTTAATATATTAAAACACTGCACGAAGCTAAAACTGTGTCAAATAAACCTAAGTATGTTCCTAAAGAATTGATTAGAAATATGGACTGTAATAATACGTAAAAGCAAATACACTAAATATGATATCAATCATACAAAAATGTTGGTGGCTGCAACACACTACATACAGAAAGTAGATTCGCACACAGCATGATTGTATATCTGCTGATCGCAGCGAAAAAAAATATTATCCACTTATTGCTCCAAATTATTTACGAATATTCACGAATATTCAACTGTATGGGACACGATAACCTCTTATTCAGTATAACGTCAATTTCAGTGAGTACGTTATATAGATATTAGACATAGTAAGACGTACCACTTCAAATGCAGGACAAATATGAATTGCACGAGTCCTATCTTCAAAGATATTACACTGAAAACACTTTCTATTTGTTCAATCTACGTAAGGTATTTAGTATCTACCCGTTTCAATTCATAACTAATGATTTATCAACCTCCACCTTGTAATGATTGAATGTTTGGAGACAATAATATAATTCATGTAAATATTTGATTTTGCCTCAATGTCAACGATTGTGGAATAAAACCGAATCATAGCAGCATCTAAGAGTTAAATTTTTCTTTCTCAATCAAGTGTATTAGGTTCCTTGTTATTCGGGGTTATAGACTTGTAGTACTGGATGAATGGTGTATCTGAGCAGATATCGAGTATCGATTCAAACCGTGTATCCGAGTGATTTAACGAAGATATCTTGTAGAAAAATTGTATCTTCTTAACTAGCGACGTCGGTCAATAAAACAAATCGACCATGAAATACAATTGGAACCAAAACAGATCCTCCGTCCACACAACTTTTTCACAAGATCAGTTTTCTTACTGGAATAGAGTCAAAAGCAGTATACCATAAGAACCTGTACTGGCCAATTATGATCGTCGTTTTCATAAACAATATGCACGATGTTGTGAGCAGCATGTGTCAACTGTTTGCAGACGACGCTTAAGTTTTCAGAGGAATTCATTCCTAAGAGGATATCTCTGCACTACAAGAAGATCTTGCCAGACAGGGTGCTTCGAATATTGGCAACTAGCATCTAACGTAGATAAATGTAAGTCACTAGATATCAGAGAAAATATCAACGTAAATATCAAATGACTGGACGAGAAGGAGAGACACTTTGGTGTACTGATTGATAAGAAGCTTTATTCTCTCCATCATGCAGCAACCGCAGCCAAAAAAGCCAACCGAATACCAGTCTTTGGCAAAAGAACTTTTGTAAGCTGGACAAAGTAATTTTCCCGCTACCTTTTACATCCCTGGTCAAGTCGCATCTAGAATATGGGAATGTCATTTGGGGTCCATTTTGCAGAGATGACCTCATTGCAGTCAAAAAGATACAAAGGCAACTAGAAAGACAAAGTACTACGAGAACTACAGTGACCATTGCTCCTTAATTGGAGGAGATTATTTGATATGATACAGATGCATAAAATCATCACCGGTGCAGTCGATGTCGATAAAAATTTGTTCGTGAATGCTCAAAAGTCAGTCAGCAGGGCACACAACTTGAAGTTGAGAAAAATGAAGGTCACAATATTACCAAGAATCCGTGCTTTTTCGAATCGGGTGATTGGTAAATTACCACCAAAAGTCGTGAACGCGTCAACACCAAGGAACTCGACAAAAAGGGCAACACCGATTGTAAGAAAGTTCTTTTTTAGAACGATAGTGCAGTCGGTAGAGTACTCGCCTAGACAAGGATGCATTAATCGTTTTGGTAATTGAATATTCACATATCAGTGAAATTAATAAAGAAATATATCTTAACGCACTTGATTCCTTACATAACGCTGAGGACTGTGTTCATTCATTGAAACAAGACACCCATTCGGCATAATAACTTTCATTGATGTAAAGATGTCAAAAAGAGATGTCACCGTTCCGTTTTTTTGAATAATGTTTGTAATTTTCAATATTTCTTCTTGAATTTTTTTTGTATGGAAAACGAGAAAAATTGCTAGGCTCTGAATTTGAAAATTAATGTAAAGAAGAAGCAAAGCAATATTTTTTCTTTCGTTTTTATAAACACTAAAATTACACTGTGAGAAGACATACATTAGAAAAGACGAAATATAAAATTACGTAAAGATTTATGGAAAACCCAGGAAAAAAACAGGTCATTATGTAATGACCCATAAAGAGGTTTTCCGGCCATAACTTTCTGTGGTTTCACCAAATTACTCCAAATTTCGAGATTTGTCTTGTTAGAAGTACATCTACGCACAATATAAATTCAAAGACCATGGGACTGAAGTTAAAGCATTTGGTTGGCTTCTTCTTCAGTTTTCATGTTATTCCCTACTAAATAATTATGAATGAAAAATCTCCAAATTTTGTATTTTGTCTTTCCAGATGTATACCTACGTACAGTGTAATTGTGGTGCTTAGTAAATGTAAAAGAAGAAAAATGCTTTGCTTCTTCATTTTTATAGAAGATCTGCACTTATTCATTTATTTTCATATTCAGAACCTAGCAAAATTTCACTTTTTTTAATCAAAAAGGATTTCCTGAAAAAGGGTTGAAAATTACAAAACTTATTCAAAAAAAACTAAAAGGTGACAGCTATTTTGGAACACACATTAATATTACCATAACGTTAAGGGAGCGATTGGGAATTGGGCAGGTTCAAATAAGATTATGATTTGAGCAATTACATAGAATCGATAGCACATTCGGCAGTGAGCTCGCAAGGTCATCTCGGTAAGGTACTTTCTACCCTTGAAGAATATTCTTTCCAAAGAAATTACATTAAAAGACGCGCAGTACTTTTAATAAAAATATTTTATTAGCGTTTCATGCTTTATCATTTAGAGCAATAAATCATTATTCTACCTAAGACAATCTTTACATGTGATGCATTATCTCTTTGTATCTGATTTATAGCATTTTGCAACATTAACGATTTATCATCATAGGGTTAAAGATGGATATATTTTGGTACCTGGTGATATTTGAGATAATGAAGAGTAACAAAACATTTACTTGAACTGCTTCTATTTAGCTTCATCTGCATAGTATGTTGCATTTCATTGTGTTTAGAATAAAAAGACATATAATAAATAAAACATGCTTAAAATGAATTTATTTTTTGTTTATGCCGTTTTTATATATCATACGTATCTATAACTTGGGGTATCTAATCACATACCTAGAAATTAATTACCTACATGAAATAAAATCAGGTGTAAATACATGATTATGTAAGACCTTAAGCTTGTTCTTTATACCTTTATTTGTGAGAAACATGCCTTGAATTGGTCTTCTTTTTAAAATAACTAAAGGAAAAAAACTGATGGTGATTTAAAATTTTTCTGCAGAATATATTTTATAACGATCTTTACATGACAAAGAATGTATAAAAAACTATTTTGTCTATATCACTTTCTAAAAAATAATTTTAAGTGTCCATATTTTCCCATATTTTTATACTATTTTATGGCAAATGATTATTAGAAATCTAAAGTATGGATAAACCGCAACCCCATTCCAGGAACTTGTCGGTAACATATCCGGCCGTATCTATAGTAGGCCATGCAGTACTATAGGTATCCTAGATGATTAGAATCTGAAGTTTTCAGCGAGACGATTCAAAGGCGATAAATCGAGGCAATAATGAGACGTTTTAAAAACGTTGATATCATCATGTATCACAATGAGCTTAATAGTCTTATTCAAGTTCAAGTTAACTTATACATTTTCCGTTCTGTCCAACTATCACCTATCACCACATTTGATCCACTAATGTCCATATCGGAATTTCCTATAGTCCTATAGCTATATCTGAATTTATTAATCGATACGACTTAAATTCTAATTTTTTATTTAGCTGCAATTCACAGCAACATATTACACTATCCAATTTTTAGCAGTGATTAGAAGGACTGAAGATAATACAGTAACTATATGTGTCACTTACCAAAATTAAAAATTATGTCCAGCTCTCAAACATTTGTACTAAAGAGAATTTGGTGTACCTGGAACAGAAACCAATTAGAATCACCCTGATAATGGAGAATTTGTGTTAAAAGCCCAAATATTAATGGTCTCCATTCAAAATAACGTAATAAAGTTGTTCCTATATCATAATATTATAGAAGATTTGTTTCTAGTCCTGTAGATGGCATTTAATCAGAGGAGGGGCTATTCATAAACGATATATTTTTAAGAGGGCTTCACCTTACATACCTCAAAGTAAACACGAATCTTGCACATCATCACACCCATCCCATTCCACTACCAACCTCCATCCAGTCACACAAATGTACGAACAAAAGACTTGAAGTCGAATTTGAAAATCTCAATCTATTACCGAGCGATAAAACATTCAAATTGAGATATCGGCGCAAATTTTGGGTGAAATCACGGCAAAATCGCTCTAACATTCCCCTTTCTAGAACACCTTTTTCTATCTTATTAAAATTTTAAGCCCTGCAATGTAATGTTTTGACCATGTACTGACAACATTACGGCAAAAACTTGTAAGAAGCCAAATTTTGAATTTTTTACCTTTATATTATCTGGATTTCTGAGCACATTGTTGGGTAAATGACCAAATTCGGGCCAAAATCGGGCCAAAAAGAACCATGCATGGCGGAAATCAAAAGTCTACTCCCACATGTTTATACCGTAATTTTGTGTATACATGGCATAAAAATTAGATTTAAGACAACATGTTCTGGTAGTTTGCGTGTGTGCTTGCGTGCGAATGAAGAAGCGTGCATGCGTGCGAATGTACGTCCGTGCGTGCTTGAGCGGGTGCATGTGTGGGTGGATAAATCCCGGGGCTAATTGTCCTGTGGAGTGGAAGCAATCTTCCTGGATGACAATAATAAATATCTTAAGTATCTATAAGTATCTTCCTTAAATTTAAGATACATTAAACCATGGATCACTGTATAATGGACGATAGTCAAATTAACTTAGCACCAAATGGGTGTAGTCCGCAATTTGTATGCATGATTTAATATTAAACTAGTACGGAGTGAATTACGGAATTGATATCACAAGCTGCGAAGGAGCCACAGCAAGATGGAATTCAAAAAAAAAATGAAATAAAAAAAATTAAAAAAAATTCATAGTTCAATGTTCAGAATGAGGAAGAACTTGTTCAACTTTCTCATCTTCATATCATTCCAAGACTAAGTGCTACATTTCAATTTTGTTCTAAGTGCCATTTTCCAAATTTTCCACCTCCAGAGACTAAGTGCCACAGAATGCAGGTCATTCTGTACAGGATGTCAAAAAAGTGTAACTAACGAACTAACTAACTAACGAACGAACGAACTAACTAACGAACGAACTAACTAGCAAAGTGAAATCTAGAGCTGTCTTCGCAGCTAAAAATCTATTTATTATCATATCTTATTTTGTTTGAGAAAGTAGAATTCTATGAAGTTCTTTTGGTATGAATAAAAGGTCCCGGCGTGTATATAACAATAGCATTCCGAGAGTCTACGAGTTATTGACCTTTCATACACATAAAGAGAACATAAAAAGAAATGGTCTCGTGTGTTATACAGTGGTCCAAGGTAAAGTATTATAAATCTTATATGTGCCGCCGCTCTTTTTAAATGTCATAGAGGTATTGATATATAATAGGCTAACAGCTAAATGGTGGTTGATTGTCCATTAGTTTATACGTAGCAATATATCTCAATATACCTCTTACAGTAATATGAATTAATTGTTTTTAAAAATCTTTTTACTTTGTCTATAAATTATACAGAGCAGACAGTTATTTTAGTAAAAATATTTTTTGGAATTGTTCGTTCAAATCAGATGGTTTGACAAAAAAGATCAAAGGAGAGTTGCACTGTTTAATATACCTATCTATTGAATATTTTTATATTACTATAATTTTAATACTTTTCTATCTAAAAGTTTCAGTTTTATTCACCCTTATTGAACCTTATTTCTAAGGTTTAGCCACCGTACAGCGCCCCTTTCTATAATGGTCACCAAATTTTCTTCTAAACAATGCTTTTCAACCTAAACCTTTCCGAAAAAAAGTCTTTTCGGTATTCCAGTAACAGATATCGAGTTAATTTCATTTTCGGAGTTGTCGGGTGTTAAGATTATTTGACTACAATCTATTATATAGTGGTCCATCCTTAAACATAAGAGTGAAAATTAATACCGTAATTACACGCAGTAGAAAGGAAGACAAAGATAAGCACATGCTAAAATAAAATTCTGGTATTTTTCTTATTGTCAAATCCGCCAATATTCTTTCCTCGTTTGTAAGTTATTATTCCACATTCGTATTATCTTATCAACTGATTGGGTAAACGAGAGCGTTTACCTATAGTTGAAGATACCTTATTCCACTTTATGAACGGGGCACGAAAACAACCCGGCACTTTTTTAACTGTCACTTAACGCGAAATTTCGAAATTCCTCGTTAACTAAGAGCCACGTTGATAAAGGGGGGGGGGGGTAACTCATTATTAAATTTGGTGTTGTAGTTGCATTTAACGTGTAGGAATATCACAGGCAAAGTAGGCTTGGATACGACATAAACCAGAAAGCGACCTAGTAACAGTATCTTATCAGGAGGGGCTAAAAGGCTCAGGCAAAACATTCAGTAGGGGCTAAGACCCTCCTAGCCTCTTTCAGCTACGGCTCTGTTTTTTTCTCTGGCTATATACATCATCACGTAACAAGAGAATGTAGACTACAGTACTTACAGTGTATCCAAGTTGTTTAAACCACTGAATGCTCCCACCTCCAGGTTTTTGATTTGGTTATTTTGAAGGTGTCTAAAGATATAAATGAAGAATGCGACACTCAATCTGCATTTCAATTTTTTATTGATACTTTATATCGCAAATAGTATTTATGGATGAAGATTACACCTTATGATCCTTACTCCTTCTAAACAACATTCTAAAACATTCTTACAATTACTACTGTAGGGATAAATTAGTTCTCCTGTCATAAGTAACAATTAGGCAAATACTGTTGAGAACATGTTATTGTACAGGATGCGACCTTTTTTCTCCATGATGTAGTTACTACTTGTATTTTATAGTTGTCAAACGGTTATTATTAAGATATAATGATGGTCATCAAGCACCACGCACAAGAATTTCAAAGACACATATCTAACCATGCATTTGAAGTTGTTATTATTACTATTTTTATTATCTTAAGGATGGCATAATAGTGTAAGAGATAGCCTTAAGTATATGGGTATAGATTAATTTTGATGAACTTTTGTGACCAGTGAATATCTTAAAAGTAATTTTTTCAAAAACAAATGATGTCATTGCGAGAAAGTGTTCGCTATTGTCAAGCACTAAGGAAGTGACATACCATATTTAGTATTCAATGTAGCGAATACTATTAACTGCCTTTTTGTTCTTCTTCCAACAAGTCTTCTTTCGCATAGCTCTCAGGAGAGATACTATTGGTGGAGTGGTGGGGGCGCTGTGCATTAGGAGGGGGGGCATATTAGAGGAGTAATTTTGAAATTCAAGCTATGTGTGAGAAATGTCGAATGTTCATTTGAAGTATTAACATTGTGAAACTGATATCCAATTAGGAAAGTTCAAAAGGAAAATTAATTCTTCAGCGAAAAACGTTGACAAAGGTTTGAAAAATAGTTCTAAGTTTGCCAATTTTTTTGAACATTTTTGTACTTAAGATGCTGAACATTGTAGAAAACACACAAACAAAAAATGCCGAATGTTCGAAGAAATTTTGGATTTAATGCGCCGAAAATTGGTTCAAACTATCAGCAGTTAAGTCTACGGAATAAATTAGATCCTTTATGTCTTACGATATAGGGTGTTTAAATTTCTTTTGTGTTCATTGATTGGCATGATTTATTCATGCCGTCAGCTGCAGAAGAAGTAATAAAATTGCTTATTATGGGGTAATTTAAGAAAAATCGGTGGGATTTGTACCTTCTTCTCCTTAGGCTTATGAACTCTGTGATGTCAGCAGTAATTGAATATCATTGATATCATATATGGTACTTTCCGCGAACCCTGCCTATAATTCTTTTTTAAGATATGATCTAACTTTTGTTAATAGCATCACAGCTAATTTTTACTCCTTAATAATTTTCTTTTAAGTTATTTATTCAAAATGACCGACAGAAATCAGGTCAATTGTTTCTTTCAATTGTTTAATTAAGATGTTCATAAAGGTGCTACATTTTTTTAGTATCAATGTATCATTCTTCAATATCATTTGCATATACCTAAATTATTGAACATTTGAAGCTATTTTTACATTCTCGTTTCTAACTTTGATCCGTGGATCGTTTTAGGACTAACATAAACATTTTTCAACCCAAACTAATAACGAAGAACCCATTCCATTGTGTCTGCTTAAGTATCCACAACGGCCTAAGCCAATGTAACTATGCAAGCAATAACAAAATATTGAAGATATTCAGCAACTCAAGATTATGAATAGGTCTTCAAACAGGTATTGGAAGGAAAACATAGAAGATGAACATTACTTCGAAGCAGATTTCTCCAGTTGTCATACATTGTATCAAACGAGAGGAGAGCGAATTGGACACCATTGAAGAGTAAATATGATAGCGTTCGTGGGATATCAAAAAGCAAAAAAGAGTCCTTATTGGATAAATTATGACATTTGATACCGGCAAAAGCAAGAATGTTATGGAAGTCGTTACCATGTAATGATTATAATAGTGAAGAATGATTTCTCTTTGAATTTATTTGCATTTTGCCTCCTCTTTATCCTCTTCTTCAAGCTTAAGTAGTAATAATACACATGAAATAAAAAACGTATTTACAAGCATTTCCTTCACCCTAAATTTCGAATTACTATTGTAGATAAATTTCAACCCGATTTTGAAAATAATATGAATCCTATACTACCGTTTAACTGTAGTTCAGCCTGACGTGAAAGTATCATGTTAATAACGCTTACTGTAACGTAGCCTTTTCTTGCATATGTTTTCATTTGAACGCACACACCTTTCAAAGATGCAAGGATTGTCTAAGTGACATAATTCAAGGTTTTAAGGATAAAAAAAAACCTAAACGCCACATTGTCATTTTGAGGCAATATATACGCGGGGAAAAATGTCCATATATGATAGAACAAGTAAAATATTAGCATTTGTAACAAAAAGTAAGTGAAAGAGAAAGATTCATCAAGCGTTAGAGCAAACGCCGTGATTAAACATAAAAATGCTTTTATCTCAATACATAATTTTGCCGTTTGGCTTGTTTTTGTATCTGGCGGCAGAATACATATTCATTTAACTTCTTTGTTTAACATTATTATCTGCGTGAGGTGTGCACTATTCTGATTTTCGGATCGATGCAAATTATAGGTTGGTGAAAATACTGTTAGAGATGAATGATATATATTCATGGTATAAAGTCATTATGGCAAACAACAATTGCAGCGTTTCTTGTTTTTATGTGCTTGACATACATATGTATATGTATGCACGTATGTGCAAGCATTTGGGTTATTCATCGGTTAAAAGGACTTAAATTTCAAACAAATTTTTGCTGCCAACGATCATGATAAGAACTGTGTTATTCATTAATAGACTGACACGGTGTCACGAACTTCGTATTTTCATAAAAGTTAGAACTACAAATCCTATCTCACTATTTTTAGTTGTTCCGTAATTAGTTGTGTATGGCGTCTCTGGTAACACCGACAGTTATTCATTTTTCATCACAATAAGCATCCTCATCTCACATCAAGATCGTCATTATCAGCGTTATCCCTATCGCAATCATCATCATCACCATCACCAACGCAATTGCCTTCATTATCAGCATCTCCATCACTATTTAATCTCACTATGATTGTCACTAGCACCATTATTATCAACCATTAGCAACTGCCATCATCATTACCGTAACCTTCCCCCATATCATCACCCTCCCGCTATCGTCATTGTCATCGTTATCTCCACCTATTACCATCACCAACACTATCCCATCACTATCATCATCTTGTTCGATATCGCCATTAATATTGTACATCAAAACTAAGGATTATGGGAGCGGCGCTCGCAAGTAGGTCTTCATCCTGCAAGAAGACTTTTTCGAAAGGAAATATTTTAATTGGTCCAGTAGAAGGTTATGCATATCAGTCTCATAGTAAGAAACAGCGCAAAGATAGAGTCATTATCTTTCTGTCCAATAATCTCTATTAGAGTTACTACTCACATAACTAGTACGGAGTGAATCACTGAAGTGATGTCACAAGCTGCGAAGGAGCCACAGCAAGATGGAATTCAAAAAAGTCAAAAAAAAATCGAAAAAAAACATATTCAAAAAAAAAAATCAAAAAAAAAAAATTTAAAAAAATAATTAAAAAAAAAATTAAAAAAAAAAAAAGAGAAAAAAAAATTCCCCCCCAAAAAAGAAGAAGAAGTAAAGTTTTCATATTTCAAAGTTCAAAATGAAGAAGAGGTTTTTCAACTTTTCTCATCTTCATTCCTTCCAAGAATAAGTTCCACATTTCAAATTTTTTCTAAATGCCACTTTCCAAAATTTTCAAAAAATCTCTAAGTCCCACCAAGAGAGTGAGATGTGGGATATGTATGTCAAAAAATTGTAACTAACGAACTAACGAACTAACGAACTAACGAACTAACTAACTAACTAACTAACTAACTAACTAACTAACTAACTAAAGAACTAACGAACTAACAAAGTGAAATCTAGAGCTGCCTTCGCAGCTAAAAATTCTTACTCATAACCGTAAACTGTTCATCATCATGTGTTTAATCTCTCTATATATATAAGAAGCTCTTCCCGGTTGTCATTCATTTTTCCATTCAATAATCATTTCATTTTTGCCTACTTAGGGGTACGTCACATGCAAACAAATACATTAATTTAATATTCAATCATTATAACAAATAGTTTACCAATTTTATTATCCGAATTATCATAGCGTGCCACTCTCGCCGTGAACAGACTAAAAGATGAGTGTCTCTATTATCTATCAATAATGTGGATAGCTCTGGTGTCTATTTGAATTTCTTCATTGAATGCTCATGTTGGTAGAGATTGCCGTTTCACTGACAGTAGATGGTACATCTAGAAGGTGATTAATAGGCATTTTCATGATGCCAAAGGTTTGCAAAATCCGTTCGATATATCAACTTACGATATCCTCTTCTTTAAATATGGCAACCCGTATTACTCTCATTGTTTTATGTGCCAACAATTATTGGAAAAATCAATATTAAAACTCCACTCTGATACCTTGCATGATTAACCAACTTCACTCAGTTAATAAATGCTAAATCTTTCTTTATTGCAATGAACTATCTAATCTTGCCGAAGTTGGATGGATAGCTACATTCTAACTTACTGATCTTGACGAGTATTTGAACTAGGATCGTTTTTATGCGACTCGAATGCGGTACAAACAATTAATCATACCTATGAAACGTAGATCGGAGAGGCAAGTCACTCGTCTGCAAAGTGCACGAGGTTCCTGGACAAACAATACGATTCCTATCAAATTCCCAACATGATCCTCGATCCTCGTATTCAGAAAGAAAGTATATTATAGAGATACATGTAGGTATTTATATCATCAGCTGTTGTTGGAGAACGTAAGATCATATATTGGAATATAACAACTTGTATTATGATATATATTCAATTTGAAAATAATCCTTATTAAATGATAAATAAATACTTACAACACTTTTAAGTTTGTGAATCCATCAAACGTATTGTTACGCAAAGTTTGAATACCACCACTGTCTTTTACTTCCCTGAAAAACAATGGTTAAAATACAACCTTTTGCTATATAGTCAGTATTCCTAACCAAAATCAACCCCAATAATAGTACGAAAATCATTGTAGCCAACTTAGATTTTTCTCTTGGGAGACAAAAGAAATTAAGTAGAAGTCAGA
>Ga0099797_100457_pt1 | contig 17904 bp, 17 predicted proteins | sample Uncmet_Sort48C_1_FD_89871 | JGI IMG/M metagenome (GOLD analysis project Ga0099797, IMG submission 89871) | Marine eukaryotic communities from CALCOFI LINE 67, Pacific Ocean - C012_Sort48C_1 | ecosystem: Environmental > Aquatic > Marine > Oceanic | place: Pacific Ocean: Monterey Bay | collected...
GGCAGAAGGAGGGGGAATACCAGTAAACGTGAAAGAACAGGTAATCAACGACGGATGCAAGGCTATCCTGACAACTGCGGCGATCAAACTGAAGACGAACAAGAGCCTCAGAACGGTCCAGAAGGCAGCGGGGAAGCTGGGAATCAGAGGAAGCAAGTATCCAACGGATGAGGAGGTGGCGACAGTAAGAGGACTGATGAGGATAGAGAAGGAAGTAAACAAGGCCACCAGCCAAATTCCACAAAACACCCCGGGGGCCGCCGCGATGTTCAAGTTCAGGACGTTTTTTTTTGGATTTTTCGGGTGTTTTTTTTTGTTTTTTTTTGTTTTACGGAGGAATTCGACTTAAACGGACATTGCCATATATATATATATATATATATATATTTATAGAATGACACATGATTACATAGATTGTTGATATCAAAAGTGTATAACTCAAACACATTTCAAAAAATAAACACAAGGTGACCCGTATCACCATGAGTTGGCCTAGCTGGCAATTTTTTGTTAGCCTCCCATAGTTATTTTGTGCCCTATTAGAGACCCCCCAACTCCCACATAATGAAAAGTCGAAAAGTGGTAGAACAAACATAGTCATATCATTTTTCTAGTATACATTTGTCCAGATATAGTATAATACACCAGGGCATTCGCAAGCGTTGCTGATAGTTGCGGATTAGCTGCAGCTGTTTCACTAGAGTCACGAGTCTACATGGCGCTATGGAAAAACAAGTATGGTTCGCAGTAGCATCAGAGCCTTTGCTACACTTTTTAACATCCGGTCAAAATCATTTGAAGCATCATATGGTTCAGATCATTTTAAATATCCGGGTCATCAGTTCGTTCCAGCATTTTGGAGTTTCACTATATGGCAGTTGGGTGCCTCTCGTGGGACACAAAACCGCCGCGCGAGAGTACTAATCTTTTCCGGCAAGGAGGGCTCAGTGTGAGTTTTGTCTGTGTGTGGATTTCGTATTAATTTTGGTTGCTTCTAAATATTTAATAGTATTGTATAGCTCTGGTGTGTTGTAGAAGTGTGTGTTTTTATTATATATATATATATAAACCAGGTGCCCTTCTTTGGGGTGCACACCCGGGAAGGTTGTGTGCTCAGTTCTGATTTGGAAAATCATATATATATATATAATCCTTGTATTTCCTGACATTGTCACCACACAGCATCATGTTACTCGGTCCTTTGACCTTGGTGTGGCTGCATTGATCGAAACTATAAAAACACATCGTCGATCATTTCCGACGAACTCGTTCGCCCCTTGACCTTCGACCAATCAAAATTAAGTAAGACTTAGCGACAGGTTTTGTGATTGCCACATTGAACATATTAAGACCTTGCACGAACATCTTGTAGAGCATTGGGGATGGCGACCAGATCTTCAGCTTTTGCTTCGTGACACCAACTCTTTATGCCGTGGCCTTCTTAGGTCGACTCACTTGTGCTAGCAGTGAGTCCTCTCTGCCACAGACTCCCCAAGCCCAGGGCTGCATAGGGCCGCTTCAAATTTGGGCCCGCGCAGGCCGCGCCAGGCCCTGGGGCCCTTTAGCACACCCTGAAGGATTATGAATTTCTCCCTTCAGGCCTTTTAGCACACCGTAAAACAACAAACTAGAGAGAGGCAAAATATTGCACTTTGTCTCTTTCTATATTTCGTTGTTATAGTTTGTGGACCAGATCTTCAGTTCTTACTTCTTGACCCCAACTCGTTGTGCCGTTGCCTTCTTGGCTCGAACTCGCTGGTGCCAGCAGTGTGTCCTCTCTGCCACAGACTCCCCAAGCCCAGGGCTGCATAGGGCCGCTTCGTTGTTGCGGCCAGGCCAGGCCTTGGGGCCCTTTAGCACCCCCAGAAGAATTATGAATTTCACCGGAATGATTAGTGAGAGACTTTGTAGATGTATTTTTGGCCAGCCAAACCTTAGCCTACTTCTTACACCTTCCTACTTCATGGCCTCATTCATTTTATCCGAGCGACCTGTATGCTCACCAAGCAGACCCATTTCATGACCAACACGGTCCTGGATTAATTGACACTTGGTTAGGTATTGCAGCCCTCCACGCAATAAATAATCAGTAGTAATATCATTAATCATCACACAAATCCATAATCAATTGTCAATAATAAACACATACAAGCCAAACATTCATATTCTAGCACATGATCGTGTATCAGATCTAATACATTGTATACACATTCAGTTAAACAGAAAGGTTACGAGGGTGGTTGTTTTTCGATTGGTGGAAAGCGCCCCAAAGCCGAACTTGGCCAGACCGGAAGACGTAAACAAAAGCATTGTATGTCTGCCCCTACCGCACACCCCTACAAACCCCTACATGACATAACAAGATTCGATAAGAGCCCGCCGAATTTGTGTTCACTCTGATGCCAAGCGACGCCCCTCTTATTCCATTCAGTCACCTTACGAAACATGCCAATGTATTTGACGCATTAGACGGATTTTTAATGGTTTGTCGCACTCTTACCTACAGTCTTGTGTTTCTGGTGGTTCTTCTTATGGCACAAAATCCGAGGGCATTGGTTCCGTCACTCTTCATTCCGACGATTGCCATAGCAGCCTTTCGTCAGCATCTTCTCAGCAGACTTACGAAACCGCAGACGAGGCCGTTTTGCAGTACCAGGTGTCGCATCCCTTGTTTTTTTGTTTGTATTGCAGCAGCAGGCCCAGGTTGCAATGTGCACAAGCATGACGGTTTATTCAGCATTGGTCCGGGAGAGCAATTGTCAAGTTCGCCCTCTGCAGCGGGAACACTATAACACTTTTCACAATTATCAGAGATTCAGGCCCGAAGATGAGACTTCGCCCAGATGCAGCACTGCATCACTGCCCAGCCTTCGTCCAGATGCCGTACACATTGGTGATATTGCATGGCAGATGGCATTGCACAGCACTCTGACAGAGGCAGAACTTCAGAGGCAACCGGTCTGCAATGCATGGCTTGATGGCACCATGCTGCTTATGCGATCGGACACATCTGATACATCCGCTGTTGCTCTCTTGTTGGCTCAAGTAGATGCTCGGCAAGCACAGGATGGTCAGCCAGTTTTGAATTCGCTAATTTGTAATGTTTTTCCATTAGTTGCTTGCCGGTCTGACCTTCACATAGGCCTTCAAGGCAACCCAAGTAGCCCTTGATAAGGTGGCACTCCAGATCACCAGACTTAAGTCCAGTCTTGTACCAGTTAGTTCCTTGAACGAATTCGAGCAGTCCGGCAGCGTCGTGGACGGTGTAGGGGGACCGCTTGTCTACAGGCCCTGCCCTAGGTAGCCACCGTCGCACCTCTTGAACACCTTTACTTTCAATTGTGGGTAGGACGAGGCGGACCCGCAGGGTGTACATGAAGCTTCCTAAGTAGAACAGTATGGATGTGAAGACTTTCACAAGACATGCACAGCAAAACAAACAAAACAGGTTTCAAGGTTCCAGGGGGTTCTTGGCCCCCCGCTGTGCCCTCTCCATATTGCAACACGCTAGATGAGACTTATAAATATAGGTGTCATAGGCACAACGATGCATGTCCTGATGCATGGCGCGATCTGCCTCCTGTCACCTGGGGCGAATGCCGCATACACATCTACTTGGTGTATCTGCTGCCCATGTATCCGAAGTCCTTGCTGCGGTCGCTACTGCCGGCCAGCGTTATGGGCTGGAAATGCATCACGGCAAGCTAGTGAACTGCCGAAGCGTTGTAACAACACCCGCTGATGGATAGTTGGCGGCAGACTCAGAGCTTGGGTACCCGGGTACAAATCTACCTGAAATTGGACGCATCCAGGCCGAATTGAGTCGCCGGCTGGGCACCACAAGGGACGACTTCAAAGCTTTGTGCGAAGTATGGCGGCATGCTGCTCTAACGCGAAGGTGCAAAGTGAGGACATACAGTGGCCTTGTGGAGTCACAACTGCTTTATGGGCTTACGAGCGTCTGCATAACGAAAGCTGATGCGCGGAGGCTTGACGGCTTCCAGGCCAGGTGCTTACGACAGACATGCGGCATTCTGCCTTCATTCTTGTTGTGGGTCTCCAACTCCACAGTGCGAAGCAGAGCTAACCATCCGAGTGCTTCGAGCTTGTTACAGCAGCGCGAATTGCAAATGGTGGGCAAGATGCTGCGTAGCCCTCCTCACGCACCACTCTGCGCGGTTAGCTTCATACCGGGAACGCTGCGCCCGGTCACTGAGAGATACATCCGAAGTGTCGGACGTCCGAGAAAGGAATGGACACCTAGTGTGCTGCAGGATGCTCATCGGCGCACACTTGACATCATTGATCTGACAGCAACAGCTGTTAATCCCAAATGATGGAAAGGAAGCTGTCATGGGTAAGTTCTGAAATCGCTGCAGAGCCTTTTTCTGAATATTATTATGGCCCGTTTAAGATAGTTATTGTAAATATGTGCCGCCCTTTATTCTAGAGCACTGTTTTTAGCTGAGGAGTATGGTTGCTCACGGGCCGCCTATGCCTGGCATTGACTTGACTAGTTACAGCAGGTATTATAGCAATTATAATAAGTATAATCGTGTTATAATTGTAGCCTGTATGTATAATAAGTATAATGACAGATAGGACATGTATAACCATAGATATAATGATAGGCATGCTATTAAAACCCTTCAGTAGTATGTACTATTGAGTAGTAATATCCAATAGTATTTAATTCGATTTCGAAATATGTAATGGTTCATGTAAATGATGCAGGGTTGATATGGTACCGAACAATTCTGAAACTTCGGGAACCTTGCAGCCTTCATACCCACATATATAACATGAGTGAAAACATTTCTGGCTTCAGCAGAGTCCATTGTTGCATGCAGGAAATCGTGAAGATGCTGGAGAAAACAAGAGAAGAGAGAAGTGTGGACTTATGCGCGGATCCCCTTTCGTGCAGCGTGCCCCTTGTCCTGCATAGGAAAATATAGAACAGATCATAATTCATATGAAATCCAAGCCAACACATATCTGTTGCATTATATGGTAGTTGGAAGCCACTAGTGAGTTGCGAAATAATGATGGCAGGGTAAGTAAGATTTTGGCGGTTAGACCAACCGATTCTTTGACTTTTGAGTTCTCGCAATGTTGAATGTTCCAATGCCAAAAATTGTGCCGAGAGAGCCACCCAGCTAATCCCTAACTCGTTTGACTAAGCACCTTCCCCCACTTAAAAGTGTTATTTTCAGATATGTTGACCTCCAAGGCCAAACAAGAGCCTACCAACAACAGTCCATATACTCGGATGCCTTCGGCCGCGGCCCCCCTATAGTCTCAATCAATTATGAATATGTGGGCATGGTTTTGGCATATCCCTAGGCCCAGCAATTTGAAATGTCACTTATAATCTGCATTGTGCCCGCCTATTGTTCTAGAACTTGCGGGCTTTACTAACACGAGGTCCAGATTAGCAGTACGTTATATCATGTGGGGTATTTGTTTTGGTTGTGGACCAAATATTCCACAGGCATAATGGCAATAGTATTAGCATTCCATAGTACAGTTCTTGTGTAGGTTGCGAAGCCTCTTGTGACAAGTGAGCTACATCTAAGAGTGTCAAATTCAAAAACAAATGTGGATCAAAAGCGTGTGTGGTATTTGTAGGCGTAATAAATAGTAACAAAAGTGTGGGTATCTAGTAACAGATACCTCTGGGTGAGTTCACACTACTCAAATGATGTGGAGAGTTTGAAGGAAATCTTGGGATTCTCAGTCAAAGCTTGCGGCGGGCGAGTCCCCCCATGCCTGCATCAACCTTTAAGTCGTGTTCACAATTTATACAAGATAAGTTGACGGGCTTATTCAGTACAAGATAATTTGTGGATTCATATCCGAATATGTCTCGAATCGTTCGGAATCAAACTTATCGACAGTATATATATATATATATGTTCAAGGAGTCTCAAGCTATGCTTACTAAAGTGCGCCGCCCATGGTTTCCAGTATATCCTAAGCATTTCCCTAAAGGGTTTGCTGCCTAATGTTGACTTCATTGGGTTACACATTGATAAGCACATGCCCCCCAAAACTAGCCCAGCGAATTCGTCCACATAAATCCCATAAAGACGAATTGCCCTCACGTGGCAACCACTAAGGAACACACTACTGAGTATGTTATACTGTGAACGGTGGACCTCCACTATGCAACCCACATGCTCCCAACATATGTGATATTGTGAAATATGCCACCGAGCGCGCCAAAGAAGCACGACAATCACTGTTGATCCATGCTGAGAGTGTATCAGCCCCAATTGCGATCCATGATGAGACCGATTTGGTATCAATCCAAGCTGCCCGGGACCGTATGTTGAAAGATTGTCTTTTGATTAATTTTCTAGTCCCGGACCCCTAAACCCTACTTTCCGGTCCCGGGGTCGGTCCCCAGACCTGGGGAAAGCCATGGTGGGCTTATTTACATCGATACGGATCGATGTGGACCAAGTTTCAGCTCAAACCGTCGGTTCTGGACCCAAATCATGACATTTGTACAAGTTTTGCTTTCTGGGGTGGGCGACCACTTGCATTGAGTTCAGGGTGCTCTCAGGAATTTCGTCCAGAATTTCGATTATTGGTCCAATCTGTGCGGGACCGTCTTTTGAAAAACTGTCTTTTGAAAGATTGTCTTTTGAGAAATTTCAAAGACAGTCTTTCAAAAGACGGTCCCGCGCAGATAGGTTGGAATCAAGCTTCATGAGCTTTTATGGGCTGTTGCAATTCCAAATGGTATACACTGTTTAAACCTTATGCTGTTGTTTTGTGTATCTAATTGGTATGTTTATCTTTCTGAAGATGCCTACGGCGCGTTATCGCCGCACCCCCCAGGAATATGAGTATACTGCGTTTGAGATTGTGAGCTCCTGGGGAAGAGGGTGCATAGTGACGGCTCTTTCAGCAAGTAGAGGTCACGGCGACAATCATTGCAGCCAGAAGCGGAAGCCGAATTAGAAGCTGAAGCAAAAGCAGGAGCAGAAGCAGAAGCAGCAATCGAAGCAAAAACAGCGCATAATTTAATAAAATAATTATTAACAGATCTTGTAGAACATGTACCCCAAAAGGTTGCTCATACGAAGAGAAACCATCGACTTTAAAGCAGAAAGGGGCCCAAATCCACTTTGGGGGGGATTCGGCGCCAGAGTCCGACAAAATCACAAAAGTGAAGGCATCAAAAATTGTGCGGTGCATCTGACCTTTGGGGGGTCATGTTCGACCAGATTTGTGAAAATGTAGGCATAAGAGAAACAAATGTTTTTCAAAGGAACTCTTGTAAATCATTTGCACCAATTTCGATGCCAAAGTAAGTTGCTAAGGGAGCGCTTTGGGAGTAAATTTCGGTTGTTTGAGGGTCTGCTTGCATTTGTGAACCCAATGGTTGCGTGTGCACGAACACACACACTGTTGAGGGTTCGAGCGAGCCCTGGATACACACATTTTGCATTTTTTCTAAGTGTGTTTTGGAAAAGGGTTCGAGGATGAGATTTTTCAAATGTTTTCCATTTGGAGACACCATGGCTGGTGCCTTGGGTATCGTTTTTGGAGATATTATGGCGTTCTTTGGAGTGCTTGATCTTTCATGATTTTTTTGATCGATTTGGGGCAGGGGTCGGCGGCACCGGCAGGCCTTGTGGAGTCTTAGATTCTGCAATTAGGTGATGATAATGTTTCACCGCGCACGGCTCCCCCTTCGGGGGTGCAGCGAATTAAGAGCCTCGCCCCCCGCCGCCGGCCCCTTTAATGTGTGGCTGGTGGCTACATGGCAACTCATCGGAAGCCTTTGGGGCTGACTTGTTGTGCCCATGGGCTGCATTTTTGAAAGCGCTGGATGTCTTTGGGCTGTATTTTGATGTCTTAGGGATCATCTAGCGCGTTGCCTGGATGCATTTGGTATCACTTGGGCTTGCAGGGGAGGCCAACTTGGTGCCGTCGGGGCTAGCAAGGGAGGCCAGAAGGTGCTAAATTGAGCTGCCTCGCAGGCGGGAGCACTGCTTGCAAGGAGGCCAGAGCACACAAAGTATTCGAACAATACACCCGTTGAGGGGCAACATGCCAGTTCCTGGTGTAACAACCATCCAGATTGCTGTAAAGTTGTTAAAATTGAGATGTCCATGATACGAGGTTGTAGGATAGGAAGACTTCAGAGGATAGCAGGTAGCAAGCCTGCAAGATTCCACCGAGTCTTTTCTCAGCTTGGTAACCCTTGGTTATGCTTGCAATGGCCCCCTACAGGCCCATTCCACACAAAGTTGTGTTTAAAAGGTTTTTGGGCCGTCCAAAAAGGTATGCTATAAAAATTGTGTTTAAATGCCCGAAGCCTCTCCGAACGGGCATACCTTTCTGCACGGCCCAAAACCATTTAAATACCTGTTTCTCAATATTGGCAATTTGATCCTTGCAGGGGGCATTGCAAGCATAAGCCCTTGGCACCCAGAGGCCGGCGGATAGCGGCCCTACTTTGGTATAGAACTTGATGTGATTTTGCATTTGATCACCATACTACTTGATCCGATTATTATGTCACTGGGTTGAACTAGGTAGGTCGTTTGATGGTATAACGCTTAGACCGACGATGGTAACAATGTGCGAAGAAAAACAAAAATCACATGTGTTTTTTAGTTTTTGTTGGCATGCAACTTGATGGGATTGGGGAGTTTGGTGTGTGGCGATGTAAACTCCAGTAGCCAGCACCAAACACATACATGGAAAGTAAATTAATACACATGCACCGCATGTTACATATGTGTGACACATGTTTCATGAAATGTTTACAATTTGCGAACAGATCGCAAATCTGACTTTTCCACACCGCCTTGATGTTACAACGCATGAAGAAGTACAGCCTAATAACAAATGCGGTTCTTTGTGGATGGGTCGAGAAATATAGCATTACTTTCACACTTCGTTGGAAAAAGGAATCGACGATTGTATTTGCCTACTCAGTTGGTAAGGCAATAGTGTCAAGAAATGCTTCAGCAATACAGACAGCAGGCCGGTGGCTATATCTGTGTTCACCATTGCCCTACCAGTTGACTAGACAAATAGTCTATTCCTTTTCCAGCCAAATGTAAAAGAAATGTTCGAATGTTCTGCCAATACAAATATGCACAACTTTCCTATGATGTGTATCTTTTGTTTTTATGTGTTGCTTTGTTTGTTGCGTTGCCAGCCCCAATAAAGAACGCTCTACAAGGTGTGCCGGTGGCACAGGGCTGGTGGGCGGGTGGCAGAAGCCTGTCACCTATGGCTGCGGAGGCAATAAACATGCAACCACATGCACAAACTCTCGCAAACATATGCTGTGTCTCTTGCTCTCTCTTCATATACATATACATTCGATTACTTAATTTAAGGCCAGGACAAGGTCGGGAAGCGCGCGCGGCCCTTTGGCCAGGGCCCGCCCCTTTGGGCCCCAGTGGCACAAACCTGGAATTCCAGGGACCTCCGTGCCAACCAACATGCAATTCCAGACTGGTGCCATCCTGAATTTCCAGGTTGGATCCGACCTGGAAGTCCGGATTGGATCCAACCTGGAAGTCCAGGTTGGAATGAAACGACTTAAATTTAGTAAATTCTCAAATTGTTCAATTTTGATTTTCGGACGGCAAAAGAAATTAGGCAGCACGTATTAGATATTCATATATATATATATATATATATGTGATATTAATATGGGCAACATTCTCAGGAAATACGGAATGTTCCCCCATCTGGCATGAACATATCTGAATATGCATTGCACACATGCAAGCCTGGTCTTTTATGGCCCAGGAGCGCGAGCAGAGAGATGCTGAAGAGAGGACTAGAAGAAAAATCTTCATGGCTGAGGTAGCCAGGGATCTCCTTGGAAGGGGCGCATGAGAAACTTGATGGAGGGGGACCGTAATTGGCCGTGCCACATAGACTTTAAACCCTATTTATTTAAACCCCACTTTCCGGCCCCCCAGACCCTGGGAACCTGAAAATCAGTTCAGCACCGCACTATCGTCAAAAATTGCAGAGCATTTAGCAAAATTGTCGAATATAAGGCCGCAGATGGCCTGGGACGTTCTCGGTTTGTTATTTGGTCTTTGAAAATTAAATCAGATAGGTTGCGTCGAAGCGAATACAATTCTGGGCAGGATCTGATACCAAATAAATACAAGTGAACTTAGTAATAATTCAAAGCAAATATCTTCTGCGGGTTATGATACCCTACCCAACAAAGGTATCTGCTTTGAATTGTTGTTGGTATGATATACTAAAAAATATGTATCTGCTTTGAATTAGTCTTTGATTTTGGGATCGGGTATCCTACCAACAAATTGTATTTGCTTCGATCTCATCTTAGGTTATTCTATTATAGTATATGTTTTTCATTATATTAAATAAGCAACCCGGCATGTGGAAAACTTGACGGTAGACAAAAACACCCGACCGGGATATTATGTGGGATTTTGTATCCGATGTACGGTTAGTGTTGTTTCCCAAAACAATGCTTGCGCTTAGGGGTTCTTATTTTTTCTAATAGAATTGACCATGAAATTCAGGTTTGCGCGTCGTCAGCGTGGGTACCTAAGCCCAGGTACCTCAGCCCAGGTACTTAGACAGAACCAAAATACTGTTGGGGGTCCACGTGCAGGTATAATTGTATATACATTTTCTTATAGCATCATTCATATATATATATATATGTTATTATAATCTGGCTGGTTGTTTTGTATGCAGCAATCAGCCCCCCTCCTTTGGGGTGCGCCCTCCGGGGGCTCAGAAGCCTGAAAATCAACACGTGTTTCTTTTGTCCACGGTACTCAGATGATTTTCGATGGTGTCCATTTTGTTTGTTCTACGTACTTGAATGTGCTCCAGCCTAGGTTGGACGTCATTTCCCTCCGCGGTGTTTTGCCTACTTGAAGGGTTTGCACAGGTGTGTTTGTTGCTGAGGAGCATGTATGGTTCTGTGCTTTTTGATTCAATTTCACTCACAGGTTTTTGTTTAGGGTCGTGCACAGATTTGGGCCTGCCTTCGGAAATGTAATGAATTAATCTTTAGAAGCGCTAAAAAAACAGCATTTTTGCGTTGGGAGGGCAAAAAAACAGACATCCGTCAAAAAACGATTTTTCAATTGTCCCCCTGGATTTTGGGCGCGATTCCTGACGGCACCTTAAGCTCTCGGCGAGTGGTCCCCCACCCCAGTAGCCCAATCAATTTACCTAAATGTCACGATTTGGGTCCAGAATCGATGGTTTGAGCTGAAAATTGGTCCAAATCGATCCGTATCGGTTCAAATAGCCATTTAAACTATTCAAAACCGTTTAAAGCAATCAAAAACCATCGAAAACCTCGAAATTTGTTTTTTTTTATTGCCCCCTATTTTTTATTTTTAACTGTTTCTAAAGATTAATGAATTATTTGGTCAAGTTGACACTTGCAAAAATAATGGCCGTTTTGAAGTTTTTTTGGGAGTTTCGTTTATATAGCGCTTGCGCACTTGAGGCTCTGCAGGCGAAGTGGCTCTAAACATAGCAAACTTGTTTGATTTAAATCAAACAAAAATTGTTATGTTTAGTGTAACATAGCAATTTTTGTTGATTATTTTTGGGGGTTAAAATCAAACAAAAGTTTGCTATGTTTAGTGTTGCATGTTCCTTTTTTTATTTAAATCAAAAAATACTATGTTTTTTCTGGAGTTTTGTTTATATAGCGCTTGACCACTTGAAGCTCTGCAGGCGAAGTGGCTCTCAAGTACCACGCCTGCGTACAGAATGAAGCCTCTCGGTTCTCCGGCGGATGCCCCAGATCCCGCCGAAATTGGGTGGTGGGCAAGCATGCCCCAGAACCTACCTTCTCCTAGGTGTTTTTTGGGGGTGACTTTTAAGTTTTTTAAGGTGTTGTGTCTTTCTTCACGTTTTCCTGTCCCGGAGCCTTCAAAACAAACCTGGGACGTGTTTAAATGCATCGGGGATGTGTTTTGCATCGAATTTGCATATGGAAATGGGTAAAATCATAAGAAAATCGATAAGGTCCGAACATTTTGGGATTCTACAATTTTGGGAGTTATTTTGCCAGCCCTTCGGGGAAATTACATTTTCGAAAAACACACCCAACACGAAAAATGAAAAGTTTAAAAAATATCAAGTTTTTAAGCAACCAAATTACAGCTAGGTTCTCACACACCCGGGGCACGGATGATGTGATTTCAGAACAAATTACTTCAATTCAACGAATGGTGGTGGTCGTTTCTGTGTTGTAAACGTCCGGGGCGTAAGCAGAGGCATGCGAGGCAGCGAGGGATCTCATTGAAAAAAGGGCAAGCCGGAACCTTGACAGGTTGCCCCTCAGCCCTTAGCAGGGCTTGCTAAATTGACAGTTGTTTGCCTTCAAGGCCAAATAATTATTGATTCGGGGATTAGTTTGGGTCTAACTAGTACATGCCAACACCATGCCCAAATATACATTTGTATATTGATTACAATGCCATGGCCTTCGGATGTATTCTCTACATTCTGATGCTATTATATTTTCTATATATATATATATATATATATATATTATAATGCCAGGGCAGGGGGCGGTTGTCTTCGGCCTCGGCCCCCCTGTAGTGTCAATACAAATTAGAAAATATGGGCATGTTGTGATGGCATTTCCTTGCAGGCCAAAATATTGACAAACATAACATGTTTTACTTTGATAGCCGAACCATTGCCGCCAAAAAGCAGGAGCGCATGAACTGTAACAGTCGGGTGGTTCATTAACCCGATTCATGATATACAAACATGCACATATTTTATACACATCAGATCGCCCATATAATGGAGGAGGCCTTCGGCCGGAGCCACACAGCGTTATGGGTGATCAAATCCCGGTCTTGCTCGCACGTATTTTTTACTTTTTTCGGCCGGATTCCTAAATCTGGATTTGGGCACGAAATTGACCGTCAAAAATGCTACGGACGCAAAAACACCGGCAAATTCGGCGTCTCGGCGAACCGAATCCAATGGACGACGTCCCGGACCAAGATTCGGCCAAAATCTTTGAAAAAAAAGTTAACACTATATTTTGCCCACCCGAGCAATCCGGGGAAATGTGTGTCAGATATGCGTTGTGTGTTGTATATCCTGCCTCGCAGTGATAACCTTCCCTCGCAGGGGCGGGCAAGGGGGGGGGATATTGATCACTAGCATGGGGGGATATTAATCCAAAGTTTGGGTTATAGACCCGGCTGTATTTTCGGAGATATTTTTCATTTTTGTAAGGTTTTATAATTTTTGTATGTTTTATGTATGTTTTAATTGTTTTTTATTGGTTTTAATGGTTTCGATTGGTTTAAATGGTTATTTGAGCCGATACGCCTCGAACTGGACCAATTTTCAGCTCAAATGGTCGGCTCTCGACCCGAATCGTGGCATTTTGTTGGGAAATTGGCCCATGGGCTACTGGGGTGGGGGACCACTCTCCGAGAGGTCAAGGTGCCGTCAGGAATTGTGCATATTTTTTAAGCCTCCAAACTGCAGCCGTGTAGTCCAAAGTTTGGGTTATAGAACATGCATATGTGCATGTCCGAAACAAATTTGTTCGATGTTGTTTTAAAACACGTGTTATACCTTTATAGAGCTCCAGTGGGAACCTCTGGCTTTTGATGTTCGGATATAGCCAGACAAATCCGTTTGGGCATTGAGTTCTGGGGCCAATGTGTCGCTTGTGCTTAGTGCCTTGAACAAGCAGGTCATCCTTTGTAGATTGCAGAAAGCTAGCCAGCACAGACATAGGGCTGGGCTTGTGCATGGAATCTGTTGGCAAGCTACCCTGACCAACCAAGCTTCGCAAGGCAAAGAATTGGATCAGCGCAGCGGCCATAGAAAGGATGCTCTCTGCCGGGAGCTGGTTACTTTCCCGCATTGCCGAAACAAAACGAATCACCAATGGAGATGTGATTTGCCTTAGATTCGGCAAATCAGCTGAAATTGCAGTTCACCAGTTGTGGGAATGCAACTGGAATATGTTAGTTGAACATGACGATGTGCAGATTACCAAAAGGTATGCGAGAGAAACCGTCCAAGGCTCTGTTGATAACCCCACTCATTGCTTACGGGGCATTCTCTATTGTGCTATGATCGAAATTCAAACATATTTTCCTGATTACTTGCTCCGATGTACCTACTGTAGCCTCGCAGAGTGGGGCTCCGGTGTTTGGTTTGGTGATGGCAGTGTCGGTCACTTTTCTAGTTAACCAGAATTACAGAGGTGTAGTGTAGGAATTTCGTTCTTTGCGAATGTCCAGGATAGATTTGCCTTGGTAGCCGCGGCTGGTACCCCGCTTTCAGGCAGCATACAGACAGTCCCTAGGGCTGAAGTATTCGCCATATATGCTGGGTTCCTTAGAGTTAGACCCCGAATTACCCCCCAATATATATATATATATATATATATATATAGGCGATGAAATGCTTGTGATTAAGCTGCCCAAACGAAGATCCAGTTGCTGCTTCCCGTTCGTGCCATGCAATCCTTGTTGTTCCACGATTTTTAAGTTGCAGTCTGCTAAGCAGATCATTGCAACTTACGATTGGATCCACAGCCACACGGATGAGGATGAGAAGGAAAGGCAGAAATTGCCGGCTTGGACACATAGACGGCACATTGAAGGCAGTGCTAGAGCAGACGAAGAATCTGTTAGAGATGCTAAGCATTGCCGGCCTGGGCTAAATATTACCAAACACTATCTTCGCATGTTTAACCTAGTGCCTCGTTTTCAGTCTAGATATGTAGCTACACTCGAACATTTAGCCCAGAGGAAGCTTCCTTCAGATCTTCGACCTGACCTGAAAAGCCTCCCAAGGACAAAGTTCCTTTCTCTCTCGAAGCCTTGCTTCGCTGTACAGCAGAACACCCAGTCGTTGTTAGTCAACGCATGGTTTCTTGTGCGGTTCGTTGTAACCGTTTTTCTACATCCAACCATGACTGCATGACTGATATTTTGAGTAGCGACTTTGTTCCTGTAGTTAATCGTTGTGCCCCCCAGCTGCAGCAGTTGAGCACCCCAGTGTCGATTAACAGCAGGCTCAGCCACTCCTCTCACTCTGTGGCGCCTTCCAAGATATTTGTTTTTTGCACCAAGCGTGGATTCCATGGTAGGTACATGCTTCCCAAGCTTGTCGCCCCTGGTGCAGGTGTTCCCACTCTAGGTGCTAAGAAGCTCTTAGACAATCTCAACAGGAGCCAGTTGTCTCTCCCCATGCAGCGTCCCAGCTCGCATCCCCCATCAGTCTAGCAGCTTGGTTCTTTACAGTGCTCAAGATGGTTTCCAAGAGCCATTTGCACGCCAGTCTATTGTTTTCTCCGCCGTTGTGGTTTTTTTAGCCGAGAGGGATTTTGTTCGTCCTACCAGTGACGGTAGTTCTTCTGACTAGCCTCTCCGAGGGCAGTCCAGGTCTGGCGATAGCTTATTCGACTTGTTGTTGACCAGCCCTGACGAGGTGCAATTCCGACAAAGGTATGTTCGGTTTGGGCAGCATTGGTCAGGGCCCAGAGATTGCTTTTGCAGGAGTAGTCTAAAGATGGTTGCTCTGGGTACAGTTGCGGCCCCGGTTAAGGGTCGTCCAGGGTATTTGATCTTAGGCTCCAGGGTGTGAAGGGTATTTGATCTTATTTTTCCCATGTAGACGCAGCTCGGTTGCATTAAAACTCTTGTCAGGGTCTGCTGATCTTAAACTTTTTATCTTGAACCGGTGCCCCGACTGTATAAGGATGCGAACATATATTTATGCAAATACATTATTTTTTGCTTCTATTTATTCAGATACACATAGCAATACTATAGTTTGTGGACTTTCATAATCAGGTCCGAGATGGGTCTGGGGGCGCAGGCGCCAGCCCTCCCCCCAGCACGAGGAAAAGTTGTTTGGGGTTGCAGGCCCCCAGCACGAGAAAAAGTGGTTTGGGAAGCGGCAGCTCTCAGAACCCCCTCAATGGCGGCTTCAGGGACACCATTAAGTCGGCGAACATTGCCGCTCAGGCGGCAAATTTCATTTCCATTTGTGTTTGACCGCTTTTGTTTGCAAAGCATGTGACATCTCGAACACCATATGTGTTCGGCGGCCTCGGAGTCTTTTACAGACACAGTCATATATATATATATGTATATATATATATATGACATGTTGAATGTATGTATCCTACATTATCGTTCCTCCAAGGTGGGCAATGTGCATGCATGCCCACAAGGAAAGACAAAAAGAGAAGGAGCTTGAAGAAAAAAGAAAGGAGGATCACAACGCACATACTGCAACAATATGTTCATTGCAGGTTGAGCTGATGCGCTGTGCCCTAGCTCTTTAAGCAGATGGCTTATGCACATCCTACTGGGTACTTTATCATGGTTGTTTTGCAAGTCATAGGAATTACACAGCAATGGTTGCACTTGCTATTTAATTCGTAATTCCTGGACGGTGAAATCATTGGTTGTGTATCGCTATGTGGTAGATGCCATTGCGCTCCCTATTTGAGTGAGTGTTCAAAGATACGGGCCTCCAAGGCCAAACAAGGACATGCCAACACCATGTCCATATATTATAGTTTCATTGATGCCACAGGAATGCCGCCGCCGAAAAGCCGAGGTCACCGTGGTCTGTCACTTGCATTAAGAATAAATGGGTTTGAAATTGATCATGCTAGTGTAGCTTATTGGGTCAATTCAGCAGAGATCTGTAGTTACCGAGTGTGTCCAGGCGGGCATCATTTTCCCTAAGCATGTGAATCTAAAGTTGTGGGCAAACGAAACAGAATAGAAATCCAATATGGCACCCGCATGTGGGTGCACCTTCATAGTTATACCTGTCACTAACGAATTGCAGGATTTCGTAATTATTCAAATGCATGCTTTTGCAGGGTGGCTTTTGGTGGCCTTTGCTGGCCTTCGGGCCGCTTCCACAAGGGGAGCAGGCCGTCTTCGGCGGCCTGCTCCTCTTGGTGGGTCCCTTTTTCTGGGCCGGGGAGTGTAGCAAACTTGCCCATCATAATAAATTATATTCACTTATAAGTACAACCCTCGACGAAATTTAAGGCTAGTTTCTTCGCATGTGTGTTTGCGAGTCTATCTTCTTCTTGGCCCCCCATGTGGGCCTTCGGTGGCCATTTGGTGTCAATTTTTATAATCTGTTCTAACTCCTGCTTTTGCATTGTGGCCTTTGGTGGCGTTCGGGCCGCCTCCACAAGGGGGGCAGGCCGCCTTCCGCGGCTTGCTCCTCTTGGGGGCATCGTACCCGTATTCTGTACCCCCCATATAACCTGCAGTTGTGGCATGTTGGCCGTCTCATTCAGAGGGTTATGTTGAGCATCCCGAACATCGTCAAAACAAAAAGGTGTTAACAAAATTATAGAAACATACTCAAAACAAAATGTGTAATAAGTGCTAACGTATTCAAATCAAAACATACTCAAAACAAAATGTTGGCCTTTGGTGGTCTTTGGTGGTCTTTGGGCCGCTTGCAAGAGGGAAGCAGGCCGCCTTCGGCGGCGTGCTCCTCTTGGTGCGGCCATGCCCGTATACTGTACCCTCCATATAACCTGCAGTTGTGGCATGTTGCCCGTCTGATCCCAAAGGCTATGTGAACATTCCACACATGGTCAAACTCATACAAGAAATGTGTAATATGTGCTAACATAGTTGGTGAAACACATTGAAAAATTGCTCAACCATTTCCACAAAGTCATATATATGCTTACATATCATACATACAGGATCCTGTATAAATACATGAGTGTATTCATATTCCAAGGTTGTCAGTGATACACGATTAATTTTGCATGGAAATGTTGCTTAATTCACGCCGTCATAAGTCACTATGAGATGTTCTTTGTGTATGTTTTGATTTGAATACGTTAGCACTTATTACACATTTTGTTTTGAG
>Ga0099797_100848_pt1 | contig 17866 bp, 7 predicted proteins | sample Uncmet_Sort48C_1_FD_89871 | JGI IMG/M metagenome (GOLD analysis project Ga0099797, IMG submission 89871) | Marine eukaryotic communities from CALCOFI LINE 67, Pacific Ocean - C012_Sort48C_1 | ecosystem: Environmental > Aquatic > Marine > Oceanic | place: Pacific Ocean: Monterey Bay | collected...
AATAAGAATGCAATTTGTGTTTTAAAGTTAATTTTACTTGGTTAAGTGCAATATTCCGATTTAACGATTCGCGAAATTGATATTTTGATTTGCAGTACTGTCTATATGTAATTCTGAAATTGCTTCGCCAACAATTCTATTTACACCGTATATCCTTGGCGAAATTGCTACACCAAGAGATAGATTACCTAGCATAAAAATTATAGAAAATCGGAATATTTCACTAAAAAACCAAGTAAAATTAACTTTTAAACACAAATCCCATTCTTCTTATTTGATTCTACTCTAATAACCGGGGAAACATCATTGTGTTCTACTTGGTACCAGGTACTGTATAATTACCTGTCACCTGTTGAAGAACGAAGAACCAGACAACAACGACAACAACTTCACAAGAACTCCTCATTCCTCATCAGCCCACCAGATTACTTCCGAAGTATTGTTTCTGGAGGGTTCCACACACTTTGGTGACAATGCATTCACTAACAAATGCGTACGGAGTGTATTCAGGAATACTGAAGGTCATGTGGCTATGTGCGAGCAGTACAGCAAGGACATTTTGATCAACCACAAGTACTTCGTCCGCATTGAAAATGGGCCTGTTCCGAGCTTTTGCTAAATTGCTCGGATTTTCTAAACGTAAAACTAAAATATTAATTCTCGGGCTAGATAATAGTGGTAAGAGTACTTTGTTGGCTCATTTAAAACGTGAAGCTCGTGGTGATTCATTTGAAGTAGTGCCAACAGTAGGATTCACTGTGGAAACTTTTCACAGAGGCGATATAGCCTTCACGGCCTTCGATATGTCTGGCCAGAGTAGATACCGCGGGCTTTGGGAAGCGTACTATCCTGACGTATCTGCAGTGGTGTGGGTGTTAGACAGTTCGGATAAACTTCGTATAACCATGGCGAAACATGAGCTTAAAAGTTTGCTAGACCACAAGGAAATAATAGAGAAGTACATACCAGTTTTATTATTCGCGAATAAGATTGACCAACATAACTCCCTTTCCCCGGTTGAGTGCATGCAGTTGTTGGGACTAGACGAGATCCAGAGTAAACCATGGCATATAACAGGTAGTAATGCAATCAGTGGAGAAGGTGTTGAAGATGGTATACAGTGGTTATGCGATGCGTTGTTAAAAACTTTGAGACAAAAAAAATGAATGGCATTCGCTGACCTCTGGCTTGTTGCTTAGATATGGTAAAGATCCGTAAGTGATCATCAATGGAAATTATTTTTAAACCCAAACAAGTACATACTGGAAAGAATTTAACTTTCTTTCTTGACTGGAACCCGTGAGTTGTTAAATAAAAACAAGAAAATTGGCTGTTATTTAAGTAATTAAATTTAGCTTCCTCATACCCTAATCCTGACTTGGTTCTGTAATTTTGTTTCATTGTTGGTTGTCAATCACCGAGGGGATGATACAATTTCCAATGAACAATTTAATGAACAATTTAATTCCTTTTGTCCGTTATCGGCCTCATCCGATATCTCACTCAAGAGATAAATCAATCCTTGTACGATCTTCCAAGCAGCGGCTTAATTGTTTTTGAGGTGCTCGTTGTCTGTCTTGTAAATCGGTCAAGGGGTTGTTATCTGTGGGTTGAGATGTCGGGGGAGGGTCGTTTGTGTCATTTTCGATCAGCGGTGCGGTAGACGAGGTTTGTTGGCGTGCCCGTTGGGATCTCGTCCTGCTGGCAACGCTCTGATTCCCTGTGTCTTCATCCGAAGATATCACAATAAAAAAACCTAATTCAAAGTTTTTCTAATTATAAGTAAAATGTTTCAATTTGATGTTTAAAACAACCAAGGTTACTTTGATGTTAAACCATTCAGGTTACTTTTTTCTCTTTCGATTATACGGTCTCTTGTGTTTGTACTAGTAATTTGTTTGTTTTTTGTTTCCCTCTTTCTTTTTGTTTGTTTTCTCTCTTCTTTTTTTCTCTTTTTGCCTCTTGGCTTTTTATTGTACTTCCATCAAAAAATGAGTAGTGTTCCTCTCTTCTTCTTAGGTACGTTTGGCTTGCTAGTGTTCCCAGCATTTCTTGCTTTTTGAATAGTTGGGGGCGATTTGTCCCTACACTTACATCTGTAAGTGTATACGAACCCGAAACGATCAAACTCAATACCGATCATTATTTCATAGAGCAGTACAACAGACAACGAGCCCTTCAAAAACATTTATGCCGCTGTTTACTTGCCAGTTGGAATCTTGACCAGAACTTGGGAGAGACATACGAATATGTCCTGGAAATCGCTGACCGGCCTAGCCGTTTAGGACTCCCAGAAGGTACACTTACATCTGTATGTGTATACGACCACGAAACGATCAAACTCAATACCGATCATTATTTCATAGAGCAGTACCACAGACAACGAGCCCCTTTAAAACATTTATGCCGCTGTGTACTTATAAGACCAATCAATTGGAATCTTGACCAGAACTTGGGGAGGATCTGCAATAGGAGGAGACATTGTTCTTGAAGTGACACCTTCTTTTTTTCTTTAATTTTAATTACTATAAAAAATAACAGCCAATTTTTCTTGTTTTAAGTTATGAATACCTCTTGAAATTTCCTGTTCAAGTTTTACTTCCTTCATGTACTTCAATTTGTTTCTGCTCCTGTGTTTTTCTAGATCGATATACTTTTATCGTTCAGTCTACACTATTATCGTGAATCGTAAATAGGGGAGAACATTTCGTTTCCTCTAGCTTTGAAATATGTAAGACTTTATGGCATAGCGAAACGACAACAAAAGGTTCTTCATTGAGACATGAGATAAATGTTCGCTTGCATTGGGTAACCTCAAATCAGCAGTACCATTTTTGATCCAAATTTTCATAGCTGCATTATGTTTGCTTCACAAGTACATGCAGATATTTTGAGTTTGAATGGTGTTCAATCCGACTAGATGCCATACGGGCAAGTAAACTTTTATTTAATTTACTCGCATTAGTCAGACAATTATAAACACTTTCTTGAATCTTTGAATCTTTATCATCTAAATGGACAAATAAGCATTCCAAAGTGTAATTTAATGGCGTTCCTTGCCAGAAGGAAATATTAGGAGCAAAAAAGAATGCAGATAATGTCTGACACACAGACATTCGGACTTCATCATTGCTGTCGTCTAGGCGTTTTAAAAGTTCAGGATAGGCATCCGACGCTAAGCTAAATGGAAAAGACCCTGGATATAATCGAAACAATGCTTCCATTATAGTGCAGGTGGCTTTACGCGTCATCACTTCTTCGTCGCCTAAGCAGGACTTGGCTACAGATACAAGTTGGTCTACACTGTGTCCAATTATTGACCTAGTTATAAACCGATTTGTTATCAAGGCATCTAAACAAAATATGCTCATTTTTCGGGTAGTTGATGCTACTCGTCCAACTCTCCAAGTGCAATTTGGAAGAATTAATTCCTCAAGAATCATTCCCCCATACAATTCAACAGATTCCGACGGCCACTGCTGTCTCAAAACAGTATCCAGTAACGCTAACATTGATATAACTAGATCAGGTTCATTGTCAGGCTGCAGTGTTAAAACAAAACACGGGATTATTTTGTCAATATATTTGTATATTCTCCCACCACATCCGCGCACCAAATCATCAAATATTATCCTTTCACAAGACTCTTTGGACCAAGCCCGACTCGTGACTATGAGCTTGGAATTGCCAGAATTAGACTCCTGGCCTTGAGATAAACTAAAAATCTCAGAAAAATATCTGTCATAAAAGTCCGCAGAAGCATCCATACCTAATACAGCAGTGAGTTTACTGATCAACATTTTCATTCTCTGTATCAAATGTGGATGTTGGGAAAAACCAATCGAACTGAAAACGATAGTAATTATATCACGAATGAAATCTGCATCTTCCAATTTTTCCTCCTCTAGGAAAAAAATAAAATCATACATTGTTTCACCTAGTATTGTAAAGTATTCATCAGTACCAGAATCTTTGATTATATCGTAATGTGCTGCGAGATAGCTTGTCAGTTTTGCAATTATCATCCTACAGCTCATTTGATTTACCCCCCTTAAAATATCTGGCAATATATTGATAACACCACAATAATCATTTAGACTCAATGAAGAAGATTTCCGTGGGTTTTCAAATGATTCCTCTCTGGATATAGCAAGTTTGAGATTTTCTTGAAAGCAATTTTTAATTTCCCCCAACAATAATTTATGGTAGCATTCTACAATACTTTTCACTTGGGTAACTTCCCCTGTTTTTGTGGCTGTGGAATGTGCCAAATTGGATATAAAATCAGCTTCATCGCGAGATGCTTTTCCTATGAATACAATAATATCAACAAGGTGCAATTCCAAATTAGATGGGGAAATTGAAACGACACTCGAGAGAATATTTATAGCATGCAACCGTTGATCTTGTTTCCAAGATTGCAGTTCACTAAAAATGTTTGGGAGCATAGCCGTAAGATATTGCTCTACAACGCACTTCGCATTTCTCATCGCTATCATTTCGCTATGACAATTATCAGGTGTTTCCAAATCCTTGTTATGTGCAAGGTTAGATAAAATATGAGGTATATTCGATGCAATATATTCCAGAGCACTTAAGGCACCATTCTTTACATCCAGCGAGTTGTTGGATATAACAAATAATATCAATTCAAGAAGTTCACAACGAGAGCTCTCTTGTAGTTCTTCCTGGCAGAAACATTTTTTTGCGGCGGCAGTGAGCTCAACCAACACAGTGGGGGATTTGTCAAATTGTAGTTTTCGGAAAACAGGGCTGATATATTGTTGAAAATATTGCTCTATGCCTTTAAAAAAATGTTTTAGACCATTTGCGAATGCATTCAGACTCGCTGCGCGTACCCGGCTGTGTTGATGAGATGCATTTTCAAGTAAATTATTCATCACTACATGCGGAACAGGATAATTTTTAGGCATGCGCGCAACGGTTGCAGAAAAAAGGGTCCCCGACTGTTTTTTTACCTCGGGATAGGTGTCTTTTAGCGTTTGAGCGACAATCTCTAGAATACTTTGGGTGCACTCGTTGAAACAAACGTCCGTCGATTTGCACATTTGCACCAAGCCAGTCAAGTATTTCAGGGCCAGCAGACGAACTTCTTCTCCACTTTCTTTGAATGGTCGTGAACCAAGTCGATCAACCAAAATGCTGCAGGTGTCCTTCAAAGTATTTGAAGGTTCCTTCAACACATGATCAGAAAAATATTTCAAGAGTACAAGTGAATCCTCACGGCACTTCTCAGAAGAATCTGATATTAACACGAGCAGGGGAGCCTTTAAAGATTTTTCGTAAAAAAATAAAGCTTCTTCAAGATTTAGTTCTCCGTTGTTAATAAAATATTTTGACAAGCGTTTGAGAGCACTTTTTCTTTTCAAAAGGCGTGGGTCTTGAAGACAGCTGATGTCCCTTGCATATGTACATTGCAAACTCTGTCCTCCATGTAAAAGAGAAGTCATGTTGCGAGCTAAACCTGCCTTCTTAGAATAGTTAGATTCATACGCCGACGTTCTGTCGCACCTCCTGGTGGGATGGTAAATTGTGGGCATTTTGGGAAGTAACGAGGCACATTGGATGTAGAGAGTTGCTACTACGACGACGCAGAAGAAGTTTTTTTTTTACTTTCTTGGTGATACAAATAAATACCTGAGTAAAGTACAAACAACCTGCACCTTAATCTTCTGTTGAAAAATTGAAATTCCTGTTGTACTTTTCACAATCGGTGGAAAGCTAAAAAATAGGAAATAACAATACAGGAACACACCATAAGAATGATTTACTAATACATAGAATTAGCATAGAAATGTTTTTTAATTTCACAAAAAAGGGTTTAGTTGATTTTCACTACATTATATTGGATAATTTCAAGTATCTGTTTTGTTGATTGTTGTACCTTACCGTACTTTTAGAAATTTGCACAGGACGACGGACGTCCCGAAGAGATTTGTGATTTTTTGGCAAAGGCTATCGTTGTTTCAATTGTAATTAAAATGTTTTTTAAGGAACATATTGATTATTTCATCCTTGATTATTTGTAGTACCTAAATAGAACATGAAAACACACTTCGTCAATATTCTGCTGTATCTACATGGGAATTCACTTGTATTTCAAGTACAAATTTTACCGGTTTTTTTCTTCAGTTCATTTTGTAATCATAACCTTAAATATATATTTTTTACATTCGGTACCTTAATGTACAAAATCCCCTAACCCTAACCCTTAGCTATTTTTTCACATTACTCGTTATCGAAGTTCCAAATGTCGCATTAAAATTTATTCATTTTTACGTGCCATTTAAATCATGTTGTATTCTAATTAATTTTGATAGGAATATATAACACATGGCATCATTGGGCAGGTAACAAAAATGATATTTAACGGGCCGCAGTTCTAAGTTACGTACTCAGTACTTATAAATCTGAAATCTGAAATCGCGTTGTCCCATCCTTCGTGCACTAAAACTAAAATTACGAACGATATTCATGATACGTTACAATTACAATCCAGTTTCTATAAATTGTAAGGATTTTGTGTTGTAATGTTTGTAAGATAACAGAACGCTTATGATATTTTTATATATGAAAAATCACAAAACGCTTCTAATATTTCCATATATGACAACAACGATGATGATTTTTATTTTTTGTATATTTTTGTGTTGTAGTTTTTGTAATGTGACAAAACGCTAATGATATTTCCATATATGAAAATCACATTAATGTTCCATGAACCCTGTTACACTAGACTCCTTCATGTCTTATTATTTTTTATAATAATACCTTAATATCAATTCTTTTATCTACTTAAAAACTAATTATTTCCTTATTTCGTTTTTTCTATTTCATTATTTTTGGTCCCTGGATCAGTGTCAGCAGGGGATTCTAAATTACCTACCATGAAAAGGCCACATTTAATTACTAGAAGAAATGTGAAATTATCCTTAAAAACTTATATCAGGGTTCTCGCGCGAACGGAAGGAAGGCTGTAATTAAAATTACGACTGCCGTGCTTGATCCTCAATCCTCCATATAAAATTACCATATATCGTCTTTCTGTTTTTTATTCACTTTTGTAACTGTAGACCGACATGTGCAACTTTCATTGGTATCTGTGCGTTCGGTGTAAGGTTCACCCCGTAATTTTGACCGCAATTACTTCTGGGAATCTCAATGGTAGAAGACAGACAGTGCGGCTCTGAACGCACTGGGTTTTTCTCCTTAGACAAGTGCTGGGAACGATATTTCTTATCATGTAAATGTCATCCAGACCATTCTCGTTTTAAAAAAATCACAGAATGTTCAAAATCCAACTTCTTAGAGTTCAACAGATGGCGAAACCGCAGGAATTGTGTCTTTAATGAAAATTTCGAAAATCAAATACAAGGAGTAAAGCAAGGCAACATAGTGTCGTCTAAAAACTCATTCGTTTCTAGTACTCCCAGAAATAATTTTAGTCCTATTTTTAGAGCGAGAAATCTGCATGGAAACCAATATAACGAAGTAGGAAAAGTAATTCAAAACTATTCAGTGAAAGAAGAGATTACAAGGATAGCAACCAAGCAAAATGCACCACAACTCAAATCTTCGACCTGTGATGTAAATCTCCTACATCGTAAGAAATTACAAAGTAAAACACTTATGGTCCTAAAAAACAGAGTTGGCAAGGTGAACATTGAAGATTCGTTCTATGCACAATTTAGGCAACAGAAAATCTTAGCCTCTGGAAGTCGTAGAAGCCAAAAAGCGATAGATGCGTTGAGACACTTCCGCATACAGCAAAGCGCAAAGAAATAAACACAAAATTGCAGTTTTGTAAATGGCCGAGGTTATCTAAACGACGTCTAGTATCCGGAGGGTCGAGGTGGTTGTTACATAGTGATGTCTGCGAATCAGAATCAATTTTCTTAGGGTAAGGGTGTAACTTCATCATCCGACGAGGAAGTGTTATCGTTCTCTTTGGATCTGTTAGTTACTTTTTCAACCAATGATCCTTTATAAATTTGGGCACATTTTTGACGAATTCACTCCGTTACATTCATGAAGTGTCATTGAGTCTGCTGGGCCGTATCCGTGGCTACACTTGTTACGGAGTATCTTGGTTTTGTAAAACAAAAATTTGGCTGTTATTGAAGAGTGTAATTAAAATTTATCATCTTCATATACCGCGAAAGTGAATCTGCTCCTTTTGTTCAGCTCATGAAAGGTTTAAAACAAAAATTGGCTGTTATTTAGAGATTCTTAAAGCATACTATATAAGTTGTTTTTTTGAGTATGAATACTATTTATTTAATTATTTTTTTTACAGTAATCAAAATTTAGCTTCCTCAAAGTTTTACGTTTCTCATTTTTATGATGTGAATTACCAGTGGTTAAACCTCCACTCATTCTGCGCCCTCCATAACTCCAGACTTTGCAAGAAAAGAAATTTAAAAAAAAATACTAATTCGATTTATCTGTTTATAAACCAAGTTAGGTCACTAGCAATGATGATAAATTCTTCAAGAACAAGGGAAATCTTTTAACGGACAAATGGAATCAAATTGTTCATTGGAAATTATATCATCCCCTCGGTGATTGACAACCAACAACGAAACAAAATTACAGAATCAATTTAAGAATTAAATTAATTACTTAAATAACAGCCAATTTTCTTGTTTTTAATCTTAAGGTATTTTATGAAATCATAATATTATAAAAAAATCAAATCGCGATCAGAAGGCGTGTGTTTAGTTAGGTGTTTGCTTTCTGTTGAGAAAGGCAGTGTTTTTGTGCTTTGTTTTATTCTTTTTCTTGTTTGTTTTTGGTTGCGATCTCTGTTATATTATTTATTGTCGTATTGACGTATTGACAATAAATAATTACTAGTCGTCTATAAAACGATTCCAGTACTGTGTAATGTATATTAGTTCCTTAATAATGGGTGACTAAAATAACCCAGTTCCGAGACTGCTAATCGACGACACCAAGAATTTTCATCTAAGGTATTCTTCGCGAACTAAAAAAGCCAGATTTTCTGACGTTTGATTGACACGAACAACGTTTCCGGTTTTTTAACCAAACCAGCAAATTGTGTGGATTTGTCGCAACGAAAGATATACTGTACTCGAAATGGCTGATAGGGACGGGACTATAGGCAGTAATACAGTTTTTTGAGAACCCTTTTTTTCAAGTCTAGCTTAAGATTTAACAGCATTATTTAACGACTTTGCTGACCTGACGAAAATAAATATAAAATATCAATGAAATTTTAGTTTAGGGAAATACTATCGTTTTATACTGACAACTTTAATTTCACAGTATTGTGTTTATGTATTAAATCATTAATGTTAATATAATAGGTTAAATATTAGTATGGGGGCCTCCCGTATCGCCGGAACGGGAAGGGTGTTTTTTTATTTACTTTAATCTTTAACTGCTAGTAAGTAGAACTCCCAGGTAGTATTTCGCCTGACAAGGATCAATCAACCGCGGGCCCGCTCGAGTACATTTCTTCAATAATACTGCCCATTCTGTTTTCCTTAAATAGCTTGCCCTTGCTCCTTGCCTCTGGTAGAGGCCGAGCAACACAGTATTGTACATTAGTACCGGCATCAAGGTCGCAAAGCCTCTGCCCATTCGGCGAAATAAGTATTTTGAGGTGGCCGCGAACGGAAAATGTCGGAAAGCATCACCTACAGTAATAAATTTATAATTGACACAGTCAGTATCGGCAGCAAAGAAGGGATTTTTTTTATTGCATTCCGTTTGCTGTTTCTTTGTACTTCTCGTACCAGTACATCAGATAATACGACGATGGCAAGTATTCGATGCTATCTGGTGCATCATAATCTTCTTTCCATAATGTACCAGTTGTAAAAGCTTTCTTCCAGGCATCTGGTTTTTATTCGCTTATGTTAACTAGCTGTTATGTGCCCCACGGAGTGGATGAAGACGAAGGAGCATAAGTTTACAGCGTGTCAGATCGGTTAGTTCCTGCCCCAACTGCTTCTTTACAGCAGTTTTGTTCGTAACGTGGTAGAGGAAAGTTGATATTCTTCTTGTTAGGCTATCCCAGGATAGAACAATCATGCGATGAAAGTGAATATAACTTGTGTACAAAATATACCTAAGAAATTCTCTTTACTACTCGTGGGAAAGTGAAAATTCATGCCGTTATCGACAATTACAAAAACTGGTTCGGCAACGAAGAACGAGCGTCCAAGACAACAAATTCGGATGAACTCGATGAATCCAAAATTTTTTCAACCAGGGGTTAAAGTTTGGATTAACAACCCGTATGATGAAGGTGGTAGTGCTTACCGTGCAAAGGTATTGAGCAGTACAATATCAACAAGGCCAATGTTTGTACCGGCTGTCGTCATTGCAGGTGTATCTGCTGAGGGTAAAGTTACGCTTACAACTGTGTGGAGTCCAAAGGTGACAGTGGTTGAAGCCGTACAAATGATATGGCCAATAAATGATGTTGGGCATTCGATCGACGACATGATTGATTACACACATTTGCACGAACCAGCTATTTTGAACAATATACAAAAGCGATATCAGTCACATCAGATTTACACCAAAGCTGGGGAAATTTTGATAGCTATGAACCCATACCAACTTGTTGTTGATAGCAACGGGATAGCCTTATATGATCAATTTTATATGAAACAGTACCAGAACAGACCCACTAATTATGGCGCAAGAACCGGAGATGAAAGGGGCACAAAGCTTTCTCCGCATATATTCGAAACTGCAAATGATGTGTACAGGCATATTCTAGCCGATAAGAAAAGTCAATCAATAATTATTAGTGGCGAAAGTGGGGCTGGAAAAACAGAAACCACGAAACAAGTCATGCAATTTATAACAAACTTGAGCTGCACTAAGCCCCTGCCTACCGATGTGGTATCGTCTAGGAGGCGTTCCAACAGTAGAAGACATAGCATAAATATTTCCCACTTGGATTCGGAAGTACCTTTGATTGAACAACAACTGCTTCAGTCAAATCCTATACTGGAAAGTTTCGGAAATGCCAAGACTCTACGCAATAATAATTCAAGTCGATTTGGCAAATATTTAAAAATCATTTTTGATGAACGGGGAAACATAATGGGTGGCACTGTAAATCATTTTTTGCTTGAAAAGAGTAGAATTTGTGACCAGCTTCAAGGAGAAAGATCTTACCATTTTTTTTACCAATTGTGCCGAGGCATATCTGCAAGTATACGGGGGAAATTGTTTTTACAGAGGCCAGAAAATTATGTTTTCTTAAACAAAAGTGGAAGTCATAATGTTTCAAATGCGTATATGGGCGGCCCAAAGTCATCAGACGAAAGTGATTTTGTGACAGTCGAGAATGCACTTAAAGTCGTTGGGTTGAAATCGACGGAAATTTTAGAAATTTATAAAATTGTATCCGTTGTTCTGCAGCTCGGAAATATTGAATTCGTGGAAATAGATTGTCCAAACAGCTCTACAGGCATGTCTGTAAATTCCGTGGAATTAGAAAAGGAGGCCCACCTTGAGGCAGCATGCTCCCTGCTGGAAATTGACAAAGGTACTTTTATGGAAGCGATAACTACGAAGCAAACAAAAGCAGGAGGTCAGGTCTTGGTTTCAAAAATTGATGTAAGACAAGCTCAAGAATCAACGGTATCTCTAGCAAAGGCCTTATACGCTAGATTATTTACGGAAATTGTTAGGGCAATCAATATTGGTATAAAGAAAACAGTAAAAACTGAACTTGGTACCTCCGAAGATTTTGACACCAACCCAAAGTATAATTTCTTAGGGTTGCTGGATATATTTGGATTTGAAGTTTTTTCGGAAGGAAATGGTTTCGAACAGCTTCTCATTAATTACGCCAACGAGCGGTTGCATAATCTTTTTATAAAACACGTATTTCGATTGGAAGAAGAAAAATATAAGCAAGAAGGAATTGACTACAGTTCAGTGTCATTCACAGACAACCAGAATGTAATAGATTTAATCGGCAAGAAACCATATGGTTTGTTCTACCAGGTAAGTGATGCGTGCTTGTTTGGAAAAATGAAAGACGATATCATTTTGGAGAAAATTGCCCAAAAATTTAGAAAAATGAAAAAATCACATAACTCTGGACCCGCTGGTTTGTTTTCTCTGGCTCACATTTCGAAAAAAGGGTGTTTTGTGATTAAGCACAGCGCAAACAATGTAACCTATTCAATCGATGGTTTCAGCAAGAAGAACAAAGATTTGCTGAAACCACAGGTTGAACAGACCCTCGTAAATTGCAGTAAATTGGTCATTATGAAAAATCTTTTTTCGGCAGAGAAGGTCCATAAATCCACCGTTAATCGGTCTACGCTTACAGGATCAAATGTCATGCTTTCTTTGAGATTTGAAGAAAATATAACTAAACTTATCCAGACAATTGAACGAACTGTCCCTAGATTTGTTCGTTGTATAAAAAGTAATGAAGTGAAACGGCCATTTTTCTTTGACACCCAAAAAGTATACAATCAATTACAATATTTGGGCGTACTAGATAGCGTTCGTATAAGACACGATGGTTATTCATATCAAAAATATTATAGGCACTTCTTTGAGCATTTTGTAATTGTTATCCCAGCTCCAAAATCATCGCAGGACTTTCAAGTAGTACAGCCGATAGGAGCAAACTATAGAATGTTGAGCATTAAAGTGATGGAGGTTTTCTGGAAATGGGGAGAGCAGAGTCCATACAAGAATACTGTTTTCAGCAAAAACAAAAAATCGTCTCTTTATCAGTTTGGTAATACAAAATTATTTATGCGAAAAGAATTTTTTCAGGCTTTAGAAACACTCAGAGAAATGCGTATGAGAAAAATGAACGATGCAAGTACAAAATTGCAATCAGCATATAGAATGTTCAGAACAAAAGCACATGTAAAGAAGGTAGAAAGTTGTACAGGTAGAATCCAAGCTGCATTTAGAGGAATACATTATCGTAAAAAATGGATGAAACGTAAAAATGCTGTTAGTGTCATCCAGAAGTGGTCTCATGCTGTCTTGTCTAGGAGATTATGGGCCAGACAAAAGAACTCTATTCTTATACTTCAATCTTATTTTCGGAGATGTTTTGGAAGACTGAGATTTTTGCGGATTCGCCGTGGCCTGAGGGTGTTGCATGGTTTATCGCGAGGATTTATTGTACGGCGACACGTCTTAAGAATGCTTCGAGCTGTCAAAATTATCCAAACATCGGTGCGAAGATACCTAGAAAGTATGGCATTACATTGGACAAAGGTTCGTAGTGCATTGCTGATCCAGGCATTGTGGAGAGGGAAAAGGTTGAGACGCAGCAGGGAAGACATTGTAGAATACCTGGCCGTTAAACGAGAGGAGCGAGGGAAAATTATTGCACTCGTCAAATTACAAGGAGCTTGGAAAATGTGTTTAGTTAAACGCCGATATCGTCAAATAGTGGAATCTGTCTGCTCTATCCATAGGTTTTACAGGTCAATCCGACTAAGGCGCAAATTTTTAGAAATTAGAAACGCAAGTAAACTGCTACAACGTGTTGCTCGTGGTATGTTAATACGAAAGAAAATCAGAAAGATGAGAACAATAAATTTGGTTGCAGATGAGCTGTGGAGGTTGAAAACACTTCGTGAAAGAGAGGCGTTAGATCTTAATAATTTTCAAAACCTGTCTCTTTCTTACCAGTTTGGGCAAGAACCAAGCAAATTCATTCAAAATGACCAAGGTCAATTCATGAATTGCTATTGTATTGACATCGACACACACATAGACACTTCTTACACTTATCCTTCTGGTTGGGTAAAAGGGTATCATGCACTCGTTCTTAATCTCGCTAAACTTAATAGAAAATCAACGCAAATATCAGTGGGGGCAAATCACAGTTTAGGAGTGGATACTGTCGGTAACGTGTATAGTTGGGGGTGGGGTGATAGAGGTCAGTTGGGGCACGGCTCTTTTGAAAATTTAAGAAGTGCGCGAAAGGTTAGCCTATTGAATCGTTTGACAAATGGTACAGTGAAACAAGGGCACAAACAGAACATATCGCGCCCTATCGGGTCTCAAATTATGGTTAGAGAGCTGGCGTGTGGTGATGATCACAGCGTCGTGTTGGCAAGAGAGGGGACAGTATATAGCTGGGGATCAAACAGCAAAGGACAGCTAGGGCTTGGAATTTTATCGAAATCAAAATCTTCACCTAGTCATATTAACTCTTTAAAGAGTCGAATAGGTCGAATTGCTTGTGGTGCCCACCATACAGTTGCCCTGACATTATCAGGGAAGATATTTATTTGGGGACAAGGAGAGCAGTTGGGACTAGGGGTTTTCCGTCAAGGATCTGGAGATCAAAGCTTGCCCCAACATTTGAAATCTTTAGCGCGATATAGAGTTCGACATATTGCTTGTGGAATAAGCAGTACTGTTGTGCAAACACACAACGGTGACATGTACAGTTGGGGCTGTGGGAAATGGGGACAACTTGGTCTAGGAGATTTAAAACATAGGTTTGTTCCCTGCATCATAAAGCACAAAAAAGAAGAAAGTGCCGATTACGAAAAATTTTCAAGTTTTGCGTGTGGGGCGCGGCACTGCATCGCCACATCGCACAAGGGTAGTGTTTACACGTGGGGTTGGAATTCGTTCGGTCAGCTCGGTCTTGGGCACACACAAAGCTTGAACTCTCCCACAATGGTCATGTCACTGGAAAAAGAACGCATATGCCAGGTAGCCGCAGGGTGGAGGCATTCCATTGCATTGTCTTCCAACATGGTTAATTTGTACGCTTGGGGAGTTTGCTCGTGCCTAAGAAGTAGAAACATAAATAAAACGAATGTAGATCCTGATAAGGATATACCATTGAGTAAAAGTACAGTGCCTCTACGTATTCCGTGGAAGGGTGGAGTGCGAAGAGAAGTTGAATCAATACATGTTTCGTGGAGCCGGGCGTTAAGCATAACTACCATTGACTTTTTCCAATCAAGTGATCTATTGGGCGTTGAACATCAATACCTGGTGACAGGGGAAGAAGATGAAATTGTTGGCAAGAAAATTCATGCCCATAAAGGAAGCGCAAAATCTGTTGCAACTGCTGCAGGTGCTAATCGTATATACCCCAAGGAACTCAGGGGAATGAACTCCAAACAGTTAAAAGAATTGATTTTAGACATGCAGGATATCATCCCGTACCATACAAGAATTTTGCAATCTGACGATAGCAAAGTATTAAAAAGGAACAACCGTATATTCTATATGACTGATATTGAACGCCAGCAAGAATTTGGCCTTAGAGCGCCTGGCCAACACGGTGGAGTCCCAAATTTTCGGGCGCCTATCCTGCGCCCTCGGACTGCATCATCTGCCGTTGATCGTGCCAAGGAACGGGCTTGGAATAAGTTCAATTCGAAGCCTGCTGTAATGGGGAATTCCCTTCAGAAAAATTCAATACATTCCGAACTCGCTAAATTTGGTCGGAAAGAGGATACATCTATCATGCCAACGTCATTATCTCAACTCAAAAAAAAGGATGGAACCCTTATCGGTGTGAAAGATGTGTTGTCTTCTTCGGAGAAACAAAAACAGATAGAAGAGCGCAAGAGAATAGAAGGCTTCATCCCAGAAGGCAGGATTTTGGAATTATTTTCACCGGAGCTGTTGGTTTGTACATCAAACGAGGATCTCTCAGTAGCCGATATCATTGCAATGCGACGAAAGCGAGGTCTTTCGCCCACAAAAACTTCTCGAAACACAAACTGTACACAACCAAAGAAAATGGTTGGGGGAAATTTATATATGCACCAGCAATTTGGGGAATCTTATTCGCCAGAGAAGGCAAAATTTAAACAACTGAATTCCAATAGTACCTTGATGGGGCTGGTTGGTCGTGATTTTTTGCTTCATAGTCGTGTCCGAAATGAAAAGTCTCGAGTGATTGGGTCTCAAGTAAAACAGGCACACACAAAGCGTGATATTCTCAAGGTCTTTCGTTCGCAGAAGCAAGCTTGCCGTAGTCATACTCAACATGGATATTATTTGACAAAGGAAGTTGCTTCGCAGCCGCACTACGATATGAAGGAATGGTCGGGGCGCAGGCCAAGTGAATCATTGAGAATTAAAAAAAAAATTGAAAGTGAAATCTTGATTAACAGAAGAAGTAGTAAAAATGCTACTCCAATGCAAAATTTGTCACACTTGACGTCACAGCACAAACCACATACTCTACAAGGCAGTGCCAAACACCCTAGTAGTGAATTTACAACATCTGAAAGGACAGCAGCCCCCCCAATGGCATCTTCATATTTAAAACTACAAAATGAAGTTGAATTTTTGAAAGAGCAATTGACCAGTAAGCAATTACAATATTCAGTAGACGCCACATCCTCAGTTGTGAGGGGGAAAGCCCAAAGCGACATTTATAGAATATTAAACAGTGATGATTTCTAAACTTTTTATTTGCTGAAACCCATAGCTGTATTGTATTGTGTTTTTGGGATCCTGGTCATGGCATATTCGTGTTGCTGCTAATCCGTCCACCAGTACTATAACCATTCCAGACGTAAGGTACTAAACGGCCGTACAGTTCGGGAGAGGAGGCAGAAGTGCAACCCTCTGAATGTGACACCGAACTGCTTGCCTCAGCAGCAGAAACGCGAACTTGGGGAGATGCGATTGTCCACACTGGCACACTTAGACAGAAGTGCAACTTCTTGCTTAACTTGGTGGAGGAGATGGAAACAATTGTCCTGCTACTTTCAGAGGACAAGACGGACATGATAACCTCAACAGCAGAGCCATGGACGCCAAAAACTTTAAGGAACAGTCGGGTATTTACATAGTCGTTCGGATTAGTAGTCAAAGCCGTCGTCGAGGGGCCATGATGCGGTGATGTATGTGCGAAGTGCCGCCATTACCAATCACCCTTTCACAATTACAAGACAATGTTTAACAATTACATATGTTCTGACACAGTTATGAGTGAGGCATCGGATGAAGAAGTCGATTACGGAGTAGACTAAGTCGTTAGAAATCCAAACATCGTTACTGATTATGAATGGAGTACATATGATAGTGTAGAATATGGGGGAAAGAAATTAGTAAAACTTAGAAAACAATTTGGTGCTCTTAAATTTGTTCTTAAATAACATAATCAAAAGAACAGAATTTATGGTAGCTTTTTCGTTTAGAATAAATTCGGTCAATGCCACCTCCAAATTTAAATCGATCCATGAAATACCATTTCAACAAGGACAAACTCAAAATTGCAATCTAGTGTCTCAATTTGTTATGTCTTATTTATAGTAGGAGGTACAGGTAACATTGAAATAACAGAGAAAACGAGAGACAGAAATTCAATTCCTTATTTTCCGCTTGATAGGCGACAACAAAACCATCGATTTTCAAAACGTTGTTGGAACACAATTTACTGCAAATAATGTTTTGTAGGAAAGAAGAAGAAAAATAATACATTAAGGAAATATGTATCAAATATCATTCTCCATTGTTATTTTAATTAACATAATAACATAAATTGGATATATCTATTTCTTCGTGAATTTTTGCTCACTCACACACACTCCCCACTGTACGGTTGCTTTTGTTGTATTGTTTATCGTACTTTTAAATAAGTATAATTTTTAATACAATTTTTAAATAGAACCAAAAGTATAAAATAACAATACGAAATTTCTAAATTGATAGAATAGAGAGCTGACAACGAACGTTTGCCGAAAACAGCCTTTTTGTACATACACACAGCATGGTTTATTTTCGACAAAATTACTAGTTTTATCCAAACAAACTTTATTTTGATGTAGTTTTCCTTAACTAAAATTACACTGCACAAGAGTAAAACAAACGTAATACTATTTATATA
>Ga0099797_100849_pt1 | contig 17865 bp, 16 predicted proteins | sample Uncmet_Sort48C_1_FD_89871 | JGI IMG/M metagenome (GOLD analysis project Ga0099797, IMG submission 89871) | Marine eukaryotic communities from CALCOFI LINE 67, Pacific Ocean - C012_Sort48C_1 | ecosystem: Environmental > Aquatic > Marine > Oceanic | place: Pacific Ocean: Monterey Bay | collected...
AGTACACAAGCAAAACAAATGAACGCACACATGTGACATTGACATGCGGACAGCCGCTCGGTACATTAAAATAAATGACACTACCATAATATTGCAGCCTAAGGGGTGTCACTAGCGCGATGTTTTGAAGTTTATGTTTGCAATGCCGCTTGGTACATTAAAATGAACGTATTGATTTTTATTGTAATTTTTTGAGTTTTAGGTTTCATTGCGCTGTTTTGGCGTGTCTTCGGTCGTCTTTGGGGACCCTTGGGCTGCCTTGGGTGCCTTTGGACGGCCATTGGGGCTCCATTTGTCATCTATGGGGATCCATTGGGGCGCCTCTGGGGCGTCAGTGGGCTCAATTTGTCGCGTTTGAGATCCATTGGGACGCATTTGGGCGTCATTGGGGCTCAAGTTTGGGCTCAATTTCTCATTTTGGGCTCAAGATTTCAGTTTTGTAATTATTGGGATTGTCCAGAGAAAAAGCGCATAATAAAGCGTCCCAATTGTGAGTTGGACACAATTTTTGTGGGTCCAAATGGAGGACTCTAAAAAAACACATTTGTTCCCCCAAAACACGACATCGAGTTCGTATGCATATTTGTTGGTCTAAATGCACTTCCACAAAATTCGTTTACCAGGATTGTGTGACGAAACCACAATTTTTACGATACCAAAGTGTCGGACAAAATCAATCTTGTAATAGAAGAATCATGCCCCGAGCTTGTGTAGTCCCTTAAAACAATTCAATTGTGAAGCAAGTACTAAAACTCCTCGCAGTCACTCCGCTGCTGCCGAAGGCACGGTGGCGGATATTATATAAATTTCTCCGTAGCCATTTTGGCTCAGGGCCCGCCACCTTGGGTCAACACATATGTTGCGTTTGGGTGGCACCCGTCTCAAGCGGTGCACAGTGCACTCCTCAGGCAGGTACCTCCCCTACTGGCTTGCTACAGATGCAGGTGCGGTGGATGGTACCTCGTTGTCGTCCAGAAGATGTGAACGGGGTCTTTCTAAGTCACAAGTCCGCAGTCGGCAGCGGAAGTGCACCCTACTATGTCTAAAGGCAGCATTGGTTTTTCAGCTGCAGCATGGCCGAGAATTGCCAGCTGCGATAGGCTCTAACGACTTCGAGATTTTCCGCAAGAAGCTCTATGGGCCTAAGAGTGTCGGCAAGAACGGCTTTGAGAACGTCTCTAAGGAATCGCCTAGTTGCATCACGGTTGCCTCCGGTCTCGAGGCAGCAGCCAATGCACAGGCATGCCATCCACCAAAAGCCACAGTTGGACATTGGCCTATGGATGCAACAATAATGTCGATCCCATGGTGGCTTGGCCAAGTGGAGGACTACGGGTGCCACTACCCACATCAGGAGGCAGAGGTGACAACTTTCTCTTCACGGCAAGACCACCAGTTGCCGTAGCTTTGGCCTATGTACCTACCAGGAGTCCCTGCAGCCGTTGCAACCGCTCTAGTTGCAGTGCCTTTGGCTGAAAAGCGGGCAGGGCCTGCAACCTATAGTACATCAATGGGTCACTTTTCTACAGCGTCTACGACAGAGGTGACCCTACCACCTGCAGGCTTGGCTACAGGTGAGCCACCCAAAGTCGCTAGACCCAAGCCGCCCTTGAGAAGCTGCTTGAAAGGCAAAGCCAAGGCTGAGGCACCTCCGCCACCGCCACCGCATGAACAAGAGCCGTCTCCAAGGGCTGGTGAAGCTTTATGGCACTATGCAGGAGAGGAAGGGCATGAGTTGCTGGACGATGCATCTAGCAACGCTACCTTCTCCTGCACCTCGTTTGCTCCGGATGGCAGGTTCGGCCACCAGAGCAGCCAGAGCAGCTGCTACACTCCCTGGAGGGACAGCGGGGAGTCAGAAGATGGCCTGCAATGACTACAACGATGAGACCTTTGCGCCGCACCCTAGGTTTACTTTTCTAAGGATTGCAGAAGTCTTTGCAGTGGCTGCTACTTGCAGGGTCACTGTGTGCAACCTAAGGCCTGGGTTCTCCAGAAAAGCTGATATCCTAAGAGATTCAGCTACTGATAGGAATCCTTTCTATCCTTAGTATAGTGCTTCTGCTGAGATCAGGGCCCCTCCTACTAAGTCTCATGACGAATTGTCCCTCCCTCCGTCGCTTCGGAAACTAGAGGCGGCAAGATAGGCAGATATGCGCAGCGGAGGAGCTTCTTTCAAGAATCTGCTCGCTAGGGCATGGATCTACATAAATAAGCACCTGAGGATCCAAAGGGTATTGTAAAAGCAAGGCGCGTTGTTGGGACATTCCGGTTGCTACTCCTGGGCGGCCCCAGGTGCCTAGGTAGTTCCTCACTTGTGGTCGGCCTAAGGCCTTCCCGGCTGTCTCAAGCCCTTAGCTCTTGTGTTACAATTCACTTACAGATCTGGAGGTGCAGGCGGCGCCAGGGCCGCTTTTCCTATATAACGTAAAGCCGACTCGGTGGCTACAGTTGGCTAGCCCAGGCTAGATGCAGTTCTATGGTTAGCCTCTTTTTGTGCACGGTTAGTGCAGGTTCTACTGTGCTAGCCATACAGATGCTGAAGATCAGTGTTTTTCTGTCACCAGATGAAACAGGTGACGCGTGTGCATAGAGCTTGTTAGATGGCGGCTAGACAACTTGCTCTACGAGAATAGAAAACAAACAAAACAACGAATATATATATATATACATATATATATATCAACATTTCGCTTCATGCCTCGGGGCCCTTGGACTCTTACGGTTTTCGGGCTTCGCGCACAAATCAGTTGCACAGGTGCTGCAAGTTTGCCTGGGCGCAGCAAATACAATGCACTGGCGCTGCAAATGCAAAGCCGCCGCGCAGGTGCCACAAATGCTCGAAAGTGCCGCTCAAGGTCGCTTCGGCCGCCTAGGCCCTCAAAAATGCTGCTTGAAAATTACTGTTAGAAAATGCTTGTCTCTGTAATGCATGCCTCTGTTCCGCATCAGTTCGTTCAACATTACTCCATGCTTGTATATGCATGGTTACACACTGTACATACATATAGTATATGTGTATCTGTATATATATATATATATACACATATTTCTTGTTATCAGGAGCCTCTTGAATCGAATGCGTACACATATGTGTATGCGCATCATGCCCTCGCCCGTGGTGGATCCATGATTTGTTTTAGGTGAGTTTCTGGATTTGGACATTTGCTTGTCATGTTGCCGCCCTCGACGGGCCTGGATTTGTTAAAAGGAGCCTCTTGAATTGGATGTTTGCAAGTCATGCCCCGCCATGGGCGGGCCACGATTTGTTAAGTGACTTTCTCGATTGGGACATTCCCTTGTCATGCCCCGCCCTTGCTGGCCATGATTTGTTAAGATGAGCTCTTGATGCGCAGCCTTTATTGTCGACATCTTGCATGTTTGTTTGCCAATTCGAGGTTGGAACTCCTATTTTTCGTTGTGCTTTGTCTTGCAATTGCTGCATTCGTCTGCGTCTCCATATTGGGCCTTGTGGACTGCGTGTTCTGGTTGTGGCATTTGCTTTGCTGCATCGCTCCGCTCATTTGTACACAGGCTGTGGTTACACATTTATTGCGCAGTGCTGGCCTCACACACTGTCTCATGTTGTGTATCTTGCCCGTTTGGTTGTTTTTTCGTCCCGCCGGCAGCAGACTTCATGGCTTTACGTATTGTCCCACTGCAGATCTGTTAGCTTTGATTGCTGTCCCGCTGTCGATCTGGTCGCTTTGCTTGCTGTCCCGCTGCCAATGCCTTACTATTGGTCAGGATTCCAGACACACGCGGAGTTAACCGGGTTTTCTGTTTGTGCTTCTTGTGTGCTTTCGCTTGTAGCTTGCAAAGCCCTTCCACTTCGCGAGTCTTTCTTCCTCGGCTTGCCGTGAGGGCTCGTTAGGCTGTGCTGCGTTTGTTGGCTGACATTGCGGCCTTCCTCTCCCCCGCCAGTCTCTCGGCTAGGCGGCTGGTGGGGCTCAACGCTTTGGGCTTGAATGGATGCGTGAGGTTATTTCAGGGTTTTGGGTTTCCGAGAGCCAGTCCAGCACATTTGCTCGATATGGCATGATGTTTTGGTTTTGTTTTCAGGTTGCTGGGTGGTTTTGATGGATCGACTCTCCATGCAGTTCCTTGTTCTCTCCCCTTCTTCTTACCTTTTCCTCCTCGTCTCCTGCGGCGCGCCTCGTCTCCTCCTTTCGCCTTTCTCTGCCGGCTTGTGTTCAATGCATTTTGGGTGAGCTCGCACATGCCGCTGACAGGTTGCCTTGCTCTTTGGCTGCTCTGTTGGGGCCGTCCTTGGGGGTTGCTCCCTTTGGGTCTCGGCCAGGTCGTTGCTGTGTGACGCGCTCCTATCTTGGAGCCTCTCATGCAGGAGCCTCGCCCCCGAGCCCTCTTTCACAGCTGTTGATTCTTTCGCTCCTGTTGGGCCATTTGTTTATTGGCATCGATGGTCTGGTGTGGATCGTTCATTTTGCGAGCTCATCCTGGGTCGGGGTGCATGTTCTTGGGACCTTGCCAGGGTTGGTCTGACGCAGTGATCACAATTTAAGACTAGGTTGCGTTTGAGGTTCTGTACGGGGAATACGTCTCCCGTGTCTGGGCACTCCTCCAGTTCACTTGGTGGCTTTCATAACTTGCCTTCCGGCAGTCACCTCTCCAGCTTTACTTTTGTTTAGAAATATTTGTATCCGACACTCTTCACAGTTTTTAGGCATGTCATCTGCCAGAGTGCAGTTATTCTCACATTCTGATGTTGGCACTTCGTCCCGCATCTCTGTTGCGGCACTTGCAAACCCTCTCTCGGCCAGTGTTTCATGTTTGCATGCTACGCGGTCTTCCACTACACAGCTTTCCACGACATTCTCCTTTGTGGGCTCTTCAAAAGACGTATATCTCAGCTTCTCGGCCTTCGTGCTGCCTGGGCATCATGTCACATCCCTCCCTAAGTACGGGCACTCCATTCGGTTTTTCTGGTCTTGTTCGCCCTGGAGATTAGTCATTCTCGCTCTACAACAATAAAATGAAAAAATGTTAACCAAAAGCATATACCATACTTTTGAATTTATGTTCTCATCCTGCGGCCCAGTCGATTTTCCCTCGCGGCGCCTCACAGAAAGGTCAATTTGTATCGCGACAAGCGCTGCTCTTACAAGCCTAAATACCGCTCGGTGCAGTACGAGGCTAAATTTGTAATGCTTGCAATTGCTACTTGTTTTGCGGGACCACAGGGACAATTCATATGATTTGTCCACGCTACGTGTAAACTCATACTTTCATTGTGTGCTTAATAGCTCATGAGCTTATGGGATCATTCCATTGGATTCCCGTCGAAAGTTCGTCCATAACTTAGGTATCAATGAGCAGTTTGCTTGGACGAGACATACTTTTAAAACAATTATGGGAATTGTGCTCGGTGCGGTAGGGTGCCATCTGCTATGTGCGGAGGATGCCGACAGGAGATGCGCCCAGATTTTCGATTTCCCCTACCTTCCAAGTCCACGTTCATCATGGACCATGAACAGTACTATCTATGTTGGGCCCGCACAAAAGTTGGCACTTGCAATTTTGCGACAATGGCCAAGTGGCCTTCCATGAAATGCTCTTGTTTTGTTTGATTGCCGTGACAATGTCTAACTATTGGGATCCGAAAGCTCTAGTACTGATTGGCCAATTGCAATGGTCCGGAAGTACTAACATTCGATGTAGACCGATGTAGACCCATGATTGGCTCAAGATCGTACGGCTCAGCGGCTCAAATTTGGCATGTTTCCTTTGCCAGACCTCAAGATGTCTATCGGCGGCCTCCAATAGAAAGCGCGTTTGCGGGCTAAGCCCGTCAGCCCTTCTTCAGCATGGGGCAGATGCTACAAAAACCGGTGGAGTCCACCATTGTGGAAAGGAAGGCTAAGAAGGGATTCCGTGTTGGCATGGCGGAGTTGAACGGGTGGCGCAACAAAATGGAGGATGCTCACGTCATCCATTTTGACAACGATTGGGCGTTTTTCGGAGTGTTTGATGGTCACGGGGGAGATCAATGCTCCACCTTCGTGGCTAAAGAGTGGTATGATAGACTCCAGCGCCAAGGTTGTCCACAGGATGATGCAGCTTTTAGAAAGACAGTCTTCAGCATCGACGAAGCCTTCCTCTACAGACAAGAGGCCAGTGGTTCGACGGCCACAATGTGTGTCGTAAACAAACCAGCCACACGCGGCGGTAGAATACGACTGCGAGTTGTCAACGCAGGTGATAGTCGTGCAATACTGGGTCGCCGTGACGGCTCCATCATAGATGGCGGCGGCACCGATCAAGGCCTCACCACTGACCACAAGCCCAGCCACCCTGTTGAGCGCCAGCGAATCTACCGCTGCGGCGGCCACGTAGAGGAGGCTGCCGGAGGCGTGGCCAGGGTGAATGGTGAGTTGGCCGTGTCGCGTGGCTTCGGTGATGCCCAATACAAGAAAACAGGAGGACCACTTCCAGAGGACAGACCTGTAACAGCGGATCCCGAGTTCGGACACTTCGATTGCAGTGAGAATGACTTCTTGATGATTGTTTGCGATGGTGTTTCAGAAGGTGATTTCCCAAATCCAGAGGTGGTGAAGTTTGCCGCGAGGTGTCTTGCGGAGAAGGACGATCCGGGAGCTGCGGCAAGGGCTGTTTGCCTTAAAGCAGTGGAGGCGAACTCCAAGGACAATGTCACTTGCATGATCATACTTTTCAACGGAGCGGACAGGGAAGAGAGCACTATGGAGTTCATCCCCGGTCCTGTCGGCTGCTTGAGCAAGTCTTTCATAGATGCATATGAGGCCATGGCAAAGCGTGCTTCGCTAACCTTGGCGCAGGCCATTGAGATGCGCTACGACGCAATTAGCTCAGAGATTGCCGCCCCTGGCACGAAGAAAGAGAGGCTTGCGTCATTGCAGGAAGAAGCAAACTCCATTGGCGTTCCTTCAGGCGCCAAAGGGAGCATCGAGCGCAGTAAGTGGTTCCAAGATTGGGCGGACAAGTTGCCAACCCAGGAGGTCGATGGTGGTATCGGCGCGCGGGATCCGGACATGGGCCTACTTGACATGCTCATGGCTCGTCCAGGCGGCGAGGCCATTCTCTCCAGTCTTCTGGCCAGAGGTGGCAGCGGCCCACAGCAAGTCGAGGAGGATGGGCGGCGAGTGTGCGTAGCAGACATCGCAACGTTGAGGCGGGCGGTGGACCAACACCCGGTGCTGAAGTGGGATGACCGCATGGCGACTTTAGCAAACGCTGAGGGCATCGTGAAGCAGGAAGACACCAGCGACGGAACGATGAACGTGCGTTTTGCACCGCCGCTCGGCATCCTAGCATGGCTGCCTACATCTGTCCTCACAACTACAGAGGAGGCCTCAATCGATAGCCGAGCTCGGCCAGCTGGTATCGGCGGTCGACCTCGTCTTTTGCAAGGCGCCGCTGGAGCTTCTGTTGGCAGTTCAATTGCATCTAATTTGCTAGGAGCACGGCGTGAACGTGAGAATTTATCGGGCTTCGGAAGGCGATCTGGCCTACAGTCGGGCATAGGAAGTGGCAGAGGCGCCACTCCGGTAACGGGCGTTGCGGGACGAAGCACCTCACCAGCAGGGTTGCCTGGCCAAGGCACATTGCCAGCCACACCAACTGACGCTGGGCTGGACGCGCGATCTCGGCTCGACAGATTGAACCGGTCACAGGGGCGTGCATACGGACAAAAAAGCATGCATGAACATATAATTTCTGCTCGGAGACAACTCATACAGTCCAAGAGTGATTCAGGAAATCCGATAAATCCAGCCAGGGTCCCGAATTTCCCAAATAAATAAGAAAAAATAGTCTGGCCCAGGGTCTCGGACCAAGAATTTATTAAATTGTGGGTGCCTTTGGGGCCCATACGGCCCCATGGGGCCCCATGGGCCCAGACCCTCAAATTTCCCAGGAAAATGATTGGGAATTGGGGCCGACCAGGCCAGGATTTCTTATTTAATAATGTCTTAATTGACTCTCCGAGTTTATGTGTGAACACTTTCTATTTTCAGCAAGAAAATTGTGGGTGACCATTCCATATGACATCAGGGTGCTGACCAAGAGCTACTTTAAAATACGTCCAAATAGTCTGAAATCAGTTTGAATGCCTTAAAATATTTCAAACTACTTCTAAACTTTCTGCACGGAGGCGGGGGTGGGGGGAAATTAATTCAGAAACCTGGGCCCACTTCCTATATATATATATATATATATATATATATATATATTTGGGTCCATAACTTTCCGGGATTAATTCTGGATTTCTGAAACCAGTGTCTGAACCTAGTTCTTTCAGAATTAATTCAGCCTGATTTGTAGTTGTAAAGGTACTCTTGATGAATCAAATCAGGGTGCTGACCAATAGCTACTCAAAAATACTCCTAATAGTTTCGAATCAGTTTCAGTGCCCTGAAGTGTTTTCTAATACCTCTCAGCCCTAAACACTACCCCCCCCCCCCCTCCCCCCCAAAAAAAGACAAACTACTTTCAAATACACCCAAATAGTTTCAAATCAGTTTGAGTGCCCTAAAGTGTGCTAAAATACCTCTAAACTTGTGCTGGTATGTCTATGTAAGGTTGCCACAATGGGAACGGGTCGTGCTCTTGATGAAATTATCACAATTTAAGAAACTCTTGTTGGTTGGTCGGTGCGGCCATTGGCATAAGGCAGCATTCCTGCCATCATTGCAAGGTAGCCCTCACTGCCCTCCGTTTGGAGCTCAGATTGGCCACCCCGCTGGCAATTACCATAGGCAAGGCAATTCGGATCTGGTGGCACTTTCGAACAAGTTTGGTGTGGGTCGCTATTCGTGGGGGCGCCCGTGAGCAATATTTTCATGAAAGGCCATCGCAAGTTTGAATCCCCGAGCCCACCCGTGCAATGTTTTTCTGCACATGAAGCCCAATGTAATGAAATTCCGGTCAACATAGGCCGAGGAAGCTGTGAAGTAGCATGGTAATTACCTTGGCTGAGTGTTTTCTGACTATTAGCATATGGCTAGACATTTTGTAAATCGCAACAAGTTTGGAGTACTGTCGTTTTCATGAAATAATGAAGCTGCAATTTTATTATTTTCATATCACATATACATATACGTGACCAACTATATGGCATTGGTGTGAGAAATATATTCACATGAGAACGTCACGTGAACACAAGGCACACATACCAAGAATGCACTTTGATTATAGAATTGTTAGTGTGACCCCATCGTACTTGCATTAATTGCTATTTCCAAATGCTTGTTAGTGTAGTCGTGTTTCTGGGAACTTCTAGCCTTGGCGGTTGCAATATTGCATGAAAGTGGCATACCCTACCCCTTGTTTGCAAGCTCTGTTTGCAAACCGGTGATGCAGCAACAGCACTGCTAACATGCAGCTGTTTAGAAACTTGTTTACAAACCACTTCTGTAGCAACTCTGTACTAGCTGCTAGCACAAATATGTTTACGTTTACAAACTTGTTTACAAAACAAGGGGGTAGTGCAAGGGTCCTTCCCTTCCCCTCCCTATGCACATTGCAAGGCGAAACAAGACGAATATGCAAGTGATGTGCGTATGCCCCATGAGGACATAAAACTGCGGGCGAAGAAGCCCTTCTATAGGCAAGGCATGATGAACTATTATGTGGAATGGGTCGCACAGGATGGCTTCTAGGCTAGTCCGACGAAATGCATGGACAACCTTACGCGGGGCTCTGAGTACTTAGGTCAAAAAGCGTTTGGGTTCAAGTTTTGCTTGTCTTCAAGTTGTGAACCTTGTGCAAGTTGGTACAGTCAAGCTGGTATGGACGGACACCCCTCGGCCCAGGCAAGAGCCTTGGTGACCTTAGCATCCAGAATTCCAAGGCTCTTGGACCAGGTGACCTGTGCCAAGAAATGTTTTTTTTGTTGGGAGCGTTTTTCGAAAATGTATTTTCCCCGAAGGGCGCTCAAAAGAAATTCCCAAAATGGGGTGTATGGGGGGTCTAGGGGTTTAGGGTGTATATATATACTAGATTCGCATATGGCTCCTTACGGAGCCTGTGGATTCGTACAAAGCAAAGTTCGAAGCAGTGAAGTGTCTCCGAATGTGAGATGAGTAAGTCAGAACTCAGAACAGTCTATTACAATGCTTGGGTCGAAGCAGTGCATTGCATTCGAAGAACTATGCACAGGCACAGCCGAATAAGCACTGTATCCATTGTGTTTTAGAAGTGAAGGCTCAGGTGCAAAACAATGCAGCTGTTTCGAAGGACAGAAAAACAATTCAGATCTATGCACAGTTGCAGCCGGGGAAGTACTGTATCAATTGTGTTTTAGAAATGAAGGCTCGGGCGCGAAGCAGTGCAGTGGTTTCGAAGAAAAGATAAGCAAGTCAGAACTTTGCACAGGCACAACCGAAGAAGTACAGGTGCAAATCAGTGCAATGGTTCCGAAGGAAAGATAAGCAAGTACGAACTATGCACGGGCACAGCCGAAATTGTATTTGTTGGGTTTAGAAGTGAATGTTCGGGGGCGAGGCAGTGGTTTCGAAGGAAAGATAAGCAAGTCAGATCTATCCGCAGGCACTGCCGAAGAAGTATTGTATTGATTATGTGTTGAAAGTGAAGGTGCAGGTGCAAAGCAGTGCAGTGGTTTCGGAGGAAAGATAAGCAAGTAAGAACTATGCACAGGCACCGCCGAAGAAGTACTGTATTTATTGTGTTTTATAAGTGAAGGCTCAGGTGCAAAGCAGTGTAGTGGTTTCGAAGGAAAGATAAGCAAGTCAGAACTATGCGCAGGCTCTGCCGAAGAAGTATTGTATTTATTGTTTTTAAGAAGCGAAGGTTCATATGCACAGCAATGCAATGCCTTCGAAGGAAAGATAAGCAAGTCAGAACTATGCACAGGCACAGCCAAATAAATCATGTTTTTTTAGTGTGTTTTAGAAATGAAAGTTCAGGTGTAAAGCAGTGCAGTGGTTTCGAAGGAAAGATAAGCAAGTCATAACTATGCACAGGCACAGCCGAAGAAGTACTATATTTTGTTGTGTTTTAGAAGTGAAGGCTCAGGTGCAAAGCTGTGCAGTGGTTTCGAAGGAAAGATGAGCAAGTCAGAACTATGCACAGGCACAGCTGCCGAATTACTGCATTATTGTGTTTTAAAACCAAATCATGATATTTACTGTGTTTGCTAAGGTGCAGTCGAGCAAAGTATGGTCAAAGCTAGAGCGGGAGCTCCGTTTTGGAGCAAAACCTCGAGCGGGAGCTCTGATTTGGAGTCAAACCTCGAGCGGGAGCTCCGTTTTGGAGCAAAACCTCGAGCCGGAGCTCATGTTTGGAGCCAAACCTCGAGCGGGAGCGCATTCGGGCTCAGCCGGGCGAAGTATGCTTTGCACGGTGTTGTCGAAGGCTCAGGTGAGCAAAAGCATTGTATTTATTGTGTTTTTGCATGTCTGAAGGTCTAGTCGAGCAAAGTCGGATTTCTTCACTTTTTGAGATTTTCGATTTAAATTGCTGGCGCAACCTAATATTTAATATATTTCCTATTATATGTATTTCCAATTAGCCAATTGGCTAATTCCAAGCTTGCTGACCTTAGAACCTGACCTTATATAGCCAACTTGACTGTATCAGTGCTAGGTTGCACTGCGGAACTTGCACTTGCTGTCTGTGTTACCCGGTTGTTAAAAGAGTAGGTGGCTCAATTTGAGGCATCCTGTAAAGGGAATACAGTAACCTCCCAATAATAAGGACACCCCTTGTCTGGACAGCCCCCATGGTGTCCATATATATATATATATATATATATACCCTAAACCCCTGACCCCCACCCCTCCCACACTCCCAATTTTTGGGAGTTCTTTTGAGCGCCCTTCGGGGAAACCACATTTCCGAACACACACACACCCCTTCAAAAAACAGTCGTTTTGCGTGAACAAATCCTCATTTGTGTCAAAACAGGTTTCAAAAAGGAGTCTCAGCGGTAATCAATCCCTTGTGGCCTTATTTGGTTGACCTCAAGTCAAGGAGGACACTGTACAGGGAATGCGGACGATGATTAATACATTACAAGGTTGGTTGTGTGTTTTACGTTATATGGGTCGCAAATGTTTGGGTGTCAATTCTCACACAAGGACATGCCAACACCATGACCATATATTATATTTTCATTGACACCACAGGGTCCGACGGCCGCTGCTTGTTGTTCTGTCTATTGCATTGGAATATATGGCCATGGGGCTGGGCTCATGTATTTCAAAATTCACTCATAGAGGGAGCGCAATAACTATTTGTGTACTGCGAGATTTCAGTATGCAGAGCACTTGCCAAAAAACAGTGGGTATCTAGAATCGCCTTTATCTGAGAAGTGCACCGTCCACCTTCGAGTAAATGAAAATTGTACAATGTATCTCTCGGGACCATGGCATGTATTATAAGAGCTTAAGCCAAGTTGCTTGAATGGTATCGAGCAATTGTGCACACTTGAAACTATTGCAAGCAATCTCAAATCCACGTTAAAATCATAGCACACACACTTATCACGGTTAGCAGGGTGAGTTATTCATGCAAAGCTGTTAATTTTAGTTGTGCCTTTTGGGATTGCTTGAACAAATCAAGACGATTGCCAAACTATTGACATCCGTTGGAAAAATTGAAGTTAATGGGTCAACCGGGATTAGGTACCAGTGACTCTTAAGCCATCTCTTTATACCTTGCAGGAGGATGCCTGTGTATATATCTTTATATATATATATATATATATACATATATATATATATATATACAGATGCTTTCAAAATCCGATTGTAGTACAGCATTTATTAGTTGAATAATGGTTTACTGTAATGGCAGCCAGCCACATCAACAGCATGAATTGAACCGCGTATAAATAATGCAATCAAGCGGCACCCGACGTCGTCAAACACCCGTAATTCCCATCGAAACAAAACAAATGCACAATGCCATTTTGAGCCGGATGCACCGAACATCAGCCAGATATGATTTGTCTTGACCCGTTTCGTGCCACAACTTGTTTTTATTGCCAAATACTCGTATAGCTCTAACACACAGTAACCCACATATTACAGTATCAGCATTATCGTAGTCCATAAATTACAGTTACAGCATTAATTGTGCGCATCAGTATTACTGCAATATGTTTTCCATCGTATCAATCACATATAAGCCTACGTTCTGTATCCATCTTGCAACCACTTCATCTGATCTCGCACAGGCACCATCAAAAACAGACATTGGACAAGCCCCCAACATATGATTTCTGGCACGAACCGGGCCATCATCATAGGTACGGGCACAACACATGCAGCAAATTGAATGCAATTCTGACCCAAAAGTCATCGGGAACCCTCTTGGACCTTGAATATCCCAGGGTGCGGGGGCGGTGTGATAAACTAGCTTTATTTTTGAGATGGGTGTTATTATTTACCGACCCGGTATCAATCACATTTAAGCCTACTTTCTGTATCCATCTTGCAACCACTTCATCTGGTCTTGCACAGGTACCAGCAAAAACAGACATTGGACAAGCCCCCAACATATGATTTCTGGCACGAACCGGGCCATCATCATCATAGGTACGGGCGCAACACATGCAGCAAATTGAATGCAATTCTTACCCAAAAGTCATCCGAAATCCTCTTGGACCTTAAATATCCCAAACGCCTCGGGAACAATATGATTGCCATAGTTGTTGCTTGTCTGATCAGCACGGGTAACTTTATGTCTATGTATATATATATAGAGAGAGAGAGAGAAGTACACGACTTACTAAGCGTTCTGCCTAACACCATTCATAAGCTGTTTAGCAATCGAAGTGAAACCTAGGTATATATACATATATATATATATATGAGATATGTATATTCATGGTAGGAACCCATCCACATTCATGCACGGAGCTCAGTAGAGCAGAGTAAAGGGGATACGGGTCAAGCCCAACCAGAATGTTATTTCGAATAGTGAGTTTTTGAGGGACTTCGGATAGTGGATTCGTTTCAAGTGCAGTCAATAGCATGTGGTTTCGAACTCTTGTGAATAAGTGAGAAAGTTGTAGAGCCCAAAGTGGCTGCTGTGCGGTAAATAGCGTGTGTTTTCGGGATCCAAGTAAATACCATGCGGTAAATAGCAGTGCCCTCGAGCGCAAAGTGCCTCCGGTTCAATACACAGCATATGTTTTCGACGCAACGTGAGTCCGGTGCAGTAATTAGCATATATTAGCATGTGGTTCCGAAGCGCGAAGCCCGGTTTCGCTGGTAAAGGTCCTTCGCCCCCGAGGCATGGTGCGGAAATTTAGATGTGCATGAATACATTCTTTTGTAACCACGCAGTATAGGTGTGTTGGAGCCCTTCAGGGCAGCTTGAACAAGCCCGCTTATGCTGGAAATTACTTGCTTGTCTTCTTGCAAAGGTTTGGCTGGCGAAAGTGGTGTGAAGGAAGGGTACCGGTTGGTTGCCATTCAGCAGCAGGCATCAGCAGAATGCAGGGAATATATAGGGATATGAAATGTGCAGGGCATTGTACAGGCCGGTCTTTAAAAGTAGATAAAAAATAATCGGCCAATCCCAACATACTTCTTGCGAGCCTCTACTTCTAAAGTGGGTCCATTGGGACGATGGGGCCCAAGGGGCCCATGGGACCCATGGGGCCCATGGGGCCCATAGGGCCCATGGGGCCCAAGGGGCCCAAGGGGCCCAAGGGGCCCATGGGGCCCATGGGGCCCATGTGCCCATGGGACCCAGGCGGGCGGGCAGTGGGCGGAAACCATGCCCTACTTCTAAAGACTACCTACTTCTTAGTGTCTTGCCGCGCAGCCTTTTTTGCATCTGATGCTGCCACCACACATCCACCACACTTTTAAAGGAAACCCGAAAGAAATTCCGAACCTACTTCTTTCGAGTACCTACTTCAAGGCCGGACCTACTTTAATCGAGTGGCCTGTAAGGATTTTGGCTCAAGGTTACCAGCCCGGACAACCTTGAGCGGCACCGCAGCAAGGGCAAATGAAGCTTGAGGCTTATTTGTTCCCCGTCGCCTCGCATGGCCTCGGCGGCGATCCAGCGTTTTGTCGCATCAAGCACCTTGCAAGTCACTGGCACTTTCATCGGTTGCTGCTGTTGAGCATGATTCTGTTAAAGATTTGGACGAGCAGTGGGGCAAGTGCACTCTACCTTTGAAAGGTTCTTGTGGACGGCTTAATGTCACGAGTGCTTCAGGCCACACCGTAACCGCTTGTGTATCACCCCTTACGAATAGTAAGCAAAAGCAGCAGTGGGTTTCGTCGTTTACGGTCTCTTTCTTTGTTGTGGATAGTTTTTCTAAGCATAGCACCAGTTTGGGTTCTATTAACGGCTTTTTATTGTGGAGGTGTGCAGTTCCATGAAGACCCGAGCAATTTGTGTCTTGCAGATCCGGCACAATTTGTGTGTTGTCCTACCGGCAGACGATATTACTAATGGCCCTATTGGCTACCAACCTGTTCACACTGACCGGGTTGACCCTTCGGACCTTCAGGTAAATATCCCTAGAGGTCGTCCTTGGCATCTGCTCGTAATGTTCACTGTGCTGGCGCTGCTAAGGTTATCCCTACAGATCTGTATGTACCTCGCCGGTACCTGCATGGGATTAAAATACCAATTGATGATTCCATCTCGAATCCATCTGAAGAACTTGACTCTGACTCAGACGAGTCTGGGCCACCGGACGGGAGGTTTGCTCACCTGGATTCTGTCTCTGTGGCAGGTGTTTCCTCATGCTATATGCACCCTAATGGAATCCTTCGTTGTCTCTGTCGCTGTTGCTCACTTGGATTCTGTCTCTGTGTCAACGGCCTCTGCACCTACATGGAATCCTTTGTTGCCGCACCCTAAATACACCTACCTGCAATTGCAGTTGCTTCCGTGCTTTTTGTCCACACTAGCTTCAAATTTGTAATTCGTGTGGTTCCTGGCACCCTAGACACTACGCAGGAGTCTTTGAATAAGTACATATTCAAGCAAGCATTGGCACACTCACATTTCTTGGAGCACCCATTTACAAATGTTGTGCGGTTTGGTGTCTCTCAGGACCCGGAGACATGTAAGCAAATGCTGGATTACCTGCATTCTGCCGCTGCTCAACGGCTTCGAACTGACAGGTTGGCTTCCTGACAGCAGCATATCATCAAGCAGCTTGTCGCCAGCCCCTATGTTCTCTCTAAGGCTGTTTTCAATTCAGGATCTCAGTTGGATTTCAGTTTACATCTGGATAGTTCAATTGTACAGTTTGAGCAACACATGTTATATGAGCCTTTGAGTGCCTCCACTTGTTTAAAGCTAAGTGATTTAGTTGTACAATGCGCGCTGCCACTCTACACAATTCTAAGCTCCCTAGACCCGTACCATGCTTCCCTCCTTCCTTAAGGGATTTAGAGCGAGCAAGGTCGCCGGTCTGTCTACACATTCCTGCATCGTTCTTCATTTATACAGAGCATTCTAAGGTCTTGATCTAGCCCTTTCAAAAAGGTGGTTCTAGCTACGTTCCGGTATAGAGCATCTGCTCCTTCTACTTCTACATCCTGCATGGTTTTATCAGAACCTTCTACACTTGCGCATCTACATCTTCTACTTCGACATATGCGCGTCTAACTTCTTCGGTTAGCCCCTTGTAGAAATGTATATTTAGTTCTAAATTCTATTTGTAGACCAGAAGCAGGTGCCTGCGCGCGTCCGTTGCAAATGGGACCGATGATGCAGTGATTGTCACTTCGCAACAAGCTTGGAACAAAAACAAGGCATTGTATGGAAGCCTAGCCACATTCATGTAACAAACATCTGCAAAATCAAATGCGTGATAATATGTGACAAGTTATGTTTCCTACATGCGTAAACAAAACATATAAGCCAAGTATTCAATGTGTATACAATGTAATCAAATTCACCAAATGCATATAGAATGTGAAATAAATGCTAAATATACCAATTAACATTTGTTTCGCATATGTTTCACATTTTATACACAGTTTGACAAAGTCAGCAAATGGCAGGAGTTCCATAGCAAATCGACACTGATGATAGTTCTGTTAGTGAGCAAAGTGATTTGAGTTCTGAGTAAATGCATGGAATCCCCGAAAATAAGAGCATGTGTCGTAACTTGTTGAGGCCATCAGCTTTCTGAGGCCTTGTTAAACAGTTTGAAAGCAAAGCAAATATAGACACACAAAGTGTGCGTGCGCGTGTCTTGCTTATGTTATTTGTATTGCTTATTTGTGTCATGGGTGTTGGCAGCGTCTACTGGTATACAGAATATGCACACAGGCTCCATTAACAATTTCACGCCAGGCATCGTTTCAAGGATTTTCTTTGTGTGGTAATTCTCTGGAAGCTGGGAGCCTGCTACTGTGTAAAATACCACGATTGCTTCCTTAATAATGATGCCAGGCCATCCCAATACTGGGAGTTTTACATGCTTTGCAGTTTACATTTATTAGCTGTTTGTACACATTCGAACGAGTTGTGTGTTGCTTGAGTATACAGTTTGTGTGTTTGTATATGAGTAGGTGCCTCAGTATGGATGTGCCCTCCGGGGCTTCACAATCCTTCCAAATGATTGCAAAAACAAATTGGTGATGGATTTTGGGACCGCTTCGGAGAGCTCAGGGTGCTAGCCGAGTTTGTGTTTGTTCTAGATGTGTTTACCGTTTAAGTAATTTCGGCTGTGTTATTGGTAGTAAACTTGCCCTAATAGTTCACACAACAATTCACCAAATCAAGTTGTGTGTTTTCTGGAAATGTTTGGGTTTGCTTGCTAGTCCTGATGTCCGAACCACAGTCCATGTAGAAATCCATTTGTAGGGTGACTTTCATCGTGTAGTTTCACCCAACAGATGCGAAAACATCGGCTCGGAT
>Ga0099797_100850_pt1 | contig 17865 bp, 13 predicted proteins | sample Uncmet_Sort48C_1_FD_89871 | JGI IMG/M metagenome (GOLD analysis project Ga0099797, IMG submission 89871) | Marine eukaryotic communities from CALCOFI LINE 67, Pacific Ocean - C012_Sort48C_1 | ecosystem: Environmental > Aquatic > Marine > Oceanic | place: Pacific Ocean: Monterey Bay | collected...
TCTCGCCAACTCATCTTGAATTCTGACTGCTTTTGACACTATCTGTGAACCATAGTCGAAAAGTATTTGTAACTCGATGAAATCCGTTTCAATCATGGAAACAAAAAACGTAAATTCAATTCTACTCAATCTCAATTCTCCGCAGAATCACCAAAACCCCTGGCAGCATTGCCAGAGACACACGTGGAAGCACCACCGAAACCACCGGAAGCAAGCGTGGAAGCACCAGTGAAACTCTCACAAGCAGATAACGGCGAGAAAGCATCATCAGAACTATCGGAAAGGAAACAGCCGGACCCTCTAACAGAAGAAGAAGCAGGTGCGGAAGCATTACAAAAATCATTGGAAGCAGCAGATCCAAAGGACATAGCATTACAAAAATCATCGGAAGCAGCAGATCCAGAGAACGCAGCGTCATTGGAATCACAGAAATCACGATCGCCGGAGCAACGGGCAGTGGAACAGCCGAAGCAATTGTATGTGCCGCCACCCACGACAGGTATTAACTTTCTTTATTTTCTGTGAAAAAGACTACAGTATGGTGATCAGTAATCTCTTTGGATTGGAAAAGTACTGAGGTTTTCACTCAATAGTTGATAGAAGGACGACTCATTGAATCATTCAAGAGACATATTATGTTTACACCCCTTAGAAATTCCTAACTTTCCAACTTCAATCATCCTCAGTGACAGTTACAGACCCCGACGCGAGAGGAGTAGTTCCGGAAAGGGTACAAACGACAGCATCTCTGAATGAAGTACAGGAAGTGGAGCCAGAGGTTGTATCACAGTATGCACCACCATTCGTGCAATCAACACTGGCAGAATCCGAACCGACACTCGAGCAACAAAAATCGGAGCTATCAGGAGCAGCGCCAAAAAACCCAAACCCAGTGCCATTGAAGGAGAAATCACAAAAAACAGTTACACCTCCAGGGTATGGGGATAAGGACGAGACCAGCGGTCCTCCCAGCGCACCAGAGGTGAAACGGAAAGCGCAGGAACAGCCACCTGTGGATACTAAAGAAGAGCTACCGCAAACCGTGGAAGCTTCGCAGCCGAATCTGCCCGTACATGATGATGATGATGTACAGGAAGAATTACGAAACAAGGCAACTCTTGTGGAACAGGGGGTAACACAGGAACAACTAAGAGTAGAACCAATGGGGGCAGCATCTCAGAAATCACGGAATTTAGAAGCATTCAAAACCTCTGAAGCAGCAATGGAAGAAGCAGCAAAAGGCCAAGCTCCGTTGCTGCAAGCAGCACCAATCGTACCGGTGCCACTGGGACAGGCAGCATCGCCACAAGCAGCGCTGAAGCAGGCCACACTGGCAGAAGCACCACCGAAGCAGGCAGCAAGGGAGCTACCAGCATCGGCAAACGTGGCTTTTGCGGCACCGAAAGTAGTACCAATGGGGTTGGGAGCAGCAGTGCCAGGATCACTGATATCAGGATCACTGGCCGAACACCCAGCGCAGGTGCAAGCTCCGCTGGATCCAACATCAAATGTGGCAAAATCGTCGGCAGCAATGTCAAGTGCGGAAACATCGTCGGCAGAAGCACCAATCGGGACAGAACTATCGGCATTGGAAGGAGAACGAAGTGGAGCAGAACCATGGAATCCAGAAGCTGCAGTTGCAAAGGAGGTAACGGGATCTGCATCACCGGAGCCAGATTCAGTGGCAGCATCGAAAATTGCAGAACCACTGGAATCAAAGGGGGCAACGCGAACCGTACCATCGGGATCAGGATCATTGGAAGCATCGGAAACGGCAGCTCAAGACACATCGTCAAACTCACGCGGTTTGGCGCCACCGGCACAATTCGAAACGACAATCGCGTCGAAACTGCCTGAAAAACAACGAGAATCAGGTATCAAATTATTTTTTTTCCGATGTGATGAAATTGTGATCTCTGTTAGTTTCTTGGAAAAAGTCAATCTCTTTTGAGTCTCTAGTGCCAAGGTATACAAAAAGCGCCTGTCATGATCAATAAAAAAACCTGTAGATGCATTTGCCGAAGAGGGCAGCGGGCAATCAGTTCCAGCGGAATCAGAAAAGAACAGTGCCAGCAGGCAGGCACCGGCAGTGGAAGAACAAAAGGTGAGTGAAGTTGCAGCTGTTGAAAGCAAGCAACCAGTTGTTGAAAGCAAGCAACCAGTTGTTGAAAGCAAGCAACCAGATATCGTGGTAGATTCTGTAGTGCCTCGACCAGGGGCCGTGGGAGACTCAACAGTTGCAAGAGCACACGCTGAAGGGCAATTTCCAGCAGACGTGTTAGTTGGTCCTGAAGGCTGTCCCGTGTGGCTGGATAAAGAAACGCTCGAAGAACAAGGTAAGCAAATGATGTCGCCTGCAATTTCAAAGAAGGACACAGGATTTGTTTTATCGGAATATGCCAGCACAAGTTTTACCAGCGACACTCACGGCGTGACGGTACGCTTCCTGAAAAAAAAGAATGACTACGTGAAAGGGCGTGACTCGGAATGGTATGGGCAATCTGTTGTGAGATACACTGTTTCATACGGGAATGCTTCGGATAAGAATCTGAAAACGGACGAAAATGATGACAGACAAACATCGAATGATGGCAATCCTGCGTACAAATGCAATCTGGAACTGGTCTTGAAGCATTGGACCAGCAATGAGCTGGCAACTGCAGAAAAGATGGCTGCAGAGGATCCAAATTTGTATCACAAGACGTTGCATTGGACGAGTAATGCTGCTGCTGGCGCAGTGTCAAATAGAGATGCCGCCATTGACGCAGTTCCTGATAACGATGCGACCAACCAAGACGCAGTAGCAGCTACTGAGTCAGTCATTGATGCAAATGCAACACCACCACGGTACGCCAAGCTCTGGTACGCCAAGCTGCATAGCACGGAAGACGGCGGTCATCATATCGTGGCGATGTGGGATGTTCCCAAGTTGATCGGGCCTCCTTCTTGTCCAATTGTTTTCGAGTCGTCCGCCAGTTTCAGACTGGTTATGCAGAAATCGATGTCTGTTGCTACTGCTCCTGTAGCGTTTACAGCAGCAGCAATAAGGAAGGAATCAAATAAACAAAATGACGTCCATGAAGTATTCCAGGTCCACGCTCCTCGGGTCTCTCATGGAAACCCGTTTTGCACAAGCTATTTGCATGTGGAGATGTCGACAAGAAATCCGAAGCATGTCGACAAGGCTGTGGTAAAAGAGGCTGTGAGAAAAGACGGCGCGATGACAGCAGAAAAGAGCCTTTTGGAGTGGTCTATTCCGCCTTTTTATGACTATGATGGTCATAGCCATGATTATGATCACAAATACAGAGTGTATTGGTCCGAAAACAGACAGCATGGAAAAGAAGATGCCCTTATTCAGAATAATATTCTGAACTACAGGAAGTTTTTGTCGCCGGAACATGTCAAGCATCAGTCGAAGTGGTTCTATGTGGAGCGGGTGGGGGAAGGGAAAGATGAGAGGCGTGAGATAGCTCTGTAAGCTCTGTGATGAATATCGTTGTGACGAAAGAGAAGGATCTGGTACAGTATATCTAGGCTCTCTAGTTTATCACTTTAGTTTCTCGATCTCAAGGATGATTGACTCCTTTTCTATTGTAACTTATGCAGTGATGTCTCGAGTATTTCACGTTTCATAGTATGTAGTCCGCATCTAATGCCTACAATGTAAATCTGTAATGAGTCATTGTTTCGGCTCCAATTTCTGGTAAGTAATGGCCCGAAAAAATTTCTTCGATATGATGATGATTATTTCCGTGGAATGAATCGATATGTAGATCCAAGATCCAGAATGTTTTGAATTTGTTATCCATAATTGGATGTGTGAGGGCAAAAAAAGTTGTTAGCTGAGGATTGTCCAGGGAAAGTTGCGCTTCAAGTTTCAATGAGAGATGATTCGAGAATGGAGATTTGAGGCGACCGATTCAAAGTCAAACGCGAGAGGAGTGTGACACATGGAGAGAGTCAGTTGGAAGCGAGAGTCACGTTCAACAGAGGAAAGAGCGAAATAGCGCAAAACAAATCCATGATATTCTTGTCCTCATTTACAGTGATGTCTGTTCTTTCCATGAGATTGTGTCGCCACGGCTCCACTCTGTGCGAGTCACAATGAGTCACTATCGTGACGTGCAGATTTTTTTTCGACAGTGATGATGCCCCAGTGAATCACTGAGTGATGACCTGAAGAATTTTTTAAACGATTACGGAATCAAATTCCTTGTCGAAGTTGTCGTTTGCTAAGTTTTGCTGAGCAACGTATTGAGGGAAGCGATCTCTGATTCAGGCCCTGACAAACTCCAACAATGGATCTCTCAAGTTGCGTCCATCTGCCGCCGAACTACGATATTTTCTACGATCGTGCGTTCTCCAATACCGGTGAAGAAACGGCGTTTGGGGATTCATTATGCGGACGCTGGATTCTGATTCCAGGAATTGAGAAGAAAGTCAGTCAGGGAACATCACAGCACCAGCAAGCAGGAACAGGAGCATCTTCATTACTCTCCTCGACACGCGTGATTGTATGCAAAAAAGTCTGTCTCTTCGTCTACCTGAAACGATCGCTTTTAGAAGATCGCGCCGCAGCAAGAGAGGTGCGAGAACTCAAAAAGCTGCACCATCCGAGTTTTCTGTCTCTTGTCTACGATCTGACAGAGAATGAGTCGGTTCTTTATTTCCTCACAAGCGAGATCATTGGCACTCTGGCGATGGTCAGGGCCAATATGGCTTTGGATTATCGGTTAGGGCCAGAGTACAAGACGAGTTTGAGCTCCGGTACTCAAAACATAGATGGCGAATCAACTCCCTCCACCGTACATGGAAACTCTCCTCAAACATCATCATACCCCAGACAGCGTCCAAGTCATGGCAGAAGCTCGCGGCACAGTACGAGCTCTGCAATCCAAGAAGATTTGTATTATGTCTGGGAAGAGGATTACTATTCCAGAAGCAGGCGGGACAGCGCTTTGATGAAGGACAACTCGTCGCAGTCTGGAAAGAAAGACTCTCACTCTCAAGAAGAAGAAAACCTACAAGCGGGCTTCTATGCTTTCACAGAATTGGAAATGCGTCAGTGTATAGCCTCCCTTCACGACGGTCTCTCTTTTCTTCATAAAAGACATCGGAAAATACACCGGCGGCTTGCGCTGGATTGTTTGTTCTTATGCCCGGGGAGCATCGTGAAAATAGGCGGTCTAAGCTTCATGGAAGATGTGAATGAAGATGGGATTGCTGTTACTGCTGCTATGACAGCGGGTGTTGGAAGTAACAGTTCAGGTGGCAATGCTGTTGGGAGTTCACAAAGTTCCCCACAAAGTGCAAATTCAAATAGAACACGAGACACGTCTCCGCCCTCTGATCCTTCGACGTCAATTTTACGTGTCTTGCTGCAGAATCAAAAAACCGAAAAAATAGCTCCGGAAATCTATGACTCCAAAGTGATCCGATCGACCAAAACCGATGTGTATTCATTAGCGTCTTGTCTCGCATCACTCTACATGTTCCCGACGACATTCCAGGCTCTGAAAGACTTCAAAGACGAATTGACCGATGAATCAAAGAAAACGCAAGAAGAAATACGGCGGGCGAAAACGGAATTGCTAGTTGTCGATCTAGTATTGAAAAATCTCAAAGAAAATCCGGATGAACGGATGACGATGCGGGAGTTCACACAGCATGAGTATTTCAACACGGAGCCGGTGCGAACGTTGTTTCAACTACAGACGTATCATTGGGCGGTTCTGGGGCTCGATCGTGATGGGAATTTCCTGAAAGATACTGGATCAAATCCAAGAAGGTCAGTGGGGAACGATAAGTCGTTGATGGCGTCACCAAAAAGGGCAGCGGGATCCGCGGGAAGCCATTTGGCGAAAGGTATTTTTGGTTTTTTGTTAAATAAAGTCAATTTGAATTTGAGTCACTTGTTTTGAGTCTTATGGGTATGGATTTTTCATTGATCACATACTCGCATTGATCACATGTGTTTTGGTATTTACGATCGTGTGTCAGAAGTACTTATTGCATCAAAGTTTTGAATTACAAATCGGGAATTGTAACTTCATTTCCCAAAACCTCCAAAAACAGTCTACGATTGGGTCTCGCAAGAGTCTGACGACGGCCTGGATCTGTCCGAGTATGAAAATCCCGAGAAATTCCTGGCAACGTTGTTATCATCGCAAACAATGCGCACCCCCGTCTACGACATACTGACGGAATACGAATCACAGGTATCGCTGCTCCTCGAAAAGAAATTCTTTCCCTTGCTTGCGACGTTATGGCAACATACAGAGCGATTTACGCCGAGCAGAAAGGCGCACCTCGATATTTTGCTATGTTTGATTTTCTCGGGGAAGAGACTGGTGGTGGACAAGGGAGATAGTGCTGGCGTCAATTTGAATCAAAATAAAGGAAGCGGTTCTAGTACTCCCTTGCAAATGTTGTCCGTCGTCACGTCGCTATTCGTGATACCTCCAGTAAACGTGCTGGCATTCGGCGGTAAGGGTGAGGAATTCTCATTGTTGGGGGCGCTGAAGGAAGGAATACACGGGGGAGTTGCTGCGAATCAGGAAGGTGGTTCTTCCGAGTCTCACGCAAGTCATAACAAAGACACTGGCAACCACATGAATGTAAAGGACGGCGCTGTAAGTTCCAGAGACGCGAATATCCTGGTATCTTACAAAACGGTCGTTTCCTTCAGGGAACAAACAATACTCTCGTGTCTACCGCTTCTGATCAGTTTCTGCCGCAACCACAATGATTGGCGAGAATTCATATTCGGCATTTGCTATCGGGCTTTGATGTTGGAAGACGTCAACAGTAACTCAAATCTACCGGGAAATAACGGTTTGTTGGGAAATAGCACCGGATCTTTAGGTACGAAGCCTGGCACTGGAGGCTCCTCAGCTCGGCAGTCTATTCCAGGCCCGAATACTACAGTTACAGCTCCAAATCCGGCGACAGCAGCGTTAAATAGTTATGCACATTTGCGTGCGAGTTCGCAATTGGCCGACAGGAAAGAGTTGCACGTCGACAAGTTACAGAAAGCGATTCTGTGTTTGTGTAATTTGGTAAGGGCGACGAAATTAGAGATTTCGAGGACGTCTGATAAAACTGTCTTCGGGATGGAATCACAGTTCGTTGAAATAGGTACAGACAGCAGTGAAACCAATAACAACAATGATGATGCTACTGGAAATTCCTCTTCGGCGAACGAAGACAGTGATACGCAACAGAGAAAAGGCATCGTGAGCAAATCCGCGGTGGGCAAAGCGGGCAGCAGTAAAGAGGACTCGCCGACGACTCTGCCGGGTGCAGCATCGAAAAGAACACGTCTGAAAGTGCGGACCTCTTCAGACAAAGCGAGAGCCGGCTCGCCAGTACGGAATCAGAATCATGTCCTAACAGTGGGAGGTTCCGTTCCACCTCCCACAAAATCGCTCCTTTTGATCGAATCAATCCTAATCCCGACGTGCTGTCTAATGTTGCGGGCGAAAAGTTATCGTCAGAACCAAAGCGGAGCGGGCGCCAGAGGAGCAGGCTCGAATCGTAATTTGACGCAACGGTTTCAATCGCAGAAGGAAAGCAATTCGGAATTGGAGCGCGTTTACGTTTTCGGCCTCTTGGTCTTGCAACACCTGCATGACCGGGTTGAGCGTGATGATTTCGCGATTGAGGTTCTCCCTTTGTTCGTGCGGTTTTGTCAAGAATTGCTAAGAAATTCTTTTGGGATACAGTCTTCGTCTGTGAATGGTAATTCAACCACTCAAATGAACAAACTGGGCAATGGGAACGAAAATCACACAAGCAGCGGCACGCTGGGCAGCGTGAATAGTGAAGGCAAGATATCTTCATCGGGATCACAAAACTCGTCATCCGATAATTTGCACGGTGGTATGCACGAAAACGTTTTCGGAAATAACGGCGGATATTCGGGAATAACGGTATTGGCGCCGAGCTACGCGCCAAGTGTTTCGAGCTTTTCGCAACAGAGATCGCAGAATTTTGGATCTCAGAATTTCGGTTCGAGCCTTGAAAGGAATCCGATCGCAAGTGCGATTTTGGCTCCACCGCAGCAGAATTCTCTTCTCAATCAAAACAACTTTTCCAGCGGAAGTCTAGTGGGAGCAGTCCACAATTCATCGAGCGGGAATTTGGCGCAGATGTCTCATTCGAAAGAGCATGACATTGATGAGCGAGACACGCCGACCAATCATGGCTACATGCCGATGGGAAGTGGCGAATCAGACAACGCTTTCTCCGGGTACCAACGTCTGGATGGTGCAGCTGATCGCTCACCATCGCCACAGAACTGTGGGCAGAATATCCGTGGTTCGGGAAACAGCGTGTTGCACGCATCCAGTAATTCGCCAGCGGGTGTTAACGCTACATCAGGACACGGATTTTCAATTCCAACGCCAGTCCGGATTTCTCCAGCGGTATTGATGGGCCTCTTCGAACTAATAGAGCGTTTATCTGTCTTCCTTGGCTCACATCTCACTGCTTGTTGTTTGTTGCCAATGGTAACTCCCTTCATGGCATCACCGGTAATGCAGGACTTGAGTGGAACGGAACGAAAGAGATGTGCAGAAATCTCTGCTACAATGTTGGTAACAGTCTCTGAAGACACGCGGAGTGGCGCCATTGGAATGTCACAAATCGGAAATTCTTCCACAAATCAAAGCCCATCGATGTCCAGTAAGCGACCGGTCCATCCTGTGCGAGGAGCAAACAAAGGCGCCGAGACCAGTTGGACATCGTATTTGCAAAAGTACACGTCGATATCGGAGGAGGAGAAAAAAAATTTGGAATTGTTGTCTGCAGATATCGAGCAAGAAAGGGCCAAAGAACGAGAAGAAAGGCGATTGCTGGAGCAAGAACGAGAAGAAAAGCTCAAACGTGAGAAGGAGTTTAGACGCGAGAAGGAAAGACAGGAAGAGCAAAGAAGGGAAGAAGAAAAAGCATTGAGAGAGGAAAAAGAGGCACTTAAAGAGGCAGAGGCACTCAAAGAGGCCCAGGAGGAAAAGGAGAAACAACTATCGGATCAAACTGATCAGAATGCGATCAATCTCTTGAATTCCAACGACCAAATTTCCACGAGTCCCAGTACGAAAGACCCTGTTGCCGGCAACCCTTCAGAGGAAGAAGTAAATGCTATCGCTAAGGAAAAAGCAGTCTCGAACGACAGACTCTCAAAAAGCGACCGATCCAGGTCTCCGACACTGTCCCCCACCACCCTCGAGGAGCGCAACGCAGAGCTGGCGAAACTAATGGATGAGAGAAAACTCTGGACAGAAGCGGAACGCGCAAGTGGCATTCAGAAACGAAAGTCTCTTCACCAGCTGTGGCGCGCGGTTCTCGCCGGAAGACGCGAGAGAGCAGTGGTGAAAACGAAAAGGCAAAAGTTGCTGTTTTTGCAGTGGAAATTGCGTGGACTCCTGTATTACGGGACGGATGAAGCCCTTAGGTTCGGGGCTTTGGATGCAGATTATCACTCGGCAGAAGAAAACCAAGCAGAAGAAAACATGATAGAAGGGAACCATGCAAATGCGGAAATCGTCAGTGTCGAAGCTGTCGAGCTGCAAGACAAAGACACTGACGTGCAAGACAAGGATACTGATCTGCAAAACAAAGACACTGTCAAATCACCAGAAAAAAAGAAGTTTGCCCCCTTCCACGAGCGAGTCAAACGTTGGAAAGCCTCGGACGAATATAAGAAGCTGCGAGAACGACATGTTGATGGCAAAAAGGCTGCTGTCGCAGGAAAAAACGAATCTGGTTCACAAAAAAACATAAAAACGTCGCAGAACGAAAACTTTGCTGATTTCGCGGCCTTCGAAGAAGTGGCCTTCGGCCACACCACTTCCGGTTTCAGCCGGGGTTCGCAAGACGCTGCCTTCTCCAAATTCGACTCGTCAACATTCGTGGATCCTGCAGCAACGTTTTCCGCGCCTGTCCCTGCATTATTACCGCCTCCACCTCCACCTGGGCCACTGTGGTCTGCCACAGAGGCAGCAGCGACAGAAGTAGACACATCAGAAACCAAATTTCGGCTGGATGAACAAAGTGACGACTCGGGGGAGGAGGGTCTGATATTCAAAAAGTCTGAAATCCAGAAGTCTGACGTGAAAAAAAATGAGAACGAAAGTCCAGACATGAGCGATGATTTACATCATGAAGATGATAGCAGAAGGGTGTATTCAAGTCACAGTGGAGATAAATACGGTGGCATGGGAGAAGATTCATACAATGAAGAAGATCGAACATACGGCGAGGATGAAGTTTCATTAGTTGTTTCTGCGAAGCCAGATGCTTCCAATTCTGCGGCAGATGATCATGAAAAGGCTGTCAGTTCTGCAGACGACGAATTTTCGCCGACAAGGGATGAGTTCTCACCCAATAATCATTTCAGGGGTTTGCCGGGTCCGGATAAGGATGCGACAAATGCAATAGTGCCAGAAGGTAAGGCCCTCCCTAAAAAGTCGCCCCTTGAAAGTTCTGGCGATGAAGAATTGTACGACGAAAGCCGCGATGCCAAACGGGACGGCAGCAAAGATGCTATCACAGAGAGAAATCCTGATAGGTCGAGGAGTCCAGAAGACCGGAATCCAGAGGATCGGAATCCAGAGGATCGTTTGGAGGGTCAATATCACAACAAAAATCCAGTTGAGGATCGGAATCCAGATGACAGCTCGGATGACCTTGGCTACGATTATGACGAGGAAAATCTGGAAACCGACACAGGTGCTAACCAGGAAACCGACACAGGTGCTATCCAGGAAACCGACACACTGGGTGCTGGTGAGAATATTTCAACGTCTGGGAATCCATTCGCCGCGTCTTGCTCATCCAATTCCGCTGCAGAAGACATCCTTAAACTTATCGAGGAAAAGAAGAAGCACGCTTCCAGTCCAGAGCATGCTTCGAGTCCAGAACCGGCGGGGAGGGCTGAGCAGTCGCCACCAAAAGTGGAATCGTCGAAAAACGAATCACCGAACGAATCGCCAAAGGTCGAGTCACAGTCACCAAAAGTAGACTCGCCGAACGTGAGCGCACATTCACCACCGAAAGTCGCTGAGTCACAATCACCGAAGGTGGACTCGGCGAAAGTTGAATCACAGTCACCGAAGATAGACTCGCCAAAAGTGCCAGACTCACTGCATATCACCTCGCCAAAAGTAAGCTCTCAATCGCCGAAGAGAAGCAGCGTCTTAAGTGACGATGACGAAACTAACGCTATCAGGCCAGACAAAGAAGATGAGAACCCGGGGGAAAAGGACGAGGATGATAAACCGGGTGAAAAAGACGAGGATGATAAACCAGGTGAGAAGTCCTCTTCGCAGAAAGAAGATAGCGAAAGCGATGAAATTGTGGAGTGAGTATTGGCCTCCAATGGGACTGCAGAAAAGTATTGGCATCATGCCGCAAAAAACAACGCTGTAATTTAGACTGAAAAAGGCGCTGTGTTCTGATTTTCAGAGAGAAAAGACTTGCCGTAACAGCTTTAGTCGTCAACCAAATCATATGGCGCCTTTTTCGTTTCCAAAACAGCTTTTTCGTTTCTAAAACAGCTTTTTCGGCCGCGAGACTCTGGCTGTTCCAAAAAGTGGAGGAATCTACAAATCTTAGGTCGGAAAGTGGCGAATTTGTTGGAAGCGTCCATTTCTCGCGACTATTTTGCGCCTTTTTTGCTCTTTTCGCGCTTTCTCTGATTCTGAACGGCATTTTTTGTTCAATCATTGCGCTGCAAGTTTTTGAACGTCGCGTAAGGATCGTATGCTGATGGCATACTGTTACTGTAGCCGATGCCATGGCGTTTTAACTTTCTTTTTTGGAAGGAGTTTCTGTGAACGTGCAAAGGGATGAGTGTGACTCTTATCAGATCACCAGTATTAGGGTTTTCAAAAAAACTAGTCTGCAGCATGGAATGCGCGAAAAAATAGTCTGCAGCATGGAATGCGCGATGGAATGCTATGACTTTTCGTTTTTGCTCCTCTTGAAGGTCGATTCTCCTTTTTTTGAAAACGTTTTTTTCATTTATGGAAGCGAAGTTTTTTTGATTTGCGATTTTATCTGATGTGTCCATAATGTCGAGACATTTATGATTCGAGGCGTTTTCGGCGTGGTTCTTCAGTGCGAGTGTGGTGATTCGCCACATTGGAGGAAGGCGTTTACTTTTTTTGGTTTTCGATGCAGTGTCTCACAGATTTTCACTAGTTTTCGCAAGGAGATCTTCTCCTGCAGTGGTGCTGTTTTCCGCGCGATTCCCTTTTTGAGTTGTGGTGTTTCCTTGGATTGGAGGAAGGCGTTTACTTTTTTTGGTTTTTCCTCAGGCTGTCTGAGGCTGCGTATCAGTTCTTGAAGAACTGTGAGTTATTGTGGTAGAATGTATCTGGCTAATGGTGTCTACTTTTTTTCCTTTTGCAAAAGTCTGATCACAGTGAAGAGAAGTTAAAGGTTTAGTTTTGCGAAGTTAAAGGTTTAGTCTTGCGACTTTTGAATTGGAAGCAAGTCTATTGCCATGGAATTTGACATGTCATTATGCGAAAACAATACACAAGAATCAGATGGATAAATGACGCGTTATGTCGCCAAGATGAGCAGTCTGAATTTGAAACTTTTTGCAAAACACCGCCAAGATCGCAGAGAATTATTTTGCGAAACGAAACTCAATGAGTCATGAATTTTTCGACTTGTAAAATTTTCCAATTCCAAATTACAGGCCAGCAATAGCTGATAGTCATTCGGATTTTAGTTCAAAATCCAACAAATTACAGCATAGATTCTTGGGGAGCAGTAGCCATTTCATCAAGTAAAAGGCGGACGACACAAACAACTCGTTTTACAGAACCTCCCTGAATTAACCTCCATCAAGTGAGACTTGATAGACAACACTACAAAAAATAAATAAAGTCATGATGTCCTCTCTTCAAAACAAAGTTGTGGGTCCGATCCAGACTCTAACGAAAAAAATCTTCCTCTCAGCCGCGACATTCTGCGTTCTGGGCCTAAGCCTGTTTGGCAATGAAGTTGAAGCTCTCTCGTTATCAACGGTGCCAACGGTACCAACGGGGAAAGAGTCTGCCAAGCCTCCCGGTACAATGAATCTGATGACGATGAACGGGGTCAAATTCCAAGCGAGACCAGCCGCAGCCGGAACAGGATTCCTGGCGCCATTCCTGAGAAAAGCAACTGCAGCCTTCGCTACTGTGGACCTCACAGATGCACACGCCAGAATGGACAACCGTTTCGCGAAGCCCGCGAAGTCATTCGCGCAACAGGGAGAGGCCTCCATGAAGACGACTGTCAAAACGCTAACCAACGACATCACATTTGCAGGAGCAATGACGCTGAGTAAAGCCTGGGGTGGCAACAGAGGCACGCTGGAGCTGAATAAAGAGACGCCGTCGACAATGGGTGACAAAAAACTTGGGGCTCAGTAAATGGGGAGCTTCCTTTCTGATGCCGCGTGTCATCGGAAAGCGTATGATTCGAGACTGCAAAACGTGCAATCGACGATCATTTAATCATCTCAGAGTGCAGTAAAGAGTGCCTACTTGTCCCAAATTTAATTACGGCAAGAATAATTTGGACAAAGTCTCAACAGCGCGACTCGGCATACGAGTCACGTGCATTACGAGTCATGTGTTCTCTTGCTATATCGCACGAGTGACGAACTCGTAAGTCCTCATCATGAACCGACGGAAGCGATCAACAGAAGCGGTTAGCACACGACAAAAGCGATCATTCTCGCGGTCAGAAATCGATGTCAAAGTTTCAACCCCTAGATGTCAAGTTGCAACCCCAATGATATCTTAGTTGGGATTAGGATAGATATTTTCATACAAAATCGGAGAGACATTACTATTCGGACCATCACTCTCGAAAACCCTTACATAACACCCAACCCCCTTACAGCCAACCCCCTTACATTCAACCCCCTTACAGCCAACCCCCTTACAGCCAACCCTCTTACACTCAACACCCTTACAGTCAACGCCCTTACACTCAACCCCCTTACACTCAACCCCCTTACATACAAATCTGAATCATTGAACAACCGTTCAAAACTCTCTCCTTGAGTGTCTACCCCCTAAAAAGGTCTCTCCCTTGAGCCTTTAACACGCTACCTCCTTTGAGAGGATACATGAATCTGAAAACCCGAGACTACACCAAAGCACTAGTTACACACATCTACTGTGGTCTTAGTATCACAAGACTAGTTTTACACATCCACTGGGGCTTATCACAAGACCTAAGTTACATCCAATCCACTGGGGCCCATCGCAAAACCTACGTCGTCGTTACATCTAATCCACTGTGGACTATCATAAGTTACTTAACACATGCAACGGTCCCACTAGACCCGTTCACATTCATGCAGCGAACACGTCATATGATCCAAAGCTTTAGCCAATGAGATCACTGCTCAGATCATCTTCAGCCAATGAGGTCACTGAGATGAAATGATACGAGAGCATACGAGATGGAATCATACGAGATCATTGAGTTGACTCGGAGATCATACGAGATCACACAAGCGATGGTGAGTATCGATCTGAATCAGCAGAAGCGATTCTCAAACTGATGGTGAGTATCGATCTGAATCAGCAGAAGCGATTCTCAAACTGATGGTACTAATTATCGAGTTAGTAACACGCTCATCATATAGGATGATTCGTCGAGATATAGCGGATGAGATGCAGCAACAGCTGTTGCTGCAGCGAAAAATCGAGGAGTGCCCGGCCAGGCCGGTGCCTGCTATTCACATATTCCTGATAAAGTTCCGATCCAGTTTACCTGCACATGTGAGGATGTGCACTGTTCCGGCAAGAATCTGATCATGATTGCGAAGTATTTATGTTTGCAAATTGCAAAACACCGCCAAGATGATTTGAGAAATATTTTGCGAAACACCGCCAAGATGGACTCGATGAAAATGAAGTATTTTTTTGCAAAACACCGACAAGATGAATGCGAAACATTTGCGATTCAGATATGGCACCGGCCAAGAATCGTGACGTTTTTTCCAACTTCCAAACTCCAAAATAAAATCTCGCCTTTCCAAAATTTCCAGCCCAGTTTCAAACTGTCCTCCTATAGTACTCTGAATCATCCGTATATAATTTCGACCCAGTTTCCAATATCCCATTGTCACCGTTCATTGTGACACAGTTCAAGTTCTGCCATATTCTCAATTCGTTCTCGATTATAGTCAAAGAACTCGAATTTAAGCACCTCCAAAAATGTCGGCTCTTCACAACCTTGTGAACCCAACCCATACTCTAAAGAAAATCTTCGCCACAGCCGCAGTGTCCTGTGTCGTTGGTCCAAGTTTGCTGGGTACTGTTGCAGAAGGGCGCTTGCTGTTGGGGATGGAACTGCCGGAATCTCATATGGTAACGATTGAGTTATATTGCCAGTATTCCAAGGACGCTCCCAATCTCGAAAAGGTATGGCAAGACGATCTCCAAGTGAAAGTGAAACAAGACGCGACAGTCGCCGAGTTGCGTAACAAACTGAAAGGGTCAATCGCAGCGATCCAAGAGCGCAACACTCCGATAGAAATGCACGACGCTCAAGGGCTGAGTTTTGTTTTTCCCCCTGTATTGTTACAAAAGTGGAACAACTCGGATTTGGATAACGCTCAAAAGCCGTTGAAGAAGGGAAAGATATTGCCTGAAAACAGTTCGAAATTGTGGCAAGAGTCTGGCATTTTGATCGATGTCGATGACAATTCTAAAACTGTGAAAGATTTGTTTGGAGAGCAGATCCGTGTGAAGCTGTACGCGAGTGACCAGCGTCCCATTCAAGTGATTGTCGACATCCCGCCAGGCCTAAGAGTCCAACAGGACGAGGTGTTACTGTATTGGATGCTCCCCGACGCAACAATTGCGCAGTTTCGTGAAGATGTATTTAAGCATCTTGGCTGGGGCTCTTGTTATCGATTGCCCACGCATGACCAGCCGTTGCATCCAAAGACATCTTTCCGTCAAGTGGCGCAGTTGGCACACGAACCATTATCACAGACTTCGTTTCCAGAGTTGTTTCTCGAAGTCACAAAACTTCCTCAAAGAACAGTCTCGCAGAAAATTCTAGGTAGCGTTTCGTTCTTGGTATGATGTCTCTAACTTTAATGCATTTCCTCACCGTGATCTTGCTGTTCTCATTTCAATACGGAGGTATCATTGAGTATCATCATGAAATTGATGGGAGATATGCTATATCGTCGTCAGGTTGATGCGGTAAGTTTGACTGAAAGTGTAGTTGACAGAGACTCGGCCAAAAAATGAAAACCAGAATGGACCAAAAAATTGGGTTCGAACAACTCTGATGACAACCATGATTCCTTCGAAATCCCACTGGAAATTTATCATCTTCTCTAACTCCCATAGATCGGAATCCGTATCAGCCGTGATCCATCCTTCGAAGTTCTTTAACTCTCCCTCGAAACCACAGTCGAAATTTGCCGTTACACGAAATTCACATAAATCTCACATAAATCTCACATAGATCTCACATAGATCTCACATAGATCTCACATAGATCTCACATAGATCTCACATAGATCTCACATAGATCTCACATAAATCTCACATAAATCTCACATAAATCTCACATAAATCTCACATAAATCTCACATAAATCTCACATGAATCTCATTACTCTTTCGATTTCGAACTACACCACGTGACCACAGCAAATTGAAACCGTATGAATCGACGGAAGCGATATCATTCTTAACTGTGTGAGTCGACGGAAGCGATTCTTAACTGTATGAATCGACGGAAGCGATTCTCAGATATGGTTTGCGACTAGGACTCAACGGCTCTTGGCATTGGTCCCTATACCATTCCAGAATCATGATTCATGTGGTTCCAGTCATCCCAACTCATGTGGGTCCCTTTACCACGAAATGACGTCAGCTGCGTGAAAACATCATACAGCAACCGTTCAACGACTTTGTCTCATGACATACGAGTCTTCCACACCTCTTAGCATTCAGTCTAACTCATTCTATCACACCACGACACGCTGTCACACTTAATAGCACTTATTCTATCACGGTCACCCCGCGACACTCTGCAGTGTCTCTGCTAGACCCAATCATGCTAGCTCTTTCATCACCTCACGACATTCTGGCAGACCTAACCTTGAAGCTGGCAACTGATCCGAAAGCCACATGCCCGACCGGCAACTGATCTGCAGCCCGACCGGCAACTGATCTAAAGCCCGACCAGCAACTGATCTAAAGCCCGACTGGAAACTGATCTGAAGCCCGATCGGCGCCCCTACTCAACAGTATCGATACGAAACTCTTATCAAAGCCTCCCAGTAGCCGAGTTACTTTCAGTCAGAGCTACTTTCAGTCAAGATGCGAACAGAGTTACCGAACAGAGTTCAGATTGTCACTGTGTTCTTCAGACTTCTTGACAGCATTTCGAAACGCGAAAACTAGGAACAGAACCGGTATTGAAGTTAAATGATGACAAGATCATTGATTGCGAAGTACTGTACTTTTTTGCGAAACACCGCCAAGATCATTTGAGAAATATTTAGCGAAACACCGCCAAGATCATTTGAGAAATATTTTGCAAAACTGTACACCGCCAAGATGAACCAAAATGCGAGAAGAATTTAATTATTATATACTCACGAGAAGTACCAGCCAAGATGATGCCATGAGTCGACTTCCCAGTTTGAATTTGCAAACTCCACAATAAATATCGCCTTTCCAAAAATTCCAGGTCAAAGCGACTGAATTTCCAGTATCCCATAGCCTTCAACTTCGTTTCTATTCGAGGTCTAATAATTCTATTCGAGTCATTCTCAGTCACAACTTCCAGCATATTCTCAATTCGTTCTCGGTTATAG
>Ga0099797_100851_pt1 | contig 17850 bp, 9 predicted proteins | sample Uncmet_Sort48C_1_FD_89871 | JGI IMG/M metagenome (GOLD analysis project Ga0099797, IMG submission 89871) | Marine eukaryotic communities from CALCOFI LINE 67, Pacific Ocean - C012_Sort48C_1 | ecosystem: Environmental > Aquatic > Marine > Oceanic | place: Pacific Ocean: Monterey Bay | collected...
TTGTAATGATTATTGATCTGAAGTCGCTCAGAGAATGCGGCCGCTATGGTTGCACTCAAAGTCAATTCATCATTGTAATAGGAGTTTTTCTTGAAAAAAGTTGATGCTAACATTAATCCTCGTCCTGTGAGAATAATCAAATATGCGAACTCGCATGGTAGAGCGATACATAGTGTAGTTTTCGTATATTATACAAGAGCTTATCATTCAGGAACAACCCGTATATACTATACGCACTCAAAATGCCGCTCCCCGTGCTGGCCGTGCCTGCTTTGGTGGAGTACGCGAAGGGGCTTTTATTGCGAAAAACCCTCTCGAGCGGCACTTCTCGTAGCTGGTGGGACGACTGGAGCGACCCCTCGAGCTGGTTCAGCGGTTCAGAAAATTCTGCTGAAACAGTTGACCCCGCCAGCATCCGGTTGGCGCAGAAGAACATCGACGAGATCAACGCGCAAGCGCAATTCATCCTGGACGGGAAAATGAGAAAGGCCTACGAGCAAGTCAGAAGAGCGGCCCTGGAGCGCGAGGGCATCTGGCTGGAGGAAATCCCGAAACTCCAAAAAAGCTGCTTGGAACTGAAGGCGGCCAGCGATTTCTTCGCCAAAAATCGCAAGATCTGCGGCAAGGCGCAGGCGCAATGGGCCTTACACGGCGAGTTAGGGCTCAACAACAATAAGAGTCAGAAAAGCGATTCTTCTACTAGTACAAGTAGAAGCGAAGAAGATTTCAACGGCTGCGCGCGTCCGGAGCACGTGACCACCGTGAAACGGGCGTTCTGTGACACCATGAGCTTGCCCTTGTTCTGCACGCAAGCGGGGAAGGCCATGCGTCCGGAAAATCTCGACGTCACGGGGTATTTCGCCCCGGGGGGCAAGTGCTATGTGGGCGCGGAAGCCGGCTTCAACAGGCCTGTCTTGGAAAGAGAGGAGCTCTTGGAGAGCTAATGTTTTTTAGTACCACCGACTAATACGTATAGGATCTATAAATTGAAAAAGATTCTTGCAATGTGACACTGAGCGATGATACGACCTATAAATATTGCAAACTCGATCACAAGAGTCCCTTCCCGTGTCTCTACCAAATGTAGAGTATTTCCCATGTAATGTATGAGAGTTCGTGCAAAAAAAAAAAAATATTCCTTGTACGAAGAATTGACAAAATAACCTCTTCTTGCATTATCTCGGGTGACTGCAAGAGGGTAGCTGAACGTTTGTGATCATGTGATGTTTTCCCTGAAGAAAAAGCGATGAAGACGTGGTTGCATGATGCCTGTCCCCCGTCGTTTCAGATCCAGAGTAGGTCGGTAGTAATTGTGATCTGGGGCTATATCAATGGCTTTTAGGCAAAATTTCAACACGGACGAAAGATGGTGATATTCATGTTACGTGCGAAATATTATCTTCAGGGACCCAATTTCCATTTGTAATAATTATTGTTGCCCCCCTCCCATTCAGTGATAGTGACTGTGATGTCCAGAAACGCTCCGATGTCGCGTGCGACGTGGCTGTCGGCGGCGCTGCACACCCTGTTCTTCGAAGCCCATTTAGAAATTTGCGACGCGCGGCTGCTGGAGAACCGAGCGGACCGGGCTGGTTTTTCCCGAAGCCACCCCAGCACCGCGTCGAGGCGAAGCCACGCTCGGAGCGGTGGTGGGAGCAGCAGCCGTGCCAATGGTGGGAGCAGCAGTAGCAGTGCAAGGAGCCCATCAGACCCTCCCCCGCTGGGAGCGAACGAAGGTGGCTCCTCCTCTAGTAAAGCGCCCGGAGTTCCGATAAACTTGGAGATGGCGAGGTTCCGGTCGCGCGTCGAGCTTACTCGAGGTGAAGGAAAAAGCTCTTCCCCAAAAAGAGAGAACCAGTCATCTGTTCCTAAAAAAGCCTCTTCGTTGCCCAGTCCGATCGAGAACCCACCTGCGTTCTGGCTCGATTCCGGAATGCTCGACGCCAACGGGAATTTAGATAAGAACGGCAAATTGATTACCATCAAGAAGCCCGTTCCCCCGCCCCCGTGTGCCACCCGCAACTCGGTGGACTGGTGCGAAGAGACGCAGACCGTGAAGTGCGAGCCGGTCGCTCTGTGCAATTTGCCAAAAGCGGTTTGCCAATGCGCGGAATGGGCCGCCCTGAACGACCGGGCGCGCGAGCGACACACGCAGCTCATCATCCAGCAGAACATCGCGCGCGGGCCCGACCCGCAGGGGCTGAAGATCGTGCTCGTGCGCCGCGACCTCAGCAAGGACGGCGTGAGCTGGAAGTTGCGCGACGGCAGCCCGGTGTGGGTGGCCAAGGCCGTTTTGCGAGCCACCGTACGAAAAAACGAGATGGTGGCGCTGCCGAGCGGTTTGCGGTTAGAAACGCCGACACTCGCGCATCCAGACTGGGAGCCCCCGCAAGAATCTTCTGGGACACGGGCCCCCAACGGGACCTCTTCTAGTATGAAAAACCCTACCAGCAGCAGAATTACAAAAAGTGACTTTGGGGTAGGCGCAACGTTCATCTGGCTGAAGCCGAGGGACGTCCGTTTATCCCAGCTGAAGATCATGGAGCGGTTGTCTCGAAATTCACATAGAGGTCAGAGCTCCGGGGCCGATTCGCAGCTGCCGAACGAGGGCGAAACGACGAGGTCGAGGCTCGACGTGACTGGCGGTGGTAGTGGTGGTAGCGACGAGGACGGGGACATTCTGTATGACTGCAAGATGCCGGTGTTACTGAGCTTCACCGAGGCGCAATTGGGGAATTTTCAGCTTTTCAAAAAGCCTTGCCCTTGTGGGGGGGGGGTCCCTGCACCAAAAAAAAACCCAACATTGTCGAAGTGGTGATCACACAGCCGGCCCCTAAAAAAAGTAGATGTCGTGAAGAACCAGCGAAAGCAGAATCCAGTGTCGTTAAAGTGGTAAAGGTTGTACAAGAAGAAAGGCCCCCACCGCAGAAGGTGCGAATACCGCTCGTGGTCGTGCAGGAGAAACCGAAAAAAACGGAAATGCCGGAGCTCCCAGCGCAGCCAAGAGTCGTGGAGCGGATCGTAACTGTCGAGAAGAGCAGCGGTGCTGGTGCTCCTCCACCGGAAAAGGCGACAGAAGAAGCACGGAAAGGTGGACCGACAGGAAAGATCTCCGAAAGGAAGATTGTCATAAAAAACGGGCGCTTGGTACTCCCCCCTCCGCCGAAGACTGGTGAGCGAGCGGCGCAGAATGGGGAAGAAGACGATGGGTCCTCCTCCGTCTCTTCCACGGGGCCCATGGGTCCCCCGAAGCTTTCTCGCAAACAAATTGTTCCCCCAATTTCGTTTCGAGTTAACGGCCGCGAACTGTCTTTGGATGATAATGATATGAAGAACGAGAATCGTGATGACATGGAAGGAAAGAGAAATCGTGACTCGGTCGCGCCGCCGGTGCCCGATACTATTATGCCGTCGGATAATAATACACCAGAAGAAGAAGCTGGAAGAGGTGCCCAACCGACAGCAGGAGGCGGCGCAGCTTCCGGGAGGAGAACGAGTCCCGCCCAGCCGCGGGCAACTTCCAAAAAAGTGGGGAAAGGGCAGAGGTCAAAGAAGATGCTGATGGGCAAGATCGTTATTAACGCTCTGGAGGAAGGTGACAACTACAATACTCGTGCACATTCATCGGGGGTAAGTCCCGGCGGCAACTCGGCCACTTCAGCGACGATGTCAACAAAGAAGAATAAGATGCCAAATAGGGGCGAGGACGACGATGAGGAACAGGATGCTGCAGAGGAAGGAAGTGACGATGATTGGCGCCTACAAAAACAGAGCATAGAAAAGGCGGTCGTCAAGGCGCTCCAGAAGTCCCTCAGTCCTCAGGCCCTTCAGTCTGAAAATGAAAATATTCCCGCGCAACAGCAAGAAAGTGATGATGCATCTTCCAACAGTACTGGCCACGATGACAATGATACTAGTGTGCCCGTGCACGTGTCTGAAGCTCCGGACGGAACCCTGACTATCCGGATGAAGCGACCCCGCGCCGTGATAAACAACCATAGAGCGCAGCGTGAAGAGGACGATTCTGGGTCGTCTGACGTTTCCTCACCGCTAGTAGGCGGAGGTAGTATGCCGGTGATGACTTCTTCCGGAGAGGCCGCGAGTAGCAGTGCTAATCCGAACGATTCTGATCAGAACACTCTGTTTTCCTCGTCTGGAGATTCCCAACCATCATCAGAAGAGGATGGAAATACTGCTAATAACAAGCAGAATAACAATAGCAATCCCGGCCAAGTGTCGCAGCAACAGTATTTGAAGGACATCGAAGACATTAAAACGAATTTAAACCGTTTGCTGGCGAATCCTGCTCCTGGAATGAACACTAACATTCATAGAATGAGCAGTAGCGGGACCCCTTCTGGTTCAACCGCGTCTGCTAGCAGCAATATCACCTCCGCAGGGGGCACCCGGGTCACGGCGGGGAACCAGAACGTGCGGATCACGGACAAAAAGGGCGAAACCGACGTGACCGTGACTTCGGTGCGTGACGTACCGTCAGTGCAGAACCAAGACGCAGCCGGAAATGAAAATCCAGTGGAAATGAACCGGCCCGCCATGAGCACTATGTCTTCGATGTCCGCGTCTAGCACTACTAGTAGTAGTAATAGTGGTTCTATTACTTCTCGTGGTTCACCAACTAGTGGCGCCAAAAAAGGAGAAGTAAAAACTGCAACAACAGCTGCTCAGGCGGACAAGAACAGCAATAATGCGAAGAAAAGTGAGCAACAGAAAGTCAAACCGAATACGCCCAGCAGTGTGGATAACAAGAAAAAAAGTACGGTGGACAAGAAAAAAGCGACCGCGAAGAAGGAAGAAACGCTTAAGGAGCCCAAAGACCGACAGTTGGCGTCGCTCAAGGACCCTGAAGGCTCGGGGCAACCCGCAACGAAGAATTCAAAGAGGGAGGGCGCTAAGAAGAGCAGCAGTCCCACAATAACGAATACGACTCCGAAGAACACAGATAAGCCTCCCGCAAGTGCAAGACTAGGCATAACAGCTTTGGCGCACTCGCGCCTGACGTCTTCTAGCAGTGATATTGATAAGGACGTAGAAAATAAAGTGCGACCGAATGTGTTTCAGTTTGCGAATGATAGTGGAGGTGTCCAGAGGACATTCCCGGTCGCATTGCAGGAACTCCAGTCGTCGCAGCAGTCGCTAGCGGACGATTTGAGTCGGGAGATTCGAAAAGACACCGACAGCGCGAGTAGCGAAATCAGTGCTCTGTTGAAAGGGATTCGCAGCGGGCTGAAGAGTGTTGCGAGCGCGCGGGACTCCCTGCAGAGCGTCACAAGTGATTGCGAGTCTCCCCGACGAACGGGTCCCACGGCGGAAGAAGATAACGATCTTTCAACTACTAGTGGCGATGATAGCAACAGACATACGATTGACAGTTGCCTGGAAGAAGAAATTGAAGACGGGGCGAGCAGGAGCTGCAAGCACGACGCCAAGCGGCCAAGTTGTACCACCTCAAACAGTCTCCTCACGCGCGTGAATTTACCACTCGAACTCTCACGCCTGTCCCTGCATTTGAAGTCAGTGGCGGAGTCGGGGCTGTCCGAGGCGGCCGCGCGCGCTCTCGAAGTGAGCGGCTGGAAAAGTAAGTTCTCCAATGAGATTGAGAATATTGCGGAGGAGCCTGACAACGATGAAACACTGGTGCTGCAATACACACCGCCACCACAAAAAGCCGACACCGCCAAGGAACCGGAGCAGGACCCGGTGAGGGAGGACCCGCAGCAGCAGCAGCCGTTGTCCCGGCTGCAGAGCCAGCTACGCAGCGACGCGCACATGCTCAAGTCCCACCTGCGCGCCGAGGTCAAGAGCGTCACCAGCCGCCTAAAGGCCGAGCTGCTGCGGGCCGCGCTGGCCGACGCCAACTTGAGTGTCTCTCAAAAAAAATCGAGATTGGACAGGCGGAAAAACTGTCTGCCATCTTCTTCTTCTACTGAGGGGGTCGCCGTCATCGGAGAAAACACGAAGAGGAAGGCGATGCTCAGTCGAAACCAACCTCTAAACAGTGGCAATCATGTGCAAAAACCCGAATGGATAAACCTGATCAATAATGATCAGGATACCAGTAGCGTAAAAAAAAATCAGGAGAGGGCCGCTATGCATAAAAGACAACAGAATAAAAGCCAAGCAGCAGAGGTGATCCCTGTTAATCAGAGTAGCAGTCGGACGCAGAAAGCGGGAGTAGTCGCAGTTGCCACGAAACAGGGAGCGTCCTCCCCCAAACACGACATCCCCGATGAAAACCGGGTGGAAGGTCCGCAGAGCGGTACAGCTGTCACACGGCAAGCGGCGGTTGCCGACGTGCTGGCCTTGGAGAAGGAAACCACAAAAACAAAGGAAGGTGGACCCTCCGTGGAAATTGGATTGAGGACGCAGAAGTGGGTGGTCGAAAACAAAGAGCGACCGCATTGCGACCAGCACTGTCAGGATGAGACGGAAGAATGTTCGGAAGTGCTCATGGAGGACGATGGTGCAGGGGACGACTCCGCTCCCGGAGGAGGGTGTTCGAGCATTGTTGTGGAAGCGGGTGACCCGTGCGTGACCACCAAAACGGTCCACAGTTGTGAACCCAGTCGTAGCTGTGAAAAAAGAAGTTCCTCTTGTCAATGTGACGCAAACACCAAAAAAAGGGTGGTTGTTGTGAAAGAGGAGGAGCCGTCGTGTTCCAACAAAGAAGAGTGTCATGAGCATAATGACGTGCCAGAAAAGCTTGTGCCGGTAATCCACGCATGCGAACCCGTCGCTTGTGGAAACAATTGCTGTCAGGAGCCGTGCAGCGCGAAGTGTGGAACTCCTATATGCGATAGATCGATTTGCAATCAACAAAACGCCTCCCTTAGAACTTGTTGTTGTTCTAACAAGTGTGGAGCCGAAGACCGCGAGAAAATTTCATGTGACTGCCCCGAGAGCTCTCGTTCCAATCTATTGGTTTCCAACTCGGTCTGCGAGCTCGAGCGGCTGTTCAAGGAGAAAACGCGCGCCTTGTTGTGCAAAGTGGAGCGGGAACTACAGCAGGAGCGGGCCAAACACGAGTGCCGGAAGCAGGCGTTCGCCGAACACGCGGAAGCGGAGATGGATTGTTTGCGCGAGAACCTGCGCCAGCGTGCCCTGGAGGAAGTGCGGGCGACCGAGGAGTGTGTCTGCGAGGAGAAGGCCGCAATTCTCCAGAACGCGTGTTCTTGTCAGAAGAAGATCTGCTCTTGCGGCTCCCCTCGTGCCAACAAGCGTTGTTGTACTACTAGCGGCGGTTGTCATCGTAGCTGTCCTCCGAGCTGTCCCAGCTGTCGAGATCAGCATTGTTGCGATGATTGTAACACTTGCGACTGCGAATCGACCGATTCGTGTGACTCCGATTCTTGTTGTCAAAAGGAGTGGTGCCACAATAGCTGTTGTCAAAATAAATGCTCACATCATCAATGTGACAACAATGGTCAGTGCGACAACAGTTGTCAATGCGACAACAATTGCCAGTGCGACAACAATTGCCAGTGCGACAACAATTGCCAGTGCGGCAACAATTGTCACTGCCACGGATGCGCGTGCCAGAACGCGAGACATGCGTGCCAGCCGTGTCCAAGAAACTGCTGCGAAAAGGCTGAAAACAAGGAGCAAAAAGCTGAACCAAAGGATCCCGAGAAACCGCCGGAAAAGCCGTCTTTGGCAAAAGACACCGACGGAGCGACCATTCGGCACACCCTCACGGTGAGAGGCGTGCCCCCGAGTGGCCCCAGTCAGCCTGTGGTTCCCAATCAGGACGGCTCGCACGCGCAGATCATTTCTGGTCCCAATCTTCTTAATCCCGCCATGGCGCTAACTACAGGGGGGCCAATTGCCGCTGGTAGTTCTCCGGGAAGGAGCGTGGGGGAAGAGGAGCACGACACGGAAAAGCGCGAGCAAAAGCACCACGAGGCGCAGGAGAACGCCGACAAGGAGAAAGACAGGAAGAAGGACAAGGATGCGGAAGCAGAAAAAGAGCAGAGCAAAAAGATGCGGGAGAAGAAGGAGAAGGAAGAGGAGCGGAACTCGAAGCGGGAAGCCGACGCCAAGGCCAAGGAAAAGAGGGAGAAGGAGAAGCGCGAGCGGGAAGAGGAAGAAGAGCAGGAGCGGCGGCTGAAGAAGCAAAAACAAAAGGAGAAGGAGCAGCGCGAGCAGGAGGCCGAAGAGGCCAAACGCGAGCAGAAGAAGGAGAAGGCGAAGCTCGCGGCCGAGAAAAAGGCCCAGGAGGAGGAAGACGCGGCGGAGCGGAAAGCCGCGACGGAGCGCAAAAACCGGGAGCGCAAGGAACGGGAGGAAGAGGAGGAGCGAGACCGAAAAGACCTCAAGAAAAGACAGGAACGCGAGGAGGAACTCGAAAAAGAGAAACTTAAAATACTCAAATTAAAGCAGGAGCGCGCTGCCACGGAAGCACAGCTGGCCAAACAACAACAACAACAAGCGGCCTCCTCAGCAGGGGGCTCAGCAGGGGTCGACCACGGAGCCTCCGCGCCCTCCGGTAGTAGCGGCCACTCCCCACAGGCGGGACCTGCTTCTATCGCAGCCGCAACGGGTCCGGGTGCTACCGCGACCGCTAGCAGTGGGGGCAAAACCACTGGTGCCGGCCGAGAAGAGAAGCCGGCCGATGAGATCGCGCTGTTGAAAAAAAATCTGAGAGAGCAGTCGGCGCAAATAAAGGTTCTCCAGCAGCAGGTGCTTGGAAAAGGAGCAGATGGGAAGGAGCCGATCAGAGAGAGAAGTAAGGGAAGAAAAGGGTCACCACCAGCAACGAATACGGTCGAAATCGACACCGAGGAACTGCATAAAAACGGGGAGCAAGCGGCTATCTCTGTGGACAGCGTGAGCAACGAAAAGAACGACCAAGCAGTGCAACAGGAATCTGCCGACCACAGCACCGTGAATCTGTTGTTGAAGATGCGTGTCAAAAAGCCCGTCGGATCTCCCGCGAGTGCGGCCCCAGTCGTGGTTTCCAAGCCACAAGAAGCAGTCACGGTTGTTCCTCTCATCAGGAAAGGGGACCCGCAAGGGGAAAAAAGCCGCGAAAAAGTCACTACGATCATTGAAAAAAACAATGCTTTACTAGCACAGCCTGCAGCCACCGGAGCTGCTAGTCCTCCGGTTTCTAGTAGTACTGCGGCCGCAAGCAGCGCGGCCCCTCAGGGACAAGCTGCGAATGCTAGTATGAACAACAAGCTTGAGGTGCTGGAGGAGCCTCAGGCTCCTGTTCCTGAACAACAAGGAGCCTCACTAACAACGGGTAAAGCTCCTGCTGTTAAGTCTCAGGCTGCCGGTACAGGTCCTCCTTCTCGTACTAGTAGTTCTCCTTCCGCAAAAGAAAAAGAGCAAACAAAATCTTCAATCACGGCCAAGCTGAGCCGGGTGAATTGCCTACTCGAGAACGTGCGCCAATCGAGCTTGCAGCAGCTTGACGCCGAAATAGTCGATCTCAAGAACAACCTGCAAAAGAAATCGGACGAGGACATCGGCAAGCTGCGCCGCGCCCTCGAGCTCCGCAACACCATTTTCAACGATGCTAAAGCGAGCTCTTGCTCCTCCTCCGTAAAAGATGTTAGCAGTAGTGAAGAGAAAAGTGGGGGTGAATCACAAAAGAGAAAGGAAAGTGTGGGTGAAGAGATTCAAGAGAAGAGAAGTGAACCAGCAAGTGTTGCTGAAGGAAAGCCGCGAAAAACTTTTCTCGACCCCCGGGTGGTGCGAAACATGCTGGCAAAACCGAACGGCCCACAAGCTGCCACAACCGGAGGCGTCGATGAAACAACGATATTAAGATCAGCTGCAACGCAGGACCTCGTTCACGGTTCTCCGGGTTCACGAAAGAATGATGTCTCGCGCGAACAACAGATGATGTCCGATGACACAACAGAGAAGGGGCGCCCTGCTGCCGACGGTGCAAGTGGCACTACAGGAAGCACTAGTAAAAGTTCAAGCGCGGCCCAGCAGGTGGCGCAGGTGTTGAGCACGGACGCACCGAAGGAGGCGAAGCTGGCCGCCATAAAAGAAACGCTTTTGCTGCACAACTCTGCCTCTTCTGGAGACGAAGGCGCCGCTGGTGTGGGTGAACCATCTGACGCCGAAGGCAGCACTGCGGCAGTGTCGGACGCTACAGCAGAGCAGGTCACGATCAACATCAGGGAAGGTGGTAATGGTAGTTCCGAAGAAGGGAATACTTCTTCTGAAGACGGTTCTGACAAAGAAAGTTTCGTGAAACTGGCGGCTGGCGGACCCGGGGCCACGAAGAGCAACGGGGGAAGCCCTTCTTCTGAGAAGGCAGAGCAGGGCATCAAACACGCTCTGGCCATGATTCTCGGCTCCGCCCAAAGAGCCATGAGCAAGTCCTCATCAGGGACAGTCAAGGACGAGGCTGGCAACGATCCGAAGAAGGATGGGAACTCTGAAAGAATGGAAACTCCGGAAGGAAGAGTGAAAGCCATGCGAACGCAACAAGGACCGCGAATTAAGAAGCAGCCCGTAGCAAAAGCGGCGGCCCCCCAGCAACAATCACCCCGTAATATATTAGTAAATGCTGGAGAGGAACAACAAGGGCCTAATAATGGTAAGGACAGTGCAAAGAAAAATTACAGCATTCAGACGAAGCCGGACGCCAAGGGCAGCCCTCGAAAAGTGGTTGTGATTCCGCCCACCCACCCCGCCGCGCTGCGCGACCGGGAGCGCTTGTTACGGGAAAAGCATGCGCGCGAGGCGGCTGCGGCCCTGGCCGCCGTGCAGAGGAAGTCGGTCGAAAACCACGAAAAGGCGCAGCGCGACATCCGCGCCGCCGAGAACAGCCTGGATTTCACCGCCGCCCGCAAGGCCGAGGAGGTGCGACACGCGAGTACCATCAAATTGCACGACACGGCCGAGAAGGCCGCGGTTTTGCAAAACGTCATCAGGGTCAAATCGCTGGAAGCGGCCCGGGAGGTTCTTTATGTATGATGTTTCGCAATCTGTATATTTTATACGAACTGGTTGATTCTGTGTACTCATGATTATAATATATTATAGATAATAGAGGTGTGACGATTGTTCGGCAGTGGCGTGTCCTAATGAACAAAAGTCATCACGGCATTATTAACAATTTAATTTTGACAAAAAATGACAAATAAAGGCAGAGGAACGGTTGGCGATCGCGATGGCCGAAGCCGCACGGCAGAAAGCGACGGCGCGGAAGGTGGTGAGCGCCGAAAAGGCGAGTCCGGACCAGGTCCTGGCACCGCCGACGGTAAGCAGTAGTGGCGCTCCTGCGCCGCCCGCTAGTAGTGCAAAAGCGAGCAACCCGGGCAATAACGAGAATAAGAACGCGCCACGCAATGATAATAATACGGCTGCAACTACTCAAGTAGAAAAATCCCTGCACAAATTGCGTGCCGAAGCGGGCGAGAAAGCACTCCAATTCATAGACACTAACTGACTTCATTCTTCGACGACGAGTCCCACAGTCGTGCTTCCCGCGTGTAGGAGTGGAGCCATGCTCTTATATTGATTCTTCACTCGTTGACAGTTCTCCAAGTACTAAATATTCGTGTGAGTACCCTAGTAGTGCATTAATTTTCTCGTAATACTAATACTATTATTCTAGCAGCAAATTTGTAGTTGCAAGATGGATAAAGTCATTCAAATCCACATGGAAAAGTTGTCCTTTTCAAGTATGTCTATTGTATTGCAATAACCGCCAACGCAAATTAAAGTAAGAATAGCACCGTAATAAGTCTCGGCAGATATCTACAGGCCTCCCACAATATTAATTTCTTCAAATCAATCGTATAATAGCATTATCCTCGTCGGTCTCGTCGTATCTGAAGCATGAAAATGTACAGCATTATTTTCGTTCTCCATTTTCTATTTGGTAGATTTTTATTTCGTATTGGGCTCTCTGCAGCATATTAAAACGGGAAATCAAAATGGGACAAAAAAACTGGACACAGCCATACCCCCTATCCACTGTCAGCCTGAAATTATATACAATCGTTAATTAAGTAGTGTTGAATCCTGCTTTTCTGAAAGAAATGTTTTGAAAAACTGCCTTTTTAGTCATCCTACCGATCATTTTGCTCTCAATCAAACAGCATATTATACCATCAGTCATACTCTCATATTGTTATATCAGTTTTTCGCAAATAATCAAAGATCATGACCCAAGAATAACATTAGCAGACACACAAAGTGTTGAATCCTCGAGATCCCTTCGAAAGCTGAAAAGCGCTAGAAGATTGTTGCATGGCCATGCGTGGTAAGATTGAATAGTATGAATATACCGCATGGAGAAAACGCATTGAGAAAACGTATTATAAGCCTAATCGTCACACAGTTCTCGTTTCGCTTTTTTGTGAACAAAAAAATTGCATGCAACGAATTCTATATAGAATTGAGATTCCTATTAGTTTACACATGAATTCTCGCTCGATGCAATAGTTTCGCGCCAGCCATATGAGTATTTGGCTGTGCTGGCAGTGCGTCATATGATATGTTTTTAGTTGTCCTTCATGAGCTGAAGGGAGGTGTTCGGTAGTCTATCCGTGTTGTAGTGCATTGTATGTTCCAACCGATAGGTTATAATACTAGAGTAGCTGGGGATTTGAAAAGGCTCGTGCGCCAAAACGGGTGCTAAAATTTGCTTCGTAGGTTGTCATTCGGGTTTACCTTTAAGACCAATCATTCATGACGCAAGAATCCCCCGGGTGTGTGTCCGGCATTCCGTTTAATCTTGAGAGCGCGGCTTTTGGGACGCAGCCATCAGAACCTTTAATTTCGAGATCCTATGTAAGACATGTCATGTGGGAAAAAGCTTCGAAAAAAAATGGAATCTCGAGGATGCCAGCGTGGAGGGCACTCTCCATGAAAGCAAAAAAAAGAAAGTGTGTAGGGCCTATTGAATTGGAAATGATGAGCGTAAGCACGAAAAATTCGTTACGATGTAGCATGTTATTGTGCCAGCGGCCATACGACTACGAATACTCTTGTATAATAGATCATCCAAGCCATGATGGGCGGTGCGCGGCGCCGCCCGGCTTGGCTCGTGACGGATGTTGCGCCACCTAGCGGCGCATCAATGGATCTTTTTGAGCTCACGGTTTTCATGTTGATCTCGCGCAGCCCGCCCCGTTCAAGGTCAAGATGTGCGTTTTGTTTTGAATGGTTTAAGTGATGTGGAGAGCGTGGCGCGCCAAGCGCGCCATGCGATTGTGCATCCGTGCGTCTGGTTGCAATCCTGAGACTGCAGCTAATCAACCCAGCACCAGAGTCGCCATGGAATCACGTGCCGTGTCCCGGCGTGGCGTGCCGTTCTTCTGCGTCGCGTGGCGTGCCCGTGCCGTGCGTCGCGTGCCGTCTGCGTGTGTCCCGTGCTGTCTGCCTGCGTCGCGCGCCGTGCCCGTGCGGCGCATGCCGTGTCCGTCCATGCGTTGCGTGCTGCGGCCGACCGGCGCGTGTGCTGTCCGGGTGGTGCGTGCCGTGTCCGGGCGGCCCGTGTCGTGTCCATACGGAGTCTGTCGGGCCCGTGCGTCGCGTGCCGTGCAAGGTCCTGCATAGTTGAGACAACGCAACCATGTCTTGAACCGCGGATCGCACCCGCGCCCTCGCAGGGGAAACCGCTTCTGCGAAAATTTACCCGCTACAGTTTTTATGACTTTGACCCCATCTCATTACCGGTCCTTTTTGCCACCTGGTTACCACTTTTTACCACCTTTTTACCTCTTTTTATCACCTGACGGAAGGGGGGACCCCTCTTTTAACCTCTTTTTGCCACTTTGACCCCACTTTTAAGAAACGTTTTTGCGCAATAAATAGTCTACACCACATTGCCCCCCATTTTTTTGCGTTTTGAACAAAGCTCCTTGTATAGATGAAGTAATATTACATTGATTTCTGTACTAAGAAAAATTATTCAGAAAAAAAAACATCCCCAGCTGCGACAAGTTGCATATATTGTGTAGTGTGTAGTATACGACGGTACTCCACGGAACAAAAGAGATACAAAAAGATGCTGCGCTTTGTGTTGTTTCTGGGAAACCTCGCCGCGCCGTTGAGCGGCAAATTTTTGGTCAGCAAGATGGCCAAAGCGCTCGAGCCCGGCGACCCTCGGAATGAGTGTCCCGAGGAGACGCGCCGCTTGTATTCGGGTATGTGGTTGTGTAAATGCACTCTCGGGTTTTGCGGCTGCAATAACCCCGCCCATCTCTACAATCATCCCTTTCAACGGTGTGATGGTTATCAGAACTTTCCTGATCCTGATATTCCTGAAATGTTTAACGTGCCCGGCACTCAGACGTGTGAAGAATTCTGTGCCAGCATCGTTCACCTGTGATATCGTTAAGCTGTGACGAGGATGTGGCTTTATAAAAGGCCCTCGGGATTTTACCAAAGTTCGCAGCAAAAGATTGGACTTATATAATTTCCCTTCCTTTTATACAGCCCTCTGGATGTGTCTCAACAGGCGAAACTGACATCATATATTTTCGTAAAAGTGGAAGTTTTACACACAAGTACAGTTCGTAATCATTCTTTTGTTCCAAGTTAACTAGTTGTTTCAGATCTGTTCTATTGATTATGAGTTCGTCAATCATCAATTGTTGTTAAATGATCATGAATACATTACTCCGACGTTAAATGAAAAATACTCCGTTAAATGAAAAATACTCCGTTAAATGAAAAATACTCCGTTCAATTGTCGTTAAGTGAAAAATACTCCGACTAAAGTACATTACATTACAAGTTAGGCTCAGCTGACAAAGAATTATCATTGGTCTATTAATGTTGTTTCAGCATCACCATGGAAATACTTGTCAAATTGTACACAAGACACTTTCCGAAAATCACTCTCGAAGATGTCTTTTTACTCCATTCGGTACTATTTCGCAGAGGCTTAGGGCGAGTTGAGGCGAGGTGAGACAGATTTGCACATGTTTTTCGAGACGAGCTGGTCCATATTAATAGACCGCCTCGTGTCGAAAACATCTCGCGCAACCCTGTTCGAAAGTAGACATGTTATGATAGTCAAAATCAGCAGGGGCAGAATGCCATCAACAGGGGGAGGGTGGCACAAGCTCTGGCTGTGCACTCCCTTCCAGCCCCGGTGGAAGTTAGTACCATTTGGTGGATCCAGGTCAGGTGACACCTCCACCCGCTCAAATGGATGAAGATTATTCGCAAAAAGTAAAATGTCACTGAGCAATAATCACATAACTTCACGTATTATATAATATTACCATATCAAATTATTAATCTGCACTTCGCTTATATCAAATTATCAACACATTACTGTAAACTTCACATATTTTAGGCGCCATATTCACACAGATGTCAGGGGTGGTTGATTCTGATGATGATGCCCTGATAAGTTCTGCTCCCATGTAAAAAGGGAGCACTGTGTTCACAGCAACTTTGACATGCGCATCAACTATCATCGGTTTCGTAGTGATGTCAATCATGTATTGTTATCATATTGTAGTGGAATGGCGAGAAAGTGGATCGAGATCTTTTTTTGTGCATGTAATTTTGTCCTGTAGCCGTCGATTTTGGATTTATTCAACCCAATTTGAAGTGGCCGCGGATTTTATTCAATAATTATCAATTGTCAGGTGAAGCAGCGTATTGTCGCCCTTTTGGAAGGCAGAGTTTGGCTATCGCATTTGGATGTTGTCCGCAACAGGCTGATTTTATCTTCCACATTTGATACAAGCACGTGAAAGTGATCCTCTTCCGCAGTATTGCAGAGTCATTTCGAATAGAAAGGAGGTTTGTGAATTCTGACTTCTCAAAATTAGCGATCCACGATAAAATCGGACCCTTTCTTTTTTTCCTCGCCGCCCCAAGTTTCGTTATGCACTCTTTTATTATGCATGGTGTGTCCCAATATATGGGCAATTATCAATCATAAGATAAGTGACATCATTTTTTCTTCGACTGGATTCGTCAATTACATTGTATGGAAAGGCATCTTATGTCCATGATGCGTGTTTCTTCTGGTGACATCATTAACATTTGTATAACCGGCGGTAGAATCCAGATGTCGTTTAGCAGCCATTGGTCCATATGTGCCACACGTGTATGATGTATTTCTTTTATTTCGATGTTATCTTGAAAAAACTTGAAAAATCGTTCGCTGCGTAGGCAGTGTGTCATATTTTAGTTTTTCAGCTGTCCTTCATAAACTGAAGAGAGGTGTTCGGTATTTTATGCGTGTTGTATTGTAGTGCCATGTACGTCCCGACCGATGGACTACTAGTTGGCGGTTTGAATAGCGCAAAAATTGGTGCTAACATCTGTCATTAATTGGCTATTCCTATACTATAGTATAGTGCAGCACATTCCCGAGGAATCAGTTTTGGAAGAAGCAGTTTTATAAGTTCCCGCGACGGGAAAGGTGCCTGACGACGACGATGATTCGGGTCTGCGTCAAATTATGCCTGCGTGCACAAAATTATGTCTGAGAACTGCCAACACTGGGCACTCGATTAGAATGCTTTTACAATGTACCAGAGAATGAGTGTCGCTGCACTTCCTAACAAAAAATCGACTTCGCCACCTACTTAGAACGTCGCACGCAGGATGTGCAGCGCAGTATTACGTTGATGGCGCAATCGATTCTTTGTCAGACCTCACGAAGCTTTTTCAAGCAAACGAATTGTCAATGCAATCAGTGTATTGTTCTCGCGCAATGACACTAATAAATAATAAACTAAAGCGTACACCCCCCGGTATTACATTTGAGAATATAATATTGTCAAAGCCGATTCCCGTGTGCGGGCCGCTTGTTTCACGAAAAATTTCTAGTGGTCGTACATATAGTCATACCCTCTATTTATTCGAATAATATTCATTCGACAGATTGACGGCGGACGTCCGCCATATCTATTGAAATTCATTGATATTTATAAGTTCATAAGTTATATAGCGCTTTTCGAAAATGACGCTGAAGCTGCAAGCAATAGTTTCGTGCGCGGCCGTGTGCAGCTCGACGTCCGTGGCGAAGAAGGTCTTCAGGGCGGCCCAAGCAGCTACGCCCGACGCGGGGACTACTAGTACCGAGGTCACGGTCACCACTGGCTCCGCACAAAAAAAGGATGCGGCGCCGCAGGATGAGAACCCCAAATCGGCGGACGCCTCGTTCACGTCCCTAGAAATGGGACCGGACGTTCTCCTGAAGACGGCCGAGCAGGTTCGTTGCTTTTATACGTGTACAAAAAAAATTTTATACACGCACACACGTGAAGAAAACAACTTCAAGTTCATGTTCACCAAAAATTGATATGCATTATTATTGGTCTTATACATTGTTTACCCGCAATAATAATTTGTTTTCAAAATAAGTACCCGAAACTAAGGAACTGCGGAAGACCCAGAAGGCCCGGGACAAGGCTTTGGAGGATTTACGTATTACTGAGGACGGCCTGGAGCGGCGGAGAAAGGCCTCGCGGCAGGCGATCGACACGGCGAAGGAGAAGACGCTAGAGGATCACGTGGAGACGCAGGACGCTTTGGAAAAGTCGCGGAAGGCCCAGAAGGACGCGGTCGGCGCCGGCGAATTGCAGATCAAACAGTCAGACGAGCTACGGGCGCGGGCCGAGCAGCATTTAAAAGAAGCCGAGCAGGCCCGAGATCGGGTCTCTTTTTTTTGATTTTTTTTTGGGACAGATCGTCATTAAAAAAAAAACAACCGGAGTCATTCATATCATGATATGTTTTTGTCTTCCCTAAATAATGACGTTGTTGTTGTTAATTTATTATTTGCAATTGTCAATGTGTCAAAAAACAAAGGTCCGTGAGGAGCAGCAGCGTAGCGAGGAATCCCTCGCCAAGGCACGGAAACTGCAGAACGAGCTTAGTGAACGC
>Ga0099797_100852_pt1 | contig 17846 bp, 22 predicted proteins | sample Uncmet_Sort48C_1_FD_89871 | JGI IMG/M metagenome (GOLD analysis project Ga0099797, IMG submission 89871) | Marine eukaryotic communities from CALCOFI LINE 67, Pacific Ocean - C012_Sort48C_1 | ecosystem: Environmental > Aquatic > Marine > Oceanic | place: Pacific Ocean: Monterey Bay | collected...
AATATGGCTAGCGGTCCAGAACAATGCCATTTATGAAATTTGGGATTGATCCAGATGATTTTCAATAGGCCCCACTTCCATCACACTGAGGCCGTAGTGCTCGCGCAACGCATTTGCCCGCACTTCTATCACGCTGGCTCGCGACAGGCGGTTTCGTACTGTACAAGTCAATAACAAATATTGCGTCCTGAATGCCAGGGCTTCTCTAAATCCATAAGTTTTCTGTTGGGAATTCCCATCACACTCAGAAGACAATTCAACTGCAATGTAATTGGCAACGTATACCATGTTATGTTTCCAGAAATTGTTGTAGGTGTAGTTGATTTTTCAACTCAATGAAAAAGCCTATCATGCTAGGTTTGCAGAAATTGTCGTAGGTGTCGTTGCCGTTTTCAAATTCGCAAGACAATTCAACCGTTCACCCTTCGTTTTATGAAATGTGGGTTCGAGACCCCGGGAATGATCCTTCTGGATTACGCTCGAAATTGTGGTATACATGTATCCGCCACCGTGTCGCAAGGCACTGCTGCATGTGTTGAGGTAATGTTCGTTTCTTGTTTCTTATTGCTTGATCCGCCATGATATTGCTTGGGACGTTCGGACCTGAACCCGGACTAAAACCACATGATTTCCAAGCCGTCTGCGGAGCTACCCATTCGAATGCCAATCGTGCTCAAGTGTGCGAAAAGTGTCCCAAATGTGTTTCATGCTATATTTCCAGAATTGGTTTCCATAATTTGTCGTAGGTATAACCCTAGCTGTAATTTGGTTGCTTAAAAACTTGATATTTTTTGAAACTGTTCATGTTTTGTTTCGGGTGTTTTTTTCTAAAATGTACTTTCCCCGCAGGGCTGGCAAAATAACTCCCAAAAATGTAAAATCCCAAAATGTTTGGATCTCATCGATTTTCCAATAAGTTTACCCATTTTCACATGCAAATTCGATGCAAAAAACATCCCCGATGTATTCAAACACGTCCCCGACCTCTTTTGAAGGCTCCGGACCGGAAAACCAACAAAAAAACACTAAACCTTAAAAATAAATTAAAATTTGCCACCCCAAAACAGCTACTCGAATGTGTGCAATAATTCTTTCGCCAGATTTAATAATCCTTCCGGCTGGCCTGGGGGGGGCCGGGCCCGGGCCAGGGCCCAAAATTAGCGCGGGAAGCAGACCCGGGCCCGGGCCCCGGGCCCGGCCCCATGGGCCCCATGGGGCCCCTTGGGCCCCTTGGGCCCCATGGACCCCATGGGGCCCATGGGCCCTTTGGGCCCCTTGGGCCCCATGGGCCCCATGTGGCCCGGAAGGACTAATAAATCAGCCGGAAGGATTATTGAGCAACTTTGAGCAGGTAACTGTTTGAACACACCATCGTCTGCATTCTTATTGTTGATCTGGCGGGGCTGGCAGCGGGATGGGCGGCGGGATGGCGGCGGGGCGGGCGGCAAGACGGCCCGAGTTTTGAACGCTCGGTGCCAGTAATTTGGCGAAGTCTGCACATGGTTGTGGCTGACGGGGCCATTTCCTGAAGAATGATGGTAAACTCGGAATATCCCCCCACAAAAAACGGACACCATTGCAAAAACAAACTTTTGTTTCTGAAAATATGGGTTTCACAGCCCGGGACGGGCAACATTGGTTTTCATAATTTGTTTTCATACTTTGTCGTGGGTGTGATTGCTTGAACACACCTTCGTCTGCATGTTTGTTGCATTCTCATTGTTGATCTGGTGGGGCTGGCAGCGGGATGGACGACGGGATGGGCGACAAGACGGCCCGCGTTTTGAACGTTTGTTGTCAGTAATTTAGCGAAGCCAATCTGGAATTCCGGCCAATCTGGCTTTTGGGAAAGAATAACTTCCAATCTGGGAAGGACCAATCTGGCAAGCTTACACTTGGGTTTCTTGTGCCAGATTGGTCCCAATCCGGCAAAACACTCAAACACCAGATTGCCAATTCCACTCTGGAGCAATCTGGGCTAGATTGAAACCAATCTGGCCAGAGTGCCTTGGCCGGCCCAGTATGTTCCCGGAATTTGTCGTAGGTGCAACTGTTTGAACACACCTTCGTCTGCATTTGTTTGCATTACTATTATTATTGTTGATCTGGTGGGGCTGGCAGCAGGATGGGCGGCAAGACGGCCCGCGTTTTGAACGGTCGTTGTCAGTAATTTGGCGAAGCCTCTACATGGTTGTTGCCTAAGTGGGCCCATTTCCTAAAGAAATATGGTAAACTTGGAATATTCCCTCCTAAAACAGACACCATTCAACAAGTCAAACTTTTGTTTCAGGAAACATGGAATTCAGACCCCGGCACGGGTCCCATTGGATTCGCTAGAGACTCCGTGCTGTTTTGTTGTATTTGTCCGGGAATCCGATCTGGACCCGGATCGGACAACAATCAATTTGGGGACACCTCTTCCAAAAACAAGTTTGTCAGTATGCTTGAATTATGTTGGGTATGCGGGCCTCCAAGACCAAAGAAGTACATGCCAACACCATGCCCATATATGCATGGGGCTGGCCCACCCACCCACCCCACCAGAAGGATATCCCCCCCTGTCGTCGTGGGCGTGGTTGGTGGGCATGGTTGGTGGGCATGGTTGGTGGGGGCTCTTAAGAAGCTTGGGGCCTTTGCCCTTTGAGACGAATGAATAGTGCCCGTGGGCCCTTCTAGGAAAACGGAGTCAGCTTTTCCTCCTGGCCAAGCGGCCAGTCTACCTATTTTTGTGGTCATATGCTGCTGTGCCGGTTTGCTCCAATGCTCCGGCTCCACCGCTCCTCGGCTCTGGAAGGGAAGGGGTAAGGGGACTGTGCTCAGGTGCCCCTCGGCTCCAAGGCTCCGGGTCCAACGCTCCTCTGGAAGGGAAGCGGGGTAGGGGAAAACTGACTGGGGGAAGGGGACCACACCTCGGTCGCCGCTGTCGCGCGGGGAAGGGGGGAGGGTGCCGAGTCTCCCCCCACCTATCCTTAGGGGGTGGGACTGCCCGGCCTCGAGCCCCCATCATATATTCTGATGCAAGGGACAGAACAAGGGGCCGTGCCCCTGTGGCTTCAATGCCCGAAGATGTACCTCCCACAGCCGTCCCGGTGCCCGTCGCCTGTCTCGATGCAAGCCACGCTAGATCAGCACTGTAATGAAACAAAGATGCATGACCCTCATACGAATGTTTGTATTTTATCCAGGATTGCTCGGGTAAGCAAAATAAGTTCCGATTTTTTACCCGGACTTTTGGCCGAATCGAGGTCCGGGTCGTATTCCATTGGATTCGGGTCACGGAGACGTCGAATTTGCCAGTGTTTTTGCGTCCGTAGCGTCCTTGGCGGTCAGTTTCGTGTCCGAATGCATATGTTGGAACCCTGTCTCACAACAAAAATAAAGTATGCCGGAGCAATGGCGGGAAAATGCATGTCCCTCAAGCGGATGTTTGTATGTTTATACAGAATAGATTTCGAACTCCATGAAAATCATTGTAACGCAAAATACGGGTGCCGGTATAATTCAAGCCACACCGTATAGGAAATATATATATATATATATAGGAGTTCCATGTGAATATATGTGAATAACTACTCATTACATCCGGCATGGGATTTGGTAACCATTTTGAGATAGGAGTATCTCACGAATTACTTATGGTAACAATTGTTGCTCTCAGAAGTTGTCCATCGTCCAAACTTGTCCTGGGACAACTGGTTTTGGATCGTCGAATACGGGTGAATTCGTCCGGCCACCGAATCTTCGCAAAGCCAGAATTCCAGCCGGAACGAAAAACATGTGCAATGCCATTTGGAGCCCGGTGCACCAGGCCGAGATATTTTTTGTGGAGCCTATCGGTGAAACAAGCGTTTGTGGCATAAGCCGCTCATAAGCCTCTCGTGCAGCTGTAACATAGCCCAGAAGTGGCGTAAGAATACCGTCAATGGTATGTATTGGAGTCGTGCTTTCAAGGAATCTAGCCACTAATTGAAAATATATGGAAAACAAATGGAATCAATCACATTAACTACTATCTCAAAGTTGCCCCAAGGCCGGGCACAATTTTTGGGGCCCGGGCCCGGGCCCTTCAGCACACCACCGGAAGGATTATTGAGCAACTTTGAAAGTCTTTCAGTAGTTGTTTAATTATGTGTCATTTACCTTTGATTCATTTGTATTTGCTTGGCCGCAATTCGTTAAACTGCAGACTTCCATATAAGCGTTGTCCTTGGAAATTCAGGACCCAATATTTGATTATCGAACAGGCCACATAATAAAAAATCCTACGACGCACCCCCCTACGCTCCCTCCAAAATCCGCTTAGACTTACAACTACCGCCGTCACCGCTGTGGCTCTGCCCACGCAGGGCACACTGCGAAGCGACAGCCCCCTGCGAAGCGACAGCCTTAGTGATAGACAGAATCATATGCCGGGGACACCATATATGTACACCCGCCGGGTTTGGGTCTAGAAAAAATAAGCAAATGGCTGGGTTATACCAATATGCCGAATACACCACAAAATACAACACTTTCTATATACACCACCACGGGGGCGTGCAGAGGCCCCGTGGTGATGTATATACAAACTGTGGTATTTGGGAGCAGTTTGTACATACACCCAGAAATAATATACTCCAGCTCTTTTCTTGTTGTCTCCAGGCCCAAGCCCGGTGAGTAGATATAAGTTTCCCTTTAGGACACTAGGAGGGATCCATGTGATCCACCCCATTTGAACCTTATGTATAGCCCTATGTCTGTAACTCCCTATATTCCAGTATTCCCATGTGTGCATTATTTGGATAAACCTCGATTGAGAAAGCCCCCACTCCATTCCCACCCCCACCCCCCTTGAGCCCTGGTGGGATCACGACGCATTGGTTGTTTCAGTCTTTTGGTTATTGTTTTCGGGAATGGAACCAAATTTTCTGGAACTATCAGTGAGAGGCCTTGTGCGGACCTTGCGCTGCATGTGTTTTTGTTGCAAGGAGACACATGCAAAGTTCAGCGCTGCACATCAAGCTGTAGGACGCGGGGGGGATCATTACAAGCGCGAATTCACATTCACAACGTTGCCCCAGAAGCAAAGCAAAACAACAACCCAACTAGCTCTGGATAGGCGCTGAATGTGTGCCATGTGGTTATGCCACAAAGTGCAATTTTTAATTTTTATCAGAGACCTCGCGCGTTTCCAACGACATGCAGGACTAGGCACAACCATAGAAGAAACATGCACACGTATACCACACCCTATATCCACAAAACAAACTCTCCCAACGTGACCCTAACCAGGATGCTAGCGAGGCTTAGGATCCATTCGAGATTTGGGAGTTCAGCTTTGGGAATTCGGATTTGGGCTGTGACATAATGGATGTTGGATTGCGGAGTTCATATGGTGCTTGTGGCATTTCTGACATCCTTTATTGTAGTTCATAATTGGAATTCCGTATGTTACAGTTAAGATCACACACTTCCAGTTTTGAAATTCATATCGGGAAGATGGTTTTCCCAACTGGGGAAACCAACCATCTTCAGCTGGGGGAGCTGCCTGGGATGGGGTATGGGAGTAACCACCCGGGGTGTCGAGCACCACCGCCCTGTTAAGATTACTAAGAACCCTTACTACTTAGGGCATGAAGATATGAATATACCAACAGTAGCTACGAATGTCGCGACAGTCGTAGCTACTGGTTTGCTCTGAGATGGCGCATCATGAAGAGTGGATGACCTTGCCAATCAACATTGCGAAATCATTTCTGCAAGGAATGACACAACAAGAGATCGCGGCCGCCACGCGGGAGACACGGTGTGTCGTGCATTTCCCATGCGCGTGTGTGTGTGTGTGTGTGTGTCTTGGTCTAACATGGTCATTCGCCAAAGCATTTTTTTCATTGCGAGAGCACTCTGCTCCAAACTCGGTGCATGCTGTATGCAGCGAGGGCTCCCGCTGCGCAGAGGAGAAGCATCGTTGTCCACAAATGCGATGCCGGCATCGCATCTGAAGGCACTTAACCACAGGAACGCGAGATGCAATGAAGCAACCTGCCAACATCCGGGTAAGGTGAGCTTCATCCATAGCCATTTGCTCTCAAACCATTTCTGATATAGCAGAGATCCGATATGTATTACTTGTTTAGGGCTATTTTGCAACTCGCTTCAGATGAGTATGCGCATCACTGGACAATTTGTACGCAAAACCAACAGTCTGATATGCTGATGCTTCATTACACATCGGCACCATCTCAACTGGTATATACTGGTATGAGCTGGTCCTGTAAAATAATCTGCACAGCAAGGCAATTTGGAAAGACAACCAAGCCTCTGGCTCGATATCCGAACTCCTCAACACAAGCGGTACAAAAACACCGAACACATGCAAGACACGGCTGACATGTTGAAATTCACAAATGTAGCCGATCATTCATCATCACCCATCATCATTCATCGTCAGAGTCTTCAAAGGTTTTCACGACGGCCGTACTTGCAACAATGCACCCAGAGGTAATGGCGGCCTCCTTGCTGATGCCCTTGCCCTTGCTGTCCTTGCCGTTGCCCTTGCCGTGCTTGCCTTTGCACGCGCCATCCTTGCTGTTGCCTTTGCCTGTGCCTTTTCCCTTGCACTGAGCCTCTCCAGACTTGCACACATTGAGGGTTCGGCCACCATACGGAGTTTCATCAAACTTCAGGGCTGCGGCCACTCCCTCAGGTGCCGCAAACTTTATGAAGCCAAGGCCTGAGGGCCTGCCTTCTGCGTTCATAGGTATTCTGATGCTTTCAATCTGGCCACACTCAGCAAAGTCTTTGCGAAGATTTTCTTCAGTGGCTGACCAAGGCAGTCCCCTCAGGAAGACTGTATTCTCGTGGTCGTGCCCTTGTGCGACTTGACCGCCAGGCCTTTCAGCACCACATTGCCTACATGCATTGTTTCGGGCGAACACGAGATCACCGCATTTGGGGCAGTGCCAATCACTAGCTTTACCAGTACCTTTGCCAGCTTCCCTTTTGGCATCCTTGCGCTTGCCATCCGCATTCGCCTTAGACACATACAAATATCGGCCATCGTGAAAAGTGTTATCGTACTTCAGTGCTGCATCAAATCCTTGCTGGTTGGCAAAAGATATGAAAGCAATACCCTTCGACTGGCCATTCTGCATAGGCAATTGAAGCTCTGTGATTTCACCACATTCTGCAAATTTTGTCCGGATTGAAGCTTCATTTGCAGAGTACAGCAAGCCTTTGATGAAAACCTTGAAACATGTTTCCTCTTTAACTGCAATCGCGACGTCATCGGCTTGCTCCGTCAGCTGTTTGCTCTTCTTTACCTTTGGAGCCTCTTCAGCCTCCTCAGGCTCTGCTGCTCGCTTCGCTTTCTTAGCATTCTTAGGTACCTCCTCAGCCTCCGCTTCCTGTGCCGCGGCGGCCTCCTTGGCTGCCCTTCGTGCAGCCTTTCTCTGTCTCTTGGCCTCCACCTCGTCAACCTCTTCCTCTTTTTCGGCTACGGCCGCAGCGGCGGCCTCCTTGGCTGCTCTTTTCGCAGCCTTTCTCTGCGCCTTGGCCTCTGCTTCCTTGATCTCCTCTTCCTCGGCTGCAGCTGCTGCCACTGCCGCCTCCTTAGCAACCTTTTTCTGAACCTTCCTCAGCCGCTTGGCCTCCGCTTCGTCGGCCATGGCTAACAAAAAAAAAAACTATCTGTGCGGGAGGATGAGCCAGAAGTTGCAGGAGTCTTGTCAAGTTGCATTGAAAGACATGATTATGCACCAGCATTCCCTCGCTCACGACAACGTCACCGTCGGTAGCAGGGAGATCTCTAGTTTAGCTCCAGACTTACAGATTGCTTTGGAAAGATTGTAGATACCAAGGGGGACATAACCTTCTCAATGTTATTTTTGAAGGATGATTACAGGTTAATACGGCTGTATTGAAAGGACATGCCGACCATCGAAATTAAATCGTATAGTGGTCGATGACCAACAGAAAATACACAGGAAATCATCGAAGGTACCGTGAGGCTAACTAAAGTTGGATAGGAGGATTGGCGGGAGGGTGGGTGGGGTTCCCTTGGTCTCACTCTTATTCCCACTTGGGCCCTCTTGACCTCAATTGGTCTCACTTGGAATCACTCGGATTCACTTGCTCTCACTTGGATGCACTTGGATTCACTTGCACTGACTTGGAGTTGCTCAGACTCACTTGGACGTACTTGGACTCGCTTGGACTCACTTGGAGTCACTTGGAACCACTTTATATCACTTGGACTCACTTGGACTAACTAGAACTCATTAAACGTCACTAGAGCTCATCAGAACTCACTAGAACTCATTAGAACTCACTAGAACTCATTAGAACTCACTAGAACTCATTAGAACTCACTAGAACTCATTAGAAATCACTGGACCTTATTAGAACTCACTGGACCTTATTAGAACCCAATGGAACTCACCAGATCTCTCAAGTGAAAAGGGACAGGCCCTCGGGCCAAAAAGGAAAAAGGAGCGGCCTTCATTCGAGCAGCATTTCCAGCTGACAGGCACAACGCGCGCATGCTTGCACGACACGAAACGATTTCCCGGTTACGGGGGGCCTGCCTAAAGGCGAAATCACTCCCCACAACCTCCGATATATACATTATAATATCATTTATTGTTTGGTCGGCCCAAATTTCCATAATGCTACGGGCCCCCAAGAATTCCCAAACAACAAATACCAACAAACCAATTATCAATTACCTATAAATCGGCCCGAAGCCAATACTTACTAAGAAGTAACTGTTGGTAAACCAAGTACATATTGTTGGACAATGGGCCATCACGCTTGAAATTGTGGCGAAGCCACAATCTCAAGTGTGATGGATCCTTGTCCAACAATATTTGCTTGGTTTACCAACAATTGATTCTTGGTGATTAGTGGTTTCGGGCCGAATTATTGGTAATTGATTGTTGGTTTGTTGGTATTTGTGGTTTGGGACTCCATGATGGAAACGTAGCAAATGGCTGTTTTATGGGCTTTGGGGCCCACCATTGGGACCCCAGAGATATACACCACCGCCGGGTTGGGGCCTAGAAAAAATAGGGAAATGGCTGGTGTGGACGATTTGGTGTATATGCAAACTGCTGTAAAATACAACAGTTTGTACGGTATATACACCACCCCCGGAGCGCGCCCCCGGGGTGGTGTATATAGAAAGTGTTGTAATTTACAGAAGTTTGCATATACACCACCAAATCGTCCACACCAGCCATTTCCCTATTTTTTCTAGGCCCCAACCCGGTGGTGTATATCTTTGGGGTCCCAACACCAAACCCACCAATGTATTGTTTTACTTTGTATCACTTTCAATTTGTTCATGATGTGTATGTTTGACATACAACACCTGCACAACTCCCCGTTCAACAGTTCTAGCTTCATGTTCTTCATCGTTGATTAAGGGTTTATCCATACATCCGCAGCCACAAATCCAAGACGCGATTAATAGGAAAATTCATTGGGAAATTAATGAAATTACTAATCTCCGATCATTTTTCGGATTTTGCCTTATGTGGGCGTTGGGAGGGTTTAGCATAGCGCAGAATACTCCCACAGCGTCCACTAAGGTTTTGCCCACCAGGCAAACCCGATTCTGAGAACCTTTTTTCTTTCGGGATTGTAAGGTCAGGTTCTAAGGTCACCAAGCTTGGAATTATCCAATTTGAAAGCATACACAATTTCATGGTCTGTGTGTAATGCTGATATACTTATGCGTCCTACAGCTAATGATCCCTCAAGCACTTCTATGTCTCTTCCTCTCTCTATATATACGAGACTTATTTATATGGTGTTTTCCCTTTTGTTTGTTGTTATCAAACCTGTCCCCGGCATTTTGCACGCCTCCACACTCATAAGGTACCGATTTCGTTGGGGTGTTTTTTTTGTCGAGAATGTATTTTTTCCACAAGGGCGCGACAAATAACTCCCCAAAATGGAGTGTTTGGCGTGTGTGGTGGGGGGATTAGGGGGTTCAGGGTTTAAGGTTTATGGTGTTGTGGGGTACGCAAAATGTCCCCGGATCGTGTTTTTGGACAATCTCTCTGACCAGTACATTTAAACTGCCCCAAAATACAAAACGTTGTATACACACCACTACGGGGGCGTTGTATTTTGGGGCAGTTTGCATATACACCAAGACATGGTATACACCAACAATTTTCTTATTTTTTCTAGGCCCAAACCCGGTGGTGGTATATATATATATATTTATATGGCTGTGTCCGATTAATACAAAAAACGGACCAATGTCGGAGGTCAAATTTGATGTGCAGGTCTGGGGATCAGGCCCCAAACCACTTTGGAAAAAGATGGATTTTCCGGTTCGATTTGGACACAAGCCGATTTTTAAACCAAATATAAATGTAATCATTTTTTATATATACCCAACTTGCTTATAGGAATCGAACCTCCAAGATGGCGCTCAAAACATGTAATGCAGCATCCCTGCCGGAACTTCAGAGTGCTTAAAATAATGGAGTTTATTTTCCTGATTCCAAATTTGACCTCCGACGTAAAATGTTGTACGCGGAAAACACGAATTTGACCTCCGACGTAATCTTGCAAAAGTGACCATTTGGTCGAGACCAAATGCATAGTTTCTGCTTCAACGTAATTTCCACGTAATTTTCAAACACTCCAAAAAAACCTTGCAATATTTTTATAGGATTTAGGGTGATATTTGTTGAGTGTCACTCCTGGAAATCGAAGCAAATATAAGTACAGAGCCTAAACGGCTACGGATAAGTATAACATACATATATTCTAGATATTATATTTCCGCTTGTTGTTTTCTTTTCTTGCTCATATGACTTCTGCTGCAGTCCCGCATGCATCAAGTTGGTAAAAAACACAAACACCTGGGTCTGAAGGAGCTGTGCTTGGGGACCCAAGCCTAATTTGACCTCCAACGTGATTGGTACCAATTTGGTCGCCAAAACGGGCCGAATTAATCGGACACAGCCATATATAGGGTCCCTATAACTAACCCTGCCATTGGATTAGTGACGCCCTTCCTGGATTAATGACCTCTCCCGTATCGAGGCAGGTTCACTTATCCGAAGGAGGATATACAAACACATACATGTTCTGTCACCCATAATGATTTCCGCAAGGCCCCGACGGATTAACCCACCATTTTGCGTGTTTGTATATCCTCCGTCGGACTAGTACCCCCCCCCCCCTGCTCGGGGGCTTTATTAACCCAGGTTGATAATCCAATGGTGGTTTTTTTTGCAGGGGGTGTAATTAATCCAAGGGGGGGGGGGGGGCTTTATTAATCCAATGGTACTGCTAGCTTGGGTCGTGCAAAGCAAGGTCTGGGCATCCCGCATCAGGACCGACTTCCTACTTTTGCAACTTTGCTTCAATGTCAGACACTTCCTGGACAGGGCAAGAGGTTCCTGCAGAGAGGCTCTCCCTGCGAGCTTGTGGTTAAAGGGCCCCATTCCTCAAAAAATAAAGGCCAAGCTTGGAATACTCCGACAATCAATACAACTGTTAGCAGTGCCGCAGTTCGCAATGGAACCAGCAATCATTATTTTAAAGTTCCCAATTCGCAGCGCTAGCAAGGCTTGGGCCCATGGGGCCCCATGCGCCCAAGGGCCCATAGGGCCCTGTTGGCCCATGGGGCCCCATGGGACCTGCCAACACATAATTAATTCAGATGTTCGCAGTTTGCACCTGCGCCTCAAAACCGTCATATTTATTATGTTTCCGGAGCCCGCCCAGTGGAGTCCATAATTTTGAATTAACAACTGTATTGACTGTGGGAATAACTCTTACTTGATTGGGACCCCAAAGATATACACCACCACCGGGTTTGGGCCTAGAAAAAATAGGGAAATGGCTGGTGTGGGACGATTTGGTGGTGTATATGCAAACTGCTGCAAAATACAGCAGTTTGTATATACACCACCCCGGGGGCGCTTCGCGCCCTATTTGGGAATAAATATATATATATATATATATATATATATAAACCTAAACCCTTTAAAACCCCCCATACCCCCCATTTTGGGAATTCTTTTGAGCGCACTTCGGGGAAAATAAGTTTTCGAAATACGCGAACCCAACAAATCGGCCTGCATTTCCTGAGGTCACCAAGGCTCTTGCCTGGGCCGAGGGGTGTCCGTCCATACCAACTTGACTGTACTTGTTTGGCCTTGGAGGCCCAAATCCGTCGACCTCTCCGAGCGTCGCGCGTGTTCGAAGTCTGGCTAACCATCTCTTCCCATGCCTCGGATCCCACAGCCCCCGATCCTACAGCCTCCTTGCAACAATGCCTCATACAGTACTCTACAGCGTCCAGACTACAACCCCTTTCTCATCCTACACGGTCGAATTCAGTTTCAAATAAGAAGTAAAATCCAAACATCCCAGGCCCGTCGCTTCGACCATTTTCTAATATTTGATCGCCTTCTAGTTCCAGAAACGTCGCATACACTGCCATCGGTCCCGCATTGAAGGCAACCTGTAGATTCCTCACTTCCGTTTTTTCCTCAAGAGCCGAAACGCAAATCAAGGCGCTCGCCAGTTGCCAGTCCCGCTCCGGCGCAGCTTCGAAACCACCCCAAACCACACAAGGCTTCCTCACATAGCTGTCCGTGTACAACCATGAATGCGAGACAAGCTCGGAGAAACAATGGGGCCCTGTGCTGCCGCCTAGCATGACTGGGACTCTTCCGACTGGAATCTCTACCAGCGAATTGATGCATGCTTCCCAGGACATCTTGCTGCAAGGCAATTGAGTGCGGGTTCCAAATCGGAGAATCCCTTCGGAGCGCGGCCACTAGAGAACCAGTCTCCTCCCAAGAGCTGAAGCACGCAGGTTTAACCCTGTGTTGGTCGGCCCGTGCAGCTCTCCCAGGAAGTAATACTTGCGACCTGTAGATGACGGCACAGGTGGAAAGGGTTCGCACCCTTTCGAGGGCACCTTATCTTGACACGGTGAGTCAGGCACCGATGGAGCTGCCACAAGCTCGGCTCTGCGAGCACAAGTGGAAGCGAAAGACGAGTTGCCCATCACTGAATCAAAACTTGAGCCATAAGTCGGGTTGTCATGCATATAATTAGTACCGACAACAGCCCTCAAACATGTAACCGCATGCGGATCCCGGTGGCCGGCTACCGGGATCCGTACAAGTTCGGGGTGACCGCTCCACCATTTCCAGACACTTTCACTAAAGCACCATATGTATATGGCCGTTTCTCGTTTGTTCCCTTACCCCAACACCGTTACGTAAACGCTATGTAAACGGGGCCCCATGGGCCCATGGGGCCCAAGGGCCCCACGGGGCCCAAGGGGCCCATGGGGCCCATTGGGCCCATGGGGCCCTTTGGGCCCCCGTTTACATAACGGTCCTGGTCTAAATCTCCTACAGTGAAACAAACGAGAAACCCCCATATAGCTCCCTGCCCCCCTGGCCCCCCACATGGTATGGTCCCCCGGGCCGGCCCCAGCCCAGACTCAGCTCCCGTGGCTCCCAGCTCCCGCGGCCTTCCCCATCCACCCTTTCCCACAACCCACAGGGCCCACAGCCCAGAACACACAAGGGGGGAGAGCTGTGCAACCATCACCATGTCATGGCGGGGGGGCGGCAGGAGCTGTTTTTCATTGTTTTTTCATTGAGAACCTCTTCATTTTGGCGTCAGGTTAAAACGGAAAAACAGGGCGTGAAGCAAGCACGCCAAATGCTGATCCTACTTAGCCAAGAGGGACGTATACAAATTAGAGCTAAAATATGGGGAGCCCTCTATATAAGGGACACCCAGGAAAATAACACTAAAGCCGCCCTTCCCAGGGACATGGTCCCGAAGGTGGCAACGCTTTTAAGTTACATCCTGTACGATATGCTTTAGAGTGCAGATTTATAAGGCAGGATGATGAGAGAGAAGGGGTCCGGGACCGGGGCCAAGGCTGGGTGGCAGGAGCTGACACACACACATATATCCGCCACCGTGCCTCGCGCGAGATGGAGTGACTCCGAGGAGTTTTAATACTTGTTGCTCGGTTAAGTTGTTTTAAGGGACTACACAAGCCCGGGGCATGATTCTTCTATTTTTAAATTGATTTTTTCGGGACAGTTCGGTCTCGTAAAAATTGGGGGTTCGTCACAAAAGCCTGGTAAACGAATTTATGCGAACTCCATCTAAACCAACAAATATGCATACAAACTCGGTGTTGTGTTTTGAGGGAAAAATTAGAGTAATCCATTTGGACCCACAAATAATGGGTCCAACTCGCAATTGGGATGTTCCATTTTATGTTTTTTCACATTTGAGAATCAATTGTGTCTAAAAAGTCTTCTTTTGTGAATATGATGGCAAAGTGACCATCAAAGTGATCCCCAATGACCCCCAAAGGCGCTTCAATGAACCTCCACAGGCGACAAATGGAGCCCAAGGGCAATTCTTATGTGACGCCCCACCGGCGCAATGCCCCAGAGGCGCCCCAACGGACCCCCGAAGGTGACAAATGGAGCCCCAATGGCCGTCCAAAGGCATCCAAGGCAGCCCAAGGGTCCCCAAAGACCACCGAAGACAGGCCAAAAGAGCCCAATGAAACTTAAAACTCAAAAAATGCCGTACTGGCGTCCGTTAGAAGTCAATACCCTCATCTTAATGTACCAAGCGGCATTTCAAACATAAACTTCGAAACATCGCGCTAGTGACGCCCACACAAACACACAAACACACAAACAAACAAACAAACAAACAAGCAAACAAACAAGCAAACGAACAAACAAACAAACAAACAAAAAAAACAAGCAAACCAACAAACAAGCAAACAAACAAACAAACAAACGAACGAACGAACAAACCAACAAACAAGCAAACCAGCACACAAACAAACAAATTGCTGTTTGTATCTTTAACCTTTATGCCTCTTTTTGTTTCAATCGTATCTCTAACTCGTGCACGTAAACACAGCAACAAACAACCAACACACACAACAAACAACAAAAGCGTTAACCCTTAATCCTTGCACATTGAGCCAATACATGTGCACCTTCAATTAGCCACTACCTGTGCACCTTTATTGAGTCAATACCAGGCACGGTGGCGAGTAGGCCGAAGGCAATTGGTATATATATATATATATATATATATATATATATATTTTTTTTTATGTATTTACATATATTTTACCATATGTTTTATTGTTTGGGTTTTGAGCAACATATCATGCGCTCTGCCTATGGTTCCTCTTGCTCTGCATATCTTCTATATTGAATGCACGTTCTATATAAGTGTGTGTCTCACTTATTTCGGTTGCCCAGCTCAAACAAGGACATTCCAGCACCACTGCCCATACATATATACTGTATATACCGAAACGGCCAACTAAAGTTGGGTAGGAGGATTGGGGGGATAGGAGGGGAAATCTCACTTGGTCTCACTTGGTTTCACTTGGCGTCACCTGCAATCCCTTAGTGTCACTTGGTTTCCCTCAGTTTCACTTAATCTCATTTGGTGTCCATTGGTTTCACTTGGTCTCATGTGACTCACTTTATCTTCGTTTAGTTTCGAGTCGTGTCGTGTCGTTTCGGTTCGTTGCGTTTTGTGGTCCGTGTCATTTCGTTTCGTTGCGTTTCCTGTTCATTTCCTTCCATTTCCGTTTTTTTTCCTGATCATGTTCGTGTCGTTCCGTTTCGTTCGTTTCGCCTCGGTTCTTTCAGGAAGCAGGGAAAACCTCCCGCCCCGAATAGGAAAAAGGGAAGGGTGCGACCCTACAATTTGCTCCGATTTCCACCTTACAACCAGACCGCGCGCACGCACGCACGAACGAACGAAACGAAACGATTTCCCGGCTGGACTCACCCCCGCCAACCTCCGATATATATATATATATATATATATATATATATATACAATTTTGTATGTGTATGTATATTAATATTTGATTGAGATCACAAGGGGGCGGCGGCCCTCTGCTCTATCTATTGCTGTGGCCTTGGAGGCCCAAACATTTGAAAACAAACACACATATAGGAAGCACATGCATATCAAAGTCAGCATATATTACAAAGATTCTACAGATCCGACAAAGATCCGACACACATTTGAAAATAAAACCATCAGATTCCATAAAGTATTCGCTTGACGTGCTAGTTATTTCGTTGATGTTCTGTACAATCCTACTGCACACAACCATCCTTGCGCATCTTCGCCAAATACGCTTCAATACCCTGCTCACCAGCTTGTTTTTTCAGCTTTTCGAACTCCTTCTCCTGGCTTGTGAAGGATTTTTTGATGTCCTTTGCTTTCCTTGACATCTGCAGCAATAGCGACGAGAGCACACTTACACTGTATACATATGCGCATCATGCATATCTAATCCGCCGACCTCACTGAGTGTCGAGCGTGTTGGGTTTTTGCTTCCAACCTTGGCAGCCTTCCTTCAAGACAGACAGTTAGCAAGCCAGCCAGTCAGGCTTTGATGCCACGGGCCGCCAGTCAAGCTGAGCCTCCAGGCTGCAATCTCACTACAATCTCATTGCAATCTTAAGTGTTAAGGGGACACCATGTCTGACACCACAGGCTGCGCCAGGCCGGCCCAGGCTGGCCCACGCGGGCACAGTCGGGATAACCTTCTGAGCCACATGGCTCCAATCTAAGCCTCCAGCCTCCAGGCTGAGCGTCCAGGCTGCAATCTGAGCATCAAGGCTGCAATCTGAGGCTCCATGCTGAAATCTCAGCCTAAAGGCTGCAATTTGAGACTCCAGGGTGCAATCTGATCCTCCAGGTGTAATCTGAGCCTCCAATCTGCAATGCATCCGCCTGGTGTCCGGCACATTCTGTCATGCATTCATCGTGTCATCGAGTTTTGTGGGTGTCGGCGGCAACGACGGTAGCCTGTAAATTATAATTGTTTATGACTCCATCCGCATGCAATTGTGGGAAAGGAAGCATTGTTGGCTCGATGTCGTGCCCAACCACTCTTGAAGAACCGCAGCCCCCTCAACATGCACACAACGATTGCGATTACACCCTGGCGGCAGAGGATCTAAACAACTGGGCTTAAGGGGATCACTGGGGGCCTACAGTCTGGGGACCTACAGTCTCCGGCCACCAGATTTGGATCTGTTAGAGCACTTACCTGTGCATTACATAGACTGGAACCTACAGTCTGGGGGCCTACAGTCTCGAGCGACCGATTTTGGATCTGACAGTCCAATTACCTGTGCTTCACATAGAGTGGGGGCCTACAGTCTGGGGACCTACATTATCGAGCGACCGATTTGGGATCTATCAGCCCAGAGGCACCCAAATTGAGCCAAGAGGCACCCCGAGGGAGTCCAAGGGAGCCCAAAAAAGCTCCAAAAGCACGCAGAATACTGTCATGGAGGTACCCCACAGACGCCCAAGGAGGGCAAACGATGCGCAATGGGAACCAGCAACATCATGTATTCTGGCGAGCCGTTACAATCACTCTCGAATGCACCCAAAAGACCCTGAACCATCTACACATTTGTGGGTTGGTGTGTTTGTGTATTTTTATGCGTCTTTTGCGGGGGCCCTTGGTTACTCTTGTTGCCCTCAGTTTTGCAACATTTGATAGCACTCGGCGGTAAACTTACACAATTTTGTTGTCGCTAAATTTCACTGAACTGCCAATTGCTTTCACTGGATGATATTAAAAATCTTTAAAACCGCCTAAAATCCAATAGATTCCACTAAATCTACAATAAATTACATTAAATTCTCACTAGATTCCATAAATTACAGTAAAAGTACTAAAAATCCATAAAACCACAAGAAATCTTTAAACACGGTTTTCGGAGACTTTAACAGTGTAATGAAGGGCCCCCACAAAAGACACATAAGTATTTGCTAGCTCCTGT
>Ga0099797_100853_pt1 | contig 17805 bp, 10 predicted proteins | sample Uncmet_Sort48C_1_FD_89871 | JGI IMG/M metagenome (GOLD analysis project Ga0099797, IMG submission 89871) | Marine eukaryotic communities from CALCOFI LINE 67, Pacific Ocean - C012_Sort48C_1 | ecosystem: Environmental > Aquatic > Marine > Oceanic | place: Pacific Ocean: Monterey Bay | collected...
TGTATGCAATCGTACAGGGATGGGAATATTCTAACACTTTCGTGTCCCGGAGAAGACATTTGGACGCCATCATATGCCAATGAACCAGAAGGACAAGTCTTAAAGAACGGGTTGCTGCGGGGATTCTCGTACCCCGTTCTGCGCATCATTGAAACAAAGTTCAAGACGCAGCTGATGTGCATTCGGAACGTGAACCACAAGGAACTTACATGGAATAGCCGGCAGTTTGCTCCCGGGAGTGAAAAATGGGACGATGTTGTGCGAGAAGCAACGGGCATGCCGCCTACCGGTGTGTGCGGCAATATTCCCGGAGAATTCTGGGTTACATTCGATGAAGCACATCAGTACTTCCAGAGTATGACGATATGTCGCCTGTACCCCCCAGACTGGCGTTCATCCCACCAACCAAAGTGGAAAGAGATTCGCAGGCGAGGATTTTTCAGCTACCACGACGATGTCAAGGATGTCAACAAAAGGGTGCAATCCAACTTGTACATATTGGATGTCGAGAAAGATACCGAAGCGTGGATTACTATGCACCAAGCTAGCAACCGCGCAAAAAACCAGTCCCAGTTCGGTATGGTGGACATGGGTTTCACCCTGCTTGAGCTGAATGCTTCTGGCGAATACGTCCCGGTAGAAGGGGGGTACACAGGCTGCGCCGTTGCGAGGGAACAGATGACGCGCGTCGTTTTAAGTCCGGGGCATTATGTCCTCGTGCCACTGTCTACAGGAACAAAATTTTTTGCCCGTTCCTCGCGAAAAACGAGAGACGACGCTTCAAAAGGCATGCGATGGGGAGAAGAATGGCAAAGAAACTTCGTCTCAATGGCCCAAAGTATACATGCACGTTTGGAAGAAGTGTTCGATCGACTGGACGGGGACATGGATGGACTGCTGACCAAGCAGGAGTTAGATGAATTCATGTTGATGAGCGAGGGCAAAGCGTTGGACGATGAAACTTACCAGTGGTTACAGCAGAACTTTACGTTTGAGGATGGAGGGCTGACGTGCAGCGGATTCGTCTCGTTGTACAACTACATGCTCGATGCGTGCAACGGCGACAACCGGGTCCTCGCCAAAGATTTGGAATTTATGGGGTATGATGAGAAGTTGCAATTGAAGAATGCAGCGATGTACGTCTTTTCTATTCATTACACCTCTGCGGCCGATCTGAATGTCACAAAGGTTGATTTTGACAAAGTTGCGTTTGACGCAGCGTTAGAATTGCCCGTCGTGAGGTACGGCAAGGCAGAAACTTTGGGCGCAACAGGCCTGCGGTTGCACTCGTTGAAAGCACGGGGTGGGTGGGGTATTTCCTTCGTCGTTACAAACGAGTCCGATCGCACTTATATCGCGAGTATGGACTGCCATGGATCTGTTAATGTGGATTATCACGGTGGGAAAATGGAACGGCACGTGAGCATGATGCAGGGCGAAAGGCGAGCGATTCAGCATTTGATGCCGATCGTCGAGTCTCCATGGTCTTGGTCGTACCGCATGTCATGGGAAGCGACTTACGTCGGCGGTAGCAGTGGCAGCATTGGAATGGCAAGAAGAAAGCCAAGGCGCGATACTGTCGTCACATCATTGCTGCAGGCGAGAAAGAACAGACTGCCTGAAAAGGCGGAATTGAACCCGGACAATAAGAAGTGATTAAGATATGATTGTTGTGTGGACAAAATAATTTCAACACTTGCTGCGGCGGTGTATTTTTAAAAATGTACAGTATAAAAAAAGGAATGGCAAAAATAACAAACAGCATTACTGCTGCGGTGTACTTGTCTCTCTGTGTGTAGTAATGTGACGATGAATGATGATATGGTTCCCAATTTTTAGTATATACACGAGTTTCGTATATTTTCTAGTTGTTCATTTGTGTAGAGTAAACATAATTTCAATCGATCGTGTGGAATGTAATATAGTTTTTTACGCATCATAAAGGCTACCTTTTCTGGACTGCAAAAATATATTGATTCGTGTGAATTACGCGATTCTCGTGCGTATCGTAAATTCCAGGCATAAGATTTGAAAACGGATTGAGTTCAGGCTCTAGTATCACTTTTGGCATAAGGTGCAAGTCCTTGGTCTCTCCCACCTCATCTTGCCAACCCCCACAAGTATATCCATAATCTCTGGCCAAATCTATCGCATCGTAGCAGGAAAAAATCATCGGCACTTTCGTTTCAAAGCAGCTCAGCAAGGTTGGCCGCCAAACTGAACGCCATTGCAAATCGGAGCAGCCACTATTAAAAAACACCAACGCATCTGGGGTACCCATGTCAGAATCGTCCTTTGGATCGTACAGACCGCTCCGGAAACAAAGGTCCAACTCGTCTGTTTCTACGGGAGGCAAGTCAGGTGTCATCGGGCCAACCATAATAATCGTCAATTTTTCGACCCCCAATGCCATGGCCGCTTCTCGCCACAAAGTCGTTGGAATAGAGGCTTCAGCACGTGCCCCAACGCACGCCACGGTGATGCGGCGGCCAATGTAGGACTCGCTGATCTGCGCCAACGAGTACGCCAATGTCAGCGGGTAGCCCAGCACACTGGTCAAGTGCCGAAAACTGGCATCGTTGGCATCGCCATCTTTCGACAAGTTCTCCCGAAAGTAAGAGCTCCAGCTAGGGTAAGCCCAGCCATTGAAACGATCCACCATTCGATTCCTTGCAGAATTTTTGAGATCATTGCAGATCGTCTGGACTGCCTCTCGCGCCGCCGGCGATTTCACATACAGGCGATCTTCCTCGCTGACACGGAATGCTTCCGAAAGATACGTTGGCATCGGAACTTGACCGGAGGGCCACGCAGTGAATGGGCGGCAGAGCCGCCGCGGTCGAAACCAACGATTCATGATATTGACAAATGGTGTCCTGTATTCAGTGACACAAGGCCCGCCGTCTGCGGGTGGGGTCTCGAGCACTCTCCTTCGACGGCCACACCACACGATTTCCGCACCAAACGCCACCCAGTACCCAGTCCACCCCAAAACCCAAAAGACCAAACCACTTGGAGACTCCATAGTCTAACAGAAGATAGAAGTACATAACTTCAATGTAATCAGGTTTGTACACATGTAGAATATACACACCATGATGTACATGTTCATAAAACGTGTATGACATGGAAAAAAGAATACCAAAACACACACTCAACTACTCTCTTCCGCATTCATGTTCTGTGGAATTTCGAAGGAACGTAACGTCAACACGTCAACGGGGGAAATAGACGCTTTTCCTCTCCTGGAAATACGCTTGACCCACTTAAGAGTCGCGCCATACGACATGAAATCATTCTTATCGATCTTCAACTTTAGGATGAGTGCTGCCTCGCCTTTTTGGCCTTCGCAGCTATATTTGGCGGCAGTCTGTAAGTCGGAGCTTGCGAAACTTACCCAGGGAAATGGGCAATGCACTGTTTCGTGGGGGAAACAGTGGTTCGGCGCGCCTTCGTCTTGAAGTACTACCGGAGGATGAACTGAAATACGAAGAAATGGCGCTGGCTCCACCAGAAACAATGGGGATTATGAAAGAGGAAGGGAGCGATGGTGGTGCCTTTACGACACCGAAACTCCCATGGCCAATGTATATATTGGACGCGTGGTATTCGCCTGAGATCGCTCCGTTCATGGTCTCGAACCCTCGAGGCTTCGTCAAGCTCACTCCTACCGACATAGAGTTGCTTCGATCACAGCCGGCCGCAGAGGCGTGCGAAGCTCTTGCTTTGAAACTGCAGAGTCAAATTCCATCGACCGAGAACAATCCCTCGCAATTGCCATACTTTGTTCGATTGTCCATGTGCAGCACAAAAATAGGGACCCGAGCAAAGCCCGCACACACTGGTATAGAAGTGGTCCAACAGATCCTTGATTCTCGTCGATGTGTGGACAGTCTTGCGTGTCCCATTGATCACACCATTTGGCTATTTGAGTGGAAGGCATCGTGCAACGTGATCCGTGAACTCCGGGTGTTTATTAGGGGAAAGAAAGTCGTTGCTATCGCACCGTATTACTGCGCGGTGCCGCTAGACTGGCTAAATAGTTCGACTGCGTGCGCAGTTGGCGAGAGCGTTCTAGATTTTTTCGAACTCATCAAAGACCTCATGCCGTTTGAGGATGCTGTTATGGATGTATTGTACACGGAGGAAAAGACTGTGCAGCTGATCGAATTCAACCCAATTGTAACAAGTGGCGGTGGACTGTTCTCTTGGGTGGACGACATTGAAATATTGGCGGGGCGGATGAACGGCCCCCCAGTAATGCGGATCGTGCACGCGCGGGATTGATTCTGATAAGTTAGGGAAAATTACAATACATGCCACCGCCGTCAAGAGTAAGATGGTAGAGTGTTCAATAAAGATGGGTTTTTCGTTCACCAATAAATATATGAGGAAATTAAAGGTCGTCTTCTTTTTCTTCTTCTTGCAGATACTCTAGTCAATGGCAAGCTACGAGACCGAACGGCAATTGCCGCAAACGTACATATTTCTGCAGCGGCCGTGCCCACAACAACAATCGTCGTGGTGATAACGCATCCTACTATCACAAATCCCGCAGAACATCTCAGGGTTTAATTCTCTGTCTCTTAATTCCATTGCTCGTTTCTTTTCATGTTCCTTTTGTAACTGTGCCTTTTTTTTAATGATTTCATACTCCCGGCGTAATCTTGCTGTTTCTTTCCGAGTTTCATATTCTTTTTTCATTCTTTTTACACAAACGGGGTGAATATTGAAATACTCACTCGTATTCTTTAATCTTAGCAAGGCCGGCATGTCTAAATATGATACAACGAATTCCATTATATCATGACATCGAAGTTCACGGAGCAGGCATGGATATTTTTCCTGAAGTTTTCGCATTTTAGTTTTCCACACAATTCTTTCTTTGCATTTTCTTTCTTCTTCGGCCTTTAACGAGTGTGCATCATATTTCGACCACAAATCGTTAAGCTTTGAAACAGTCTCCCTGTACTCTCTGTAATAATCATTCCGATTCGGATTCATCTGCGTTTTTCTGTGGTCAATACGAGTTAAACACACAGTCCGTTTCGATTGCGCAATACGTGTGGTGGTGATTGGAAGTGTCAAACACTCCGCAGGGCAAGGGTGGTGGGAACGTACATTCGAGAGTTCGTGTCTGTGCGTGATTGAATGTACGAACACGTGAATATACGTGAAGAAAGGTATGCTGTGTAAGCATGAAGTATCGTTTTGAATCGGCGCAGAATATTTACACTGTGAAAGTGGACGAAGAGTACGTGTCACCGGAACGATTCTACAGTAGTACTGTACACGTAAACCATACTTGTACATGTGCCTCGGGCCACCTATCACATGTCCTACTCGCAAGGGCAGGAATATTTCAACATTTCACATTTCAACATTTCGTTCGAATAAACTGGAGGAGGCAGTGGACTGGATGGTGTGTGCATGGTGGAGGGGAGGTGAGGGAGGTGGTGGACTGGATGGTGTTTGCATGGTGGAGGGTGGAGGGGTGGCGACCTTGCTTCCGCGCATCACTGGCTCACATGCCCCGGTGAGGTCGTTGCCAAGTTTGGCAGCGCACAGATACTCGCCGTCATCCTCTTGAAAGAAAAGAGTCGGCATCATCTACTTTTTTCGCGTCATGTTCGCACAATATATTGACGCCATGACACTCTTAGCGCGTGGAGATAAGTCTTGCTACCCCTGTACCTGTACCTGTACATATGTACTAGTACGATGTACATTCATTACTGTAGCTTTGGATGCGATTCGAAGAAAGCCCACATCTCACATGTAGCGTCGATTTGTTCCGACTTTGGTCCCACCAGAAAGTCTGGAAGTTTAATTTTCTCTTTCCCACCAGCCCATGAATGCCCGTGGTTCCTCACAACCACCCACCGAACCTCTGTCCCATTCCCGTCTGGTCCCCACTGCCTCGCTACCACTCGCTCGTCATCCTGAATACTGTGAGGCTGTTCAGGCAGCCCATTGGCTCGCGCCCAATCTGATGAATTGAGGCGTGCCGGCCGGGTCATCATCTTAAAGCGCCTCGTGCCAGCAACACCACCCTCTAGCGGTGCGAGTGGGTCCTGATCCCCACTGATCGCAATGAGCGAGACCGGGCTGGCTAGAGAGCACAGGCCCTCCCCTAGGTGACCTGCCATCACGCCGACGGCGGCCACGAGCTCAGGACGTTCTCTGGCAAAGCGAAAGGCCATTCCCGCCCCGTTTGAGTGTCCTGCTACGAAGATTCGACGACGGTCGATAGGAGTGACCGAGGCCATTTTCTCGATCAGCGCTGCTATGAACCCAACATCATCGATCGCCTTCGCCTGTGCACTGAGCTTGTCCGCCGCGAGGCTGGTGCCTTGCCCGCTATTCCAGGTCTGTGGATTGCGCAAAAAGCTCTCGCGCTTCGATTCATTGGACGGTGTTCCATTTGGGCAAGCGACCACGAAACCCTCACGCTCAGCTATCTCGTCCCAGCGTGTTGAGCCGATCACCCTGCCGGCAGACCCTCCGGCTCCGTGAAGCATCACGACCAGTGGACGGGCTCGGGGGGCATCGTGCCTATTCGCTGGCACCATCTGCATCCACGTACGATTTCGTCCGTCAGCAGTTTGCATCTGGTTGAGGCTGGATTTCTCCTGCCCCATGGTTGAGCCTGATTTCGGAGCTTCGGGTAAGCGATCGGTAGTAGATGGCAAAATATCTTTCGCGGTATGGGTTGACTATCCAAAAAACAAATGGAGTAAATGCCTATACACGCGATGGCAACACCCATGTAAATATCGTAAACCGAAGCATGGCTGGGGGCGCGTCCATCTCAAGAAAACAGAAAACAGCATTCTTCAACGAACTCCGATCCTCGCATCGATCCTCGCATCGCATCCTCGCATCGATCCTCGCATCGATCCTCGCATCGCATCCTCGCATCGATCCTCGCATCGATCCTCGCTGACATGATTATGCTGACTCTCCTCGGCTTCTCGGTCCTAGTCGTACTCCATGACGTAGTGTCATGCGGACACCCCGAGTACTTGAATGAGTACTTGTATGTAGGACATCCATCTATCGAACGGATACAGTATGTCGCATGGTCGCCACCAAATCTAGTACCATTACTCCATTACTCGTTCATCCTTTATTCTGAAAGTCGTTACTGTATGTTCCTTCACTTATTATGAACGTATGTGTACTGCCCGCCTGCCCGTGCGCCGCGTCATGGAATGGATGACTTCTCTTTTCCTCCTCGGACACTGTCTTCGCCAGAAAATCTGATTACAGATTATATGCTCCAGGGAGCAGGGGGGTCAGCCCGCAATTGTGCGAGTTCCCGCAATTCACTATGTCTGTCGTTGAGCCACTTGAATTCCATGAGGGATATGGATTTGTTAACCCCCTCCGGAATCATGGCCATGGGTCCAAATCACCGTTAGGTAATGAAGAAGCAACGAACACTGTCTCAAACGAAGAAGCCACGAACACCGCCCCGGCAAAAGTAAGGGCGATCATGTTCATGGTGGTTGCATCTCTTCTTGTTGGGGCTTTTCTGTTTTCTGTAGGAATCGCAGCCATAAGTTTTGCCAACGAATTATCAGCCGACCAATCCATGTTCAATATGATGTACCAATTGAGTCCTATGGAATACATGCTGTTGTGTAGCGTATGGCCACTGGGGACGGTCATTGTTATTAACGCAGCGACAACGCTCACACGAACGCGCATTGTTGTGTTTGGCGGATTTCTTATCATCACAGTGGGGGTAATGGGCTCCATCGGCGCAATGGGTCTGGTGTCTGATAATTCACGAAACGAAGAACCCCCACGTGCAATGGACCGGGGTAAATGCCTCCTATTTTTGCAAGGGTATCCTGTCTCAGCACCAAAGGGGCTCTACGAATCTATGAAAGCGGTGTGTCCACAAGTGGCAGATTTCCCTGCCTTTGTTTCAACATTAGATGGTTTAGAAGAAGCAGGGTTGGATACCTGGGACGGTGCTATTACAACATTAGATAGTCTCGGGAAAGTTTTTGAATATGTGCTCGATCAACCAGGGTTTCCAATCATGCCCCTTCTTTGCAAGGGTTTTTTCCGTCGATGCTTGCCGCAGTCATGCAACCCGGCACTTCCATGTCAACTTTTTGACGACAATTTTTATGAAATCTTCTCCGAAGGAGCACGTGCAAAGCTCGCGAACGAAGATTTCAGCCACACGCGGATGGAGAGAATGATAAAGCAAACGTTAGACCAACTTGTAGATCAGGAAACACATGCTTCAGTACAAGTGATTGCCGACTATTGGATGGATATGCTACCAGTCGTACGTCATGAGCTGTTGCGGCCGACAAAGGATTGCGGCCGATTCAACAGCACTAGGGTTAGTTTGAAAAGCGATAAATGGATAAGGGCATCTTCACCATCGTTCCCAGAGCTTCCTTGTAATATTTATTCCCGTGCAACCAAAAGCGACGGGGAGTTCCATGCCATTACTCACTTCGTTGAATGGATCGAAGCCCGACAACGATGCATTTTTTTGTCTCTGCTATTACCGCAGGTATTGTGCGCTGGATTGGCGTTTGTCGAGGCCATTGTATTTGACCGTCATCTAAAACATATCACGTCCACTAGTTGCGGTGTACTAAGTCTTCAGAGTGTCATCATTTTTACCACGCTTTTCTCGTCTGCGTTCATGGTCTACGGGGGAAGCTTGCTGGCTCTAGTTCCAGAGAGTGATCCGTACCACACCCCGGCACAATGGTGGATTGGAGTATATTTTGTAATTTCTTTGTTGGCGATGCTGGGTGCAGGGTCTTATTTGAAAATTGTAAGCGCACGGCAGGGTGAACATAGTAATCGGTCAAAGCATTGGTTACTAGACTGCCTCACCCCCAAGTGCCAGATGACGGTGCTATCGCATCCGACCGTCGCGTTTGCAATAAAGTGCACCGATGCAAAGCAACCAGAGTATTTGTATCGAATATTATTCATGGAAGGCATCGAGGTATTTTTACAAATAGGGGCCACATTGCAACCTCAGCTCCAGAACGGCGAAATCGTAGTGGCATCAGTCATACTAGTCGCGTGCAATTCTGTTGCAACTGCGTGTTTGTTACACCGCTTTGCCCCGTCTCCTGCGCGTATGCGTTACTTATTGCTCATAGAAGTGTCGTTTGACATAGTGTTTACTTTGTTTGGGATACTGCGGTTACGGTCCAACATTAATTTGTCATTTCTGGAACACTTGGCATTGATAAAGCCTATGTTGAGTCTTAATATGGACATTCACGATCTGTTCGCATTGTTGACAGTGGTGGACTATTCGAGCAGAAGAGCATCTATTTCGATGGGAACGTTCCATGTTCGAAAGCGATTACGCCCGACCCAGACTTCTCAGCGAAGCGGATCGCTAGCACGGCCCTGCTTGTGGACGCTGCCAGTTGCGCTAAGTGCCTTTTCTATCGTCACAATATGGCGTTTTCAACTAACACGCGCATTCTGTGTAGAGGCAATCGGCGATGTGGCCACATGCGCCAGCGAAAGATATTACTTCAATGTGGACTATGGCATCCTTGGGGCGACAAGCTGCGAATTCGAGTTGGTAAAGCGGCTTGAGTGTGCCAACAAAAACATCACGATGCTGCCGGAGGCAATAGGAAATGCTATAAAAAATGTTGAGGAAATTGATGTGTCCTCAAACCCCGGGTTAACAACGCTTCCAAACTCGTTAGCCAGCCTTAATTCTTTACAGACCCTTGACATTTCAAATACAAACGTCCGAAACTATCCATACAAATTAGCAAATTCTTCACACATGAAGACCTTGAACATACTAAATAGCCCCGTGTCCAAAACTCTTGATTGGTTCTCTTCAGGCATCACATCGATGCCCATCGAGGCTCCCGCATTCTATAGAACATTTGGTAAAACACTAGAACAGCTCGATGTGAGCAACAATGCGCTCACAGAACCATACGAAATGTGCTATCTACCTCAGTTGCGCATATTGAATCTTTCTCAAAACAGATTGCGCTCAATCCACCTTGCACAGTGCAACTACTTGAAGGGTTTTCTCTACGCCGAAAAGATCGATTTGTCGCAGAACAAAGTGGGCGAAATCAAAATCGCTGAAGAAATCCTACGTGTAACAAAAGGGCGGAAGTTGTGGATATCCTTGGTGGGGAACCCTCTAGTGAGCCTGACATTTGATCAAGTGACGGACATAAAGCAGCTCAGAGCATACTTTGATTCTTTCATCTGGCCTATGGGCATGAAGAATCTTTTGTTTCGAGGTTGTCGTTTCTCAAATGGTTTTTCAAACTTTCTCCCATGGCCAACGGAGTTTGCCGACATACAACAAATAAGACTGTATGGCAATGTTGTAAATGATACTTTGGCGGCGTTCGCTCATTTTCGTCAACTCGAGATTTTGTGGGCGACTGGCAACCTCGTGACCGGCAGCCTGGATTTTTTGATTACAATGAGGAAACTAAAGGAGGTACATATAGACAACAATCCTGTGCACGGAACTTTATCTCCTTTTTTGCATCTGCCGGACATAGAGATATTGGACGTGGAGAGGACAGGCATCTATGGAACTTTAGAAGGACTGCGTAATTTGTTTCATTTAAAAGAACTATATTGTGGTTTCAATAGTTTGAGTGGCGACTTAGATTCTCTTCAAAATACTTCGTTAAAGATTCTTTACGCAAACAATAATAATCTCAGTGGAAGTATTGATCTGCTTACTCGGTTCGAGCATCTGGAGCGGGCATATTTGGAAAATAATCAACTAAGCGGCACGATCGAAGCGATATGTCGCTTAAACAGAAGCCAGTCGGTGCTAAAATTGGTTGAGTTACAAGGTAACAAAGATATAGACAGCCAGGGCAACTGTTCAGAGAATGGAATAGAGGTGTATATTTAGAGAGAAAAATCGTACATGTGGTTTGTGGAGTGATGGAAGAAAATGTCTTCAAAATGACTACAATACTGCAATCATATATAGACACTTTTGTTTTGTTCTGTTTTTCTAAAATGTGTTGTAAAATTTTATTAGAAATGATGAAGATCTCAATAAAGCACCAAGAAAGTGCTGTCAACACGCACGGGAATAGCATTCACACTAGCGCCTCTTCCTTCTCTTCTGCCGAGGACGATTCTTCCCCGTCGTCTTCTCCATCACTGTAGTCCAACGCGGCATACTTGGTCCGTGTGGACACACCGCAAATTAGTGCCCACGTCTTTCGAAAAAAGTACAAGGCAGATACAATAGACGCCAAACTAAAGAACAAAACCACAATCAAAAAAAAAAGGGGAACAATCAAATGGTTTCCCACTCTAGCCGAAATCGAGCACATTGTCCCCATGCCGCTCCCAAGGCCTATCACCGCATCGATGAATGTCGAAAACACGATGTACTTCAAAACGCCCCGCTTTTTGAACGGCCAGCACGGCGGTTCGAATGACTCGTGCCACCATGAATACAATCCAATAGTGGCGACGAAAAACTCAGAAACCGTTTTGAGCCATAGCCATGTCAGCAGTTTGACACCCATGAAGCATTGTGAATCGATGAGCTTGGTCCATGAATATAGTTTGGTGCAGATTCCAGAGGTGATGAAAAACGAAAATAAGGAAACAACATGCATCGAGGTTGAGAGTTGAAACCAGGTGATTCTACCATGCTTTGGGGTTAGACCCGGTGAGGGCACTTCCGCGATAACATCGTCACTCCCCCCGCGGATAGCATGCCTCGAATCAACACTTTCCGGATCAACGACCTCGTCGTCTGCAGGCTTCATGACCACGCAATCGGAACTCCATCAACGTTCACACAAGCCCCGCTGTTCCGGACCCCATGCACCCATTCACGACCGCACAGTCTACTCTTCATATATAGTTGGGAACATGCAAAACACACCCAACACCCAATGAATGAATGCATGAATTGCCGTTACGAGTCCACATTTCAAACTTCGATCATTCATTCATTCATTCAGTCCACCCTCACTCCACTCACCCATCAACCATGTGCAGAGAGCATCAACCATGTTCACATGTTCACAGAACGACCGTTGACCCAGCCCTTCACTCATAGAACACAGAGCAACAGAGACTACGACAACATGAATACTCATTGAGTGCGCATGTCCGTACACTGTACTTAATTGCACAAACGGTTGGCAGAAAGAGTATACTAAAGTACTGCGATCGTGGACGACGACACGCGTACCTCTCTGGTATTCTTACCTCATACTCTACGTATGTAACGTAAACATACAAGACTGTGTGATATTCATAAGTGGTGATATGGTACCTATGTATATGTAGATATAAGTACGATAGGACAAGCGTCTGTTCCTTCCGTCGATCAACACATCAACACGCACAAGACTGGTCCAACCCACCGAACGACTGAACAAACGTCCGGTCGTCCGACTGTTGGGGCAGCAGCGGGTACAGCGGTCGTGGTGGTGCCCCTAGGTAGGTGGATGGAACAGCATTTGATGGTGGACGATTTAGCGCACACAAAGAGCGGGAGGCGACTGTGGCGTATGTACGACGTTCGTCGACGACTTCACGACTCATGAGCAATTTTTTCAACAACATGTTCCGGGGGTCTTCGCGGGGGTCGCGGCAGTCGGCACGGCCGCCGCGCGGTGTTCCACACACAATGTTTGACGAATTTTTGAATGGCATGGCTCAAGCAGCGGGGGGGGGGGGCTGCATGCACAGGGTGGTGGACTCAATGTTCAGCAAGATCCTGAACAAGGTCCTCCACCGACCGCGAGGCGAATATTGTTAAGTTTGAAAGAGGAGTGTTTGGAGCTGGTAGATATTGAAAATGGGAACGATACGTGTAGCATTTGTTTCGAAGAGCAACACGTTGGTGACCTGGCCATCCGGCTCGGGTGCGGGCACGCATTTCACAAAAAATGTGTGTATCCTTGGTTAGAGAAGCATTGCACCTGCCCTGTTTGCCGGTATGAATTAGAGTCGGTCGATGGGTATTCCGAGAACAATATGACCGGCGCCGAAAAGATGCAACGCGAGCGGTTGAAGCGTGAGAAAGAGCGCGACCGGCAGGCGCGGGAGCAAGAGTTGATACGGAAGCGCAACCGTATGTCGCAAATGGATGAAGAAGATAGGAAAGTGTCTGCGAAGAATCACGAGAATGTTGGACCGTCGCAAGGCAGCCAGGTTCGTCCGTCGGGTGAGCAGCAGGGCCAACCGTCACGAAATCCGTTCGATTTGTATTCACCGTCGCCTCCACGCAGCACGGCTGGAGGGGGGAAACAGCCGGCAGTATCGTCGTACAACCCCTTTGATGAGTTCGAAGAGGAGGGCACAGACAATGCTGGCGTTGCAGTGGAAAAGGTGGAAGCATACTACAGCAACAATCACTACGCCGGGCGGAGTGACGACGATATTTTTGCCGTTAGCCAAGCGTTGTCAATAGGTCAATTGAAGAAAGTGTTGGTTCATCTTGGCCTTGGAGAGACAGTGGCACGAGCAGTCGACAAACGGGATTTGTTGGAGGCGTTAGCAAATGCTGGGCATGTCCCGTCGTTAATAAAGTTGCCAGTCAAAGAGCTGAAGCGCCGCTTGGCGCGTTTAGAGAAGGATTTCACTGGCATGTGCGACAAGCAAGAGATTGCGAAAGTGTTAAGGACAGCGGTCATCGACTATGTCTACACGTCGTGCTTTTGATGAAGGGCAGCGCGAGAGCGTGAGCCCCCTCGTGAGTACAAAAACATGCACTGTATACTGTACCATGTAATTTAATATTATGTTAAACGACATCAACTACTCGTTACTTCCTGGGACCTCTAGATTGTAGTCATGACGACGACGAGAGTGGACACACTGTCCCGCACACGCGGTTGTACGCTTCGGAGAAACATGGAGCTTCTTTCTTCTTGCCTTCAACCGCATTTAGCACCGTACGGTGCATGTCTTCATGCGCGAGATCATAGTGGAGCGAGCCAATTTCCTCCATAATGACCCCAGCGACCTGCTTAGAATCGGATGAACATGAGAAACGATGGCGAAGCACAACATTGTCACCTACGCGAACAACGATGGAGGTATTGTCTGTCCTCATTCGAGAGTCAAAAACCCGACGAAAAATCCCAGTTGATTGCCACATTGGGTTAGCAGCCAAAGTGCACAAGTTATTGCATACAGTCTGAGCAACACTAGTCCATCCCGAAATCTGTCTATCCGCAGTAAATCCACCATCCACATCACGTTTTGCAGCAAACATCTGGTGTGCATCTGTAGGCGTGACCGAAAACACCTCCATTGATATTGCGCCAGGCAACGGAAAAGCGGCACGTTCCTCCGTGGTGCTGTTGCAGATCGTGGCACCGTTGGTATTTCCTTTGACGGGCTTGGGCAGACGGCTGAGCACCAAATCGCCTTGGAAAGAGACATAGTGATGACAATGCCCCGCTGCTAACACCTTCTTTCCCATTGCCACCAAGGAACCAAAATTGTAAACATAGTAGGGCTTCTTCATGACGACCAGCAACTCCCCATGAATGACGGTCGGGGCCGGATTCTCTACGAAACGCAAGCTATGATATTTCTGCCCTCCTTCTTTATCCGTTAGTCCAAGCTCCACAAATCTCCTGACTAAACCTCCTGCCCGACGAACTAACCGTGATTTCCCTCCTTTACGAACCGAAATTTGGACGGATGCCAACGGCATCGTCGTCAATAACCGCACAGCAGCGATCAATGCATGCCCTTCCTCCGCGTACGTGGAAGCAGAAATATGAAATTGATACACATGTGTTGAAAACGTTGCCTCCAACGTGTTTAATAACAAAGCCGGACGCTCCAGAATAGCCCGTTTCACCGGTTCTAAGGCAAGCCGATGTTCCTCGAACGCACTCGTGACTTTCTCCAAAACATTGGCCTGACATTCGGCGCACAATTCGTCGACGCGAAATTCGTTTGGTATAGGAAAGTCAACCATATCTCCACCGTTGTCCGCAGTCGTCAGAACAGGCACCACGTCAAACAGCACCGCTTCGCGCGGCAAATGCTCATGCCCATTCAGGTATATGTCGTACAGTACTTTGGCACGCTTGAAGAGTTCGATCAATTCTTCCCTCGTCTTCTCGAACAATATTTCCGTCGAAATATTCTCAACCTGGGGCAAAACGATTTCATGTTTTGCGTCGGGATCGAGTAGGATCAAGTTCTCTTTCGCCGTCAGTGTCGCCCCCGACCCCCGGCTAGCCTTCATCTTTTCATATGTGCGGTGAGCATTAATGACCCACGGTTCCACTGGGGCCCATAAAATGTGCTTGTCTGCGTCCCACGGTAGTTGATAGAACGTATGCGAATAATGTGAATGTGCGAATGGAATCGCCCGCCCTTGCGAAAAATCAGACAGGTCCAAGAGGCCTTGATTATGCGGAAAAGTCACACCGGTGACTACAACGACAGCACGGGCACCAGTGGCACGAAGTTTAGTTTCTTCAGACCGGGACAAATACATGGACCATTCCGCCGGCAATACAAGTATATCACGGCTGGAAATGTCATCTGACGTGAACATGGTAGTCAAATTGCGCGTGTACTCGTCTTGGTAGTATGGGTTGACATGGTGCATAAGCGAAGAAAACCCAACTTGATTCAAGCCTGAGTGCAGTTGATGAAAATGAGCTGGTCCGCCAGAACGGTGAAGGTCGGGAAACAAAACAACGACGCGCGTCTCTCCCCAGCCTTCTTTAAACCGTTGAGGCACGTCTTCAGCAACACAAGTCTCGCCCCCAGTGCTCACCTTTGTGGACAATGCTGCCATCAGGACATGCTTTAGAAGGCGGAGTTTCCATGACCCACCGCAACGGTGCATCCCTTGCCGCTGACGCACAATGACAGACTTGATTCTTCGAGGTCCTCAAGTTGCTCCACAAAAGAAGAAGCTTTCCTCGTTCGCGAGGATAAGCAAGAGCAAGGGCCTGTTTGATGGGCGAGAAAAAAGTGTGGTCGAGCTTGAGAAAAAATCATGCTTGCGAGGACTGCTGAAAAACCCACCATCCAGGTGACCAGTCCGACACATTTATTATAAAATTGCCTATGTATATATTACTAGAACAAAAACCAAGAATAATATTAACTTCTTTTGGCCTCTGCGATAGTCACGGGCGAAACGACATCTTGTTGGAAAAAACTCATGCCTACCAAGCTTTCATCGCCGTGATCAAACCGCAAGTATTTGGCGTTAAATTCTTCTGGGTTAGAAATTTCTTCATGAAACTGCTCAATGTTTATAGTATACATTTTGACCATCTCGGTGAGCTGCACCAAGCCCCCGTCAGTGGTACCCAGAGACGAGAAGTCCTCGAATTTTCTTAGGATGTCGTGCAAGGCATTAACCTTCCCTTCGAATTGATGATGTTGGCATTCAAAGAGCGGTTTAAAGTTAGCTTCTTCGGGCATGTAATACTTCATGACATAAATCCACCGCAGCAAATGCCGGCATTTCGCTACAGACTCGCATGCATTGATTAATACGTTCGCGCGCTCTTCTGCTTTAGATACGGGAGGCAGGGAAGTTTTCCACTCAAGAAATTTCGTGCGTAACTCCAACGCATGGTTTGAGCTTTCTTGCTGAAATTGAAATCGTTGCACATGGAATTCATAAAAATCTAACTGGTTCTTTCTCTCCTCTTCGACCTTTGAGGCTGCGAACGCTGCCTGAGCCACCTCGCCCAATTTGCCCTGTTCTCCTTGCTTTTTGAATTTTGTACACGCAAAATACCCATCTTCGGATCGGTGGCTAGACCACGGGTCAAGACACAGCCAGCAGAATTCGTGTCTGCAGCCTTTTGTTCCAGCATCGTCTCTACATGTCATATGAAGGCACCCGCCATCTTTGAAGATGTTCTTCTTACACTTCGGACAAGGCTTGACGTTCTGGGCAAGCCACAGTTCCTCCTTCGACAAACCTTTGAATAGCGCGCGTTCTGTGACTACCCACGCCTTCCGGTTGGCACAGGACATGGGATTGTGCGGTTCTTCGTGACAATTCCAACAGAAGTACGCGCCACACTCGCATCGAATGGCCCGGATTCGAGATCGCAAGGAGGGGTAATTGATGATGCGGCCGCAATCACCGGGACAAAACTTCGTTGTTTGTTCGGCGAACACGAAGGCATTACAGTATTCCTTTTGGTACTTTTCCAAGTGTTCTGGCGATCCTACTGAACGGATCAAGTCTTCACTGATAAGTTGCCCGCACCGCTTCCCCGTCTTTCCATCCTTACCAGGACACGCTAGATCTGCTAAATGGTCCTGCCCTTCGATATAGGCGGTCCAGCATGCAACACAAAAGTAGTGACCGCATGCCAGCGCGTACGTCGCTCGCGTCGTTTCTAGTGAGCCCAAGTCGACAGCCCCGGACAATAAGTCCGCGGCATTCGAAGCGTCCGTCATTGTGGCGTCCACGCTATCCTGATCACTGGGCGATGCACCACAGGCACCCAGACTTTTCAGATGACGCAAGAATGTGGCATGGTCCTCGTCAGCATTGTACATTGCCGTGCAGGCTTGGTTGACTCCTGCCCAATTCGGACACAGAAAGCCAGTCTGCAGCGTGTGGACGATATCTTCCATCGAGTTCATGGGGCTCCAGTCAGTGATCAAGCTGCCCAGGCACACTTCTCCGCTGGTGGGATCAATATTAGGATGAAACATCTTTTTCATGTCCACGCAAGTCACCATGAGCGGGGCCTTTACAGGGTACTCGGTAGGATCCACGGTGATCTCAAAAGTGGATACCATGCCCGTCCACATGCCTTG
>Ga0099797_100854_pt1 | contig 17794 bp, 7 predicted proteins | sample Uncmet_Sort48C_1_FD_89871 | JGI IMG/M metagenome (GOLD analysis project Ga0099797, IMG submission 89871) | Marine eukaryotic communities from CALCOFI LINE 67, Pacific Ocean - C012_Sort48C_1 | ecosystem: Environmental > Aquatic > Marine > Oceanic | place: Pacific Ocean: Monterey Bay | collected...
GATTGGATTATCCGGCGCCATCATTTTTTCCAATCTTTTCAATCAGATTTGTGTTTTTACTCCTCAAATCTGATCTCTTTGATTACGAATCTCTTTGATTTCAGTTCAGTTGTGTAGATAGTATAGATCTTGTGGTTATCTCCTCCTTCTTCGAGTGTCAAATATGATATCTTGATAGTAATACAAGTAACGAACAGTACTCCTCTGCTTCAGAAAGAAGTACTTCTTGTTCGGATACAAGATATCTTTTTAGTAAGTTTACAGTTTTCTCCTTCTCACTTACAGTTTTCAGTTTTCTCCTTTACTGTTCTCTGCTTCTCAGCTCAGTGTCCTTCTTTGAAGTGATTTTTTTTTGTGATTTTTGATGAAGTATATGGAAATTCCAAGATTTTCAAGATCAAATTCAATCGATCAGCCGATCAATCTATTTAATCAAGAATCTAAGATTCAATCTTGTTTAAAATTAGCGTAAATTCTTTCAAAACAAGAAGCTATTTTACCCTCTTTTTTGGAATAAGAAACCTACTTTTAGAATCTTTTTGTAATAAATCTCCTCGTTTTTAAGCTGTTACGAAGTTGTCTCCTCGTCACGGTTGTAATATATCTCCTCGTTACTTACCTGTAAACAGCTGTTACTAACTGTTACGGTTGTTGTTTTTCAATTGAATGAAGTTTTCTAGTACTCTCCTAGTACTGTATAGAAATCCTTGGTACATTTAATAGATATAGATTTGGTGATAGAGAGTGGTGATATAGATTTGGTGGTGTGGATGAATGATTTTTGTTTGGTGGCACGCTACTGGGTAACGTTGCCTCACGTTTGTTGCTATTCGATTTTTTTTGGAAAGGATTGGATGGGATTGGGATTTCGATTCAGTTGGAATTGGAATTTGGATTCAGTTGGAATTGGAATTTGGATTCAGTTGGAGTTGGAATTTGGATTCAATTGCATTTGTGTAAATTTACAGACGCCGCTCATAATTTGTGGATACAGGCAACTCCTTTTTCTTCAACAACTCATAACAGCTCTCAGGACTCAGAAGACGACTCTCAGGAGACAACGACAGCTCTCAGAAGTCACGACAGACTCGTGCAAATACACTCGTGCAAATTTACGATGCCACTCATGCAAATTTAAGACGGTCACGTGCCACTCATGCAAACTTAAGACGGTGCCACTCATGCAAATTTAAAACGATTTGTACTAGATGGACTTTACTCAACTGCTCTCAACCTGCTGCAATTATAATAATCGAAACTCAATACAAACAAAGAACCCACGTTTGGCAAAGATTAAAGAAGAACACACGATACACAATGCACAAGGGATGCAATGCAGCATTCTCGTGAGTCGTGGCTCTTTTGAATGATTCATGCCTTTCTCTTCTGTAATTTCTTTTCAAGATCGTTCCAGCTTTGTCTTGAATCTTCTCGGCTCAGAGTCACTCAGTCATTGTCATCATGATCACCGATAATGATCACAAAGTATGCAGAAATTCTGCCAGAATGGTGATGGTATTCACAATTCAATTCGGTACTCAATTCAATTGAATGAAAAGTGTAGCTTTCTCAAAATATAGATTGTTCAGTTCATCGGTACGGTCAGTTCATCGGTATCTCCATGAATACAAATTTACAAAAATCACATCAGCAATTTCACAAGTTTTGAATTTCGGAGGCTGTCAGTCGGAATCTTGATTCTCCATCATCCTCAATCCCTGTCCATGGTTTTGCAATACAGACATGATTGCAAACTCCAGACGTGATTGCAAACTCGTGCTCAGAGAATGTCCAGACTCCTGCCCATTCGTCTTCCAGATTCCGACTCCTTCATTTCTACAGACACACCACCATGATATCTAGCTACCGCGCCAGCAAGCCTGTTATCCAACTTCGTCTGGATAACATATGATTTTGGTTGCATGCGACAGCAACCAGATATCATGCCCGGCATAGCCATACACAGTACACTCAAGGGAATTTGGCTTCTTTTTAAATAACCTTCCTTGCTACTACGTCTTCGCCCATTACACTTCCTGGTTACGATGTCTTTGCAATATTCATTGACATTGTTGTTAGCACCGGCAAACTTCCTGGCGCAGCCTTTTCACCGTATCAATACTGAGTCAAGACTAATTTCAAATTTCTGAACGTTTCTAATTCTATCTGCGTAACTTCCGATATGTGTACTATCGGCGTAACTTCCGATTTTCTCCACTGTTTCTTTTGATTTGTGCTTCGTTTCTTTTTGTCTTGAAAACAGATTCTTCTTTGATTTTTGATTTCGACTACAGATTCTTCTTTGATTTTTGATTTCGACTAGAGATTCTTCGACTCTCGATTACAGATTCTTGTTTTATTGATTCTGATTTTTTCTTTTTTTCCATCATATCCCTACCTGTCTGTTTCTTGTCCATATAATTCCCACCAGACCACTGCGATAGTCTTTCTATTTCTTCACCATTTAGTTCGCGCCACACGATACCATTAAGACCATGTCACACATTACGAGATTGCACAGGACGACAATGGTCGTCGCCTCCTTTCTGCAACCACCGGACTACCAATCGAAATTGCTCGCGTCCGTTTGTGCAACCACCGGACTACCTAATCGAAATGGACCGCCTCCTTTTGTGCAACCACAAAAGGACTACCAAATGGCCCACCTCCTTTGTGCAACCACCGGACGACGATGGCAACACCTCCTTTGTGCAACCACCGGACTACCCATTTCGAATTGCTCGCCTCCGTTTGTACAACCGCCGGACTACCAAATGGCCCGCCTCCTTTGTGCAACCACCAGACGACAATGGCTGTCGCCTCCTTTCTGCAACCACCGGACTACCAATCGAAATTGCTCGCCTCCGTTTGTGCAACCACCGGACTACCTAATCGAAATGGATCGCCTCCTTTTGTGCAACCACAAAAGGACTACCAAATGGCCCGCCTCCTTTGTGCAACCACCGGACGACGATGGCAACACCTCCTTTGTGCAACCACCGGACTACCCATTTCGAATTGCTCGCCTCCGTTTGTACAACCGCCGGACTACCAAATGGCCCGCCTCCTTTGACCAGGCCACACATTAAGACCATCGTCGTTGAGACGATAGGTCCTTTTTGCCCGAGTATTTGTTTTTGATCACCACACTGATTTTTTTTTTTTTTCTGAGTTTACTAGTCTAGACTCTACAGCCCGAGAACTCTACAGCCCGAGAATCCATTCGACCCAGAGACTGTTCCCTCCTCTCTCACTTCTCTCAAACCCAGACACGATGACTTACGCTCTGGTGCTTACGACCCACCAGAGTTCCCTTCCGCCGCAGATTTCTGAACTGCCGCAACAAAGTTGACGAGGGAACTGATCGCATTTTGTTGATCGACGACTTCTCCCATCATAGAAGGCACCTCTTTCTTTGGTTCGAAGAGATCCGGGCGAGGTTCTTGGTTCAACTTTTCCAACTGACTTTCCATCAAGGAAAGTGCTTGATCCAAACCTTTGTAATTGTTCTGCAGCGTTCTTGTTTTTATGGGGTCCAATTTCTTTAGTTCATCTTCTAGATATTTTGTGTAACCGTTCTCATTCTTGTACAACTGCTTTTGCAGGTCGTATCTCAGCTTATTCAGCTCTCTGATAAACATTTTTTTGCCCAGAACCTCGTTATCGATTTTGTCGTTAGTGTCGTAAAATTTCTCGAAGTTCCATTCCTCTGGGCTCCCCCCCAACAGCCGCGCCATTTCTTTCGCTGGATCAGAATTCGGAAAAGCATTTTGAAATTGGTTTTTAGATTTCCGCACACGCCCGAGTATCTGCAAGACTTCGTCGAACTCGGAATCCGTCAGCTCCTTCTTTTGTGTTTCTTCGATGTATTCCCTAATGGCGGTTGTTGCGATCTTTTTTTGAGTTTCTTCACCGGGAGAGTTGAGCCCGTACCCGAGCCCGTACCAGATAACTTTTAGTTTTTGGAACCGCTCCACGTAAAGGTCATCTTCTATCATTTTCACCAGCTCGTCTTTGGCTTTTTTTTTCTCTGATGCTGTAGTTGCTGCAGTCATCTCTGCCAACTTCTTGATCCGCGCTTCGGTTCCCAATAGTTTCTTCAGCTGTTCGAGATTTTTGTAGTTCTTTCCGTTTGCGAAGGTTTTCTCAATTTCGCTCGTCAGATGGTCACATACGTCTTTTTTGTAACTCTTGTAAGCAGCTTTTTGTTGGTCTGTCGTAACAAAGCCACTACTGGCCATGATATCCGTACCGAACGGGGGCTTTCCTACAGCAACATCGAATCGCTTTAGAATGTCGTGTATTTGATCTTTGTTGACAGTTTCATGCCCATTGAGCTCCCAGAGATTAGTTTTTGTTTTTGGAACGAGGGCTGCTCCTTCCTCCTGAGGGGTTCCGGTCGCGGCAGAGCTTTGGGCTGAGAGAATCGGTCTTTCTTGAGCTTTCAGCCAAGTTTTACTATTATCAGACACAAAATTTCCAACATTGTTTTCATCTTTCTTCCAAGTTCCAGCTGCAGCCGCTTTGACGTTGTTCTTCTCCAATGCTTTGAAAGCAGCTGTCTGGAGATCTTTCTGGTACTTTCGTTGCAAGACAGACGCTGTAAGCATGAGATCGGCCTTTTGTTTTTCGAGCGGTCCTGATCCTGCTTCCAATTTCAGCCACTCAAAAAGCCCATTTACCAACGCTGAGTCCGCCCCCAATTTTTTGGCTTCTTTTTCAAGGTCTTCCGCTTTTTCCTTTATATCACGGCGATCTTTCAGAAACGAACTGATCGAACTGCCGGCCAGCTGTCCAACATTCGAACCGAACTTGAAGCCCTTGTCGTCTTTGTCATCGTCCAAAGTCATCAGCATTTTGAGAACTGTTTCCTGACTCAGCAATTGGAGCCATTCGAGTTGGTCTCTGGTTTCCTCCTTCGGATCTTTTCCGCCAATAATTTCCCAGCCCGCCCGAAAAACTTCCGGCCATCCGACGGCGACAGCGAAATTCAAGACTGCGCCTTCTAGAGTAGCTCGTTTGTGCTGCCATAGCTCGCGAGCGGATATCATGCGTCCCCAAAAATCGTTCCAGCCCGTTTTCACGCTGTCGATAGGGTCGTGGATGATGTTCTTCAGCGTTGTGGCGACATTGTAGATGGCTTCTTCCGCGTTTTCTTGGAAGGAACAATTATCGGTATTGTTATCACCGGCGTTATCTTTCTCCGTGTCATTCTCCGATTCTCCACTTTTCTGTCCTCCCTGATTCAGGGCCTGACTTTTTGCACAACGTCTTGTCTTCATCTCAGTTTTGTTGCTCTCAGACTCCTCAGAGAAAGTCACAGATTTCGACGGAGTCGGCAAATACAGGAAATGAAAAAACAATAAACCCATAATAAAATCGATCACCATCCTGAAATACATTGCACCCGAAAAGTTCAACTCCGAACTTGAAATCGGTTTTTTCGGCATCGGGACGCCCAATAAATACGTGGTTTTCCGCTCTGTCGCGTATTTTTCATCTTTCGGCTCGTCGGGGATCTTCATGATCTTTTTGTAAACAGACACGCGGCAATCGTTCAGTGAAGTTGCGATGTTGTCCAAAAATTTCATCATCGGTTCCAGATCGACAAGGAAATTTCCCAATTTGAATTCTGGCGTCTCCGCATCCGGCATATCTCCCTTCGTCACCGCGCCGCCGAGATCGCTAAAAAAACGGTTCAAAACTTTGGCCATGTATTTGTAGAAGACCGCCGCGCCGAAAAAAAACGTGAAATAGTCGGAAGAATTCCCATTTTTGTCGAAACCCTCGATCTTCTCGTTCGCTTTTTTCAGCTGTTCCGCCTGATATTTCTCAGTCGATTTTCCGAGAGTTTCGTCATAGAGTAAGGCGCCGAAACTCTCGAGGGGTTGTGCGAATTTTTTGTGTTTTTCTGTTACGACTGTTTTTGTGATAGTCTTTTTGATTTTTTTATCCGGATCATCAGGAAATTCAGGATTCGGAACCATCTCGTCAGTTTCCTCCTGTTTCTCCTCAGTCTCCCAAATCGTCGAGCTTTCATATGGTTCATTCTTGTGAAGTGTCCAAATCAGCATTCCAATCTTATAGGGAAAATGGAGAACGTACGTGACGAAATAGACGAGCAGAACGAAGGCATCCCCAATCAAAGTTCTTGTCAAAGCCGAATACACGCCCGCCATCACTTTGGGAACGAAGTCTGGCACCTTGGTCCAGTAGGACCGGAGTTTGAGTTTTGGCTTGGCAGGTTTGTCGTCTTTTTTATCCTCAGACTTCTTGGCAACAGTGTCACTCGCATCTGCATCTGTTACACCTGTTTCTCCCTCGTTCGTGAAAGTTGTAGCTCCAGTACCACCGGTGCTGTCATTCGTTGTAGTAGCTCCAGCTTTCGTCGCTTCACCAGTCGTTTCATCTGTGGTGGCAGAATCTGTTTTAGATTTTTCGGCTTCTGCAGAGTCCTCTGGCCCGCAACTTGTGCAGGATGCATTTGCCAATGCAACCGAAACCCCTGCAATTAACACAGCCTTTCTCATTTTTTTTCACTGCTTGGATAATGATCGTATGTAGAAATCTGATTTGATATTGTCTTGAAAAACTCTTTTGTGATATGGTCTTTGGTACTCTTCTGTGGTATTGTGTTGACAGTCTGAATCTTAGAGAAATCTGTTTTAATCTCTTTTCGTTTTGAATCTTAGAAGTTTGTTTCTGAATCTCAATGCTTTCCTCACCGGAAAGAGTCGCAATGTGAACCTTAATAAAACTCTCCCGATATGTGAGTTTTTTCGTTCGCCAATGAACTCAGTTACTCAACTGGGTCGAAACTCGAGATGTGTTTCGTGACGTTAATTAACCTCGCACAAATTACGTTTTTCTTGGTAAGTTCAACTGTCTTACATATACTCGTTAACCTGATGTAGTATTTAAACCTTGCAAATTGCGAAATTCGCTTCGAAACAATAACTCACTCTATTCGATGCTAATTAAAGTTACCGGTCTGCAGAAGAGGCGAAATTGTAGTATGGAATTTTGGAAGTCTAGACCTAGAAGATGGACATTAATCACAACAACAACACGTTAGAACGCAATTCGTCAGAACGCAGCGGAACACTGACAGAACGCAAATATACTTCGAATGGCAACAGAACACTGCACCCGTACAAGGATGTCCCATCAAGATTCAAATACAGAGACCACATATGTTTAATATCACACGCACCACGATTCAAGAATCGGGGCAGACATCTTATCGTCTCCCAGATTTCTGGTCCTCCCTCACACGCTGATGTACAAGCTCATATATTTTTTCGCCATCTTCTTCTGCTCCGCCAACGGAAACAATCTTTTGCACCAAATCCCCCTTCCATTCCATTTTCAACTGTTTGCCGTTTATTTGCCGAAATACGCCAGCTTCTACCAGAAACGTGAATTTTTTCTCCTCAATCCTGCCTACCCACATCGAAACTTGGGAACGCGTCCAGGATGCAAGAGGGGTCGTTTTCAAGAAATGCAACGGATCATTTTTCGCATCCAACAAATTTGCAGCAGAATCTCCAGCGGAACAGTCATACGCCTCCCTCAGAGATCGTAGAAAATGCAACGTGCGACGGGAATAGGGCGCGTCGTAGGACATCGGGGACAGATGTGCGACCCAGAGAAGTTTTTTTCTTGCGTTCGCATCAGGTCCACCCAACAAATCCCTCAGCAACATCGTCAAAATGCTGCGGCGGAAAGGGATATGTATGTTCTCCGAGTGGTTATGAGCATTTTCAAGTGTTTCGAGTTCAAGTTTTTCGAATGTCTTGGCTTTTTCGAGGCAAAGGCATCTCACACACTCCTGCAAACAGCTCAACGACGTATTGATGTATTTTGTTTCTTCCATCCCTTTACCGCGATTGGCGAAGGTGTCCAAACTGCGTTCACTTCCGGCCAGATCGATTACTGTGATTGTTGAGTTTTCTTGTGTCATGGATTTTTCTTTCTTGTCCGCGATCGTTTCTTTGGTATCGCCGATTTCTGACACATGATTAATGTGTGTAGATTCTTTCTTATCACAGCGAACAGTCATGCAACAAAACGCGTGTGACCTGGAGGAAGCCTCATGGACTGTTGTTTCTCTTGACGATCGATGTTCTTCCGCGCGTTGTAGAACTTGCAAAACTTCTTCTGGGCTGCGACAGACAGTTTCTGTCGTGCTCACTTTCGTCGTGCCGATGAACGCCGTGACTGGCTGTTTCGTTGTTTCAGAAGTTGCACTTTCTTGCTCACCATTAGCGACGCCAAGCAGATTCTTCTGGTTGTCGTTTGTTCCTAAATTTGCGATCAAGTCTCTGCTCCCCGCATGTGATATCTCGAAATAACGGAGAATTATCTCATCATGCATTTGCAGCAATTTTTTGCTGATCGCACGTTGTAACCGAACCGCTGTGTACGTCTTCCCGCTGCCTGTCTGACCATGCAGAATGATTGCCGCCCCGCTGTTTGTTGTTGCGATGTTCTTAGCAACGACATCGATCATGCTTTCGTGATCGGTCGGACCAAAAACAGCATTCACTTCCGCACGTTCTGTTGTCAGTGGTACTGTGTCTTTCTCTGTCAATGGCTCTTGAGACGGAAAACTTGCTCCTGTGCCACCTCCTTTGCCGCCTTTTGCAAAACTCGCGCGTCCTTCGCCGTGCAGATCAATGGTCGTATGTCCACTGACCCCGTCGGTATTCAGATTGATACCACTCGTCAAACATTCAAACTGCGGGCGACCTCTGTCATCTGGAAACCCAGCACTCGCGATTTCTGAAGGCCACGATGGTCGCATCGACACAAGGGTGGCGACGTTGTGGAAATTCACATCGTTTCTCTTACCAATGTTGCTCGCGCCATGCTCGACGTTATGCAAGTTGAGTCTTCGTATTTCCGCGATCTGCGCTTGAATACGCGAACTCTTCTCACGCGGTGTCAATTTTCCAGCAGCGGTAACACGTTGTGCGTCACTCGATCCGTCGTCAAGCTCCACGACAACGCCACCCATTTTTGCAGCAGGTTGCTCCTGTGCAGCCTTTGTCGCGGTGTCAGAGTCCAGAAACTCGTAAACGCGGTTGCGATCCATCCCGACGCCAGCCATTGTATAAGAATTGATCAACACGCAAACATTACAAGTCTCATCATAACGTTTTTTTTTTTTTTAATCTTTAGCAAATTTATACTCATTCAATTTTTTAAAAAATATTAACTGTAATACAGGCACCAGCAATATAAGTTACAACATTATAGTATATTGCTAATAAAAAAATAACAATAAAGAAATATTTGACTCAATTTTCAAATTCATCTTTATTCATGTTTTTTATAAATTATATATTTTTATAATATTATGAATATAATTTTCATTAAATTATTTTTTTTTAAGTTTTATTTTCTAAAAAAAAAAAAAAATAGAAAATATTTATTAGATTATTTAATTGGTTTGTTTATTATTTGCAGAAGTTGTATCTTATTGGGATTCATATCAACATTTATTTTTTTAAAAGGGAATTTTTATGGTATTTTTCTACGGCGTGACACTCTCTCACGTGAAAAATGTAGCACGCTTGCGATTTTAGCGCGCCGGTTTTGTTATAAAAAGCGCGCGAGGTGATATATGTAAAAACAAGTGATAGATGCGCGTGGCGCTTGTTGCAGTGGTTCGCCATGTATGTAGTCTAGTTTTGTGGTGCGGCGTGCCCCTGATGCCGTTCGTAGTGTCCAGCCGTCACAAAAAAAAAGTTCTCACTTTTGTCAACGGGAAACAGTTTAACGATGAACACGCGACCTGTTTTTGCAATGATAAGGCTTCCAGCTGTGATTTCTGAGAAATCATCTCTAAGAAATCATTTCTCATATTTGCATTGCATGACTTTTTTTTTTTGCTTGTACACTTTCCATTCATGTAGAATCAAAGAAGTCACACTTCCTCTTCTTGATTTCTCTGTATCACGCCTAGCCTCGAGTTTGTCAACACCCATGGAAAGAGATGTATGTCTTTTGGGCCATCGTAAACTGCATTGTTACGGTCTTGCTCCGTCATTATGAAACCAATTTCACACGCTGTCAACGGATTCCAATGGTGTCCACGTCGGGTCATGTTCGTGATCGCGCATCGCTTTAATGATTTTGCGTTTTTGTTGTTCGAGTACACCGGATAGGCCTGCGATTCGAACGCTGTCACCTGCGAGTCGTGTTGCGGCTGGATGTTATCGAGAACAGATTGCTGTCCGGAAAGAAACTTGAGCGAAGAGTCGGTACTCTGATGGGCGAGGATTTTTGGCAACGCTCTCAAGGAGTTGGGGTTTTGATTCGCGAGAAGTCGTGACTGCAGATCACCGTGTAAATTTGACATGATATCGGGCGCCAGACCAGTATTGCCGGTGGCAGGGCCATATCTATCGAGCCCGCCGACTGGGGCTGAAGCGAGCCGTTGTAATTGCAAATTTTCCACGCCACTCGTAGCCAACGGTCCCGGAGGTGCTGGAGTCTGGCTCTTGGATCGAGTACTGCTGTTCTTCTCGGGCGGCTTCTGTAAATCTACCATGCTCTGTACTACCATGCTGCTGTAATCTAGCCCGAGTACTGGCATGGATGCACCAGGTGCCATCGAAGTTCCATTTTTCATTCTTTTCGGCGGAAACTCGCTCAAAACTGCAGCTCTCTCACGTTGTTCGGCGAGCATACGTTGTTCCGCCGCGACTTGTTGCTGTTCCATCGCTCGTTTCTCTTCCAACGTTTTGAATTGAATAGTCTTCACAATCGGTGATGCGCTCCCAGAATTCGACGTGCTGTTGTTTTCGGGGCTCAAGTTGCTGTTGTTCATCACATTGAAACGCACGTCATTCGGACTTTGAACACTTCCAGCATTGGCAGCATTCAAAACTTCCGCGGCATTAATATTGGCACGACTCGGCGGTCCTCCACGTGGACTGGCGAGCGGACTGACAACTCCGTCATCTGGACTAATCACGGTGTCATCGAATTCGGTCATTAAGTCCTCCTGCGACTTCATTAAGTCCTCCTGCGTCAAGTCCTCCTGCACGACGGTATCTTTCGATATTCCGTTGGTTCCATGTGCTCCTTCCATGAAAGACGGCCCATCATTCGCTGAATGCAGATCCTCGGTGTCGTGTGTTCGGTTCAAGACTTGGGTTTGAGAGTTCTGATTTTGTTCGTTTTGAGACTCATTCTGAGATTCATTCTGAGACTCATCTTCTGTCTGGGACCCAGATTGATTCTCATTGACATTTCGATTATCTGAATCAGGCGTGTCGGCGTCAGGCGTGTGGACTTGAGATGTTCCATCACAGGCAGGACTTGCCCAATGCGCCCCTTCGACACCAGCAGTCATTCTGTCGAAAGTGCTGGACGCTCGGTTAATCGAGTTTGAGCCTCTATTCGGACCACCATTTGTACCGGACCCAACTCTATGATTATCCCCACCAACACCTTGACCGCCGCCGTGACCACCACCACCACCACCACCGCCGCAAAACATACTCTTGAACGTTTTTCCCCATTTCACCGGCCTATCCCTTATCACCGAGACGCTTTGATGCGTCAACTGGTTGCTCAATTGCGTCAATGCTTCGGGAGTATCGGTTTCTGCGCAAATCGCCCGTATCGCAATACTAGGCACGTCTTTTTTATGCACAGCCGAACGCCACAGCCCGCGCAGGCATCCCAGATGGTTCAAGGTGTGTATTCCACCTATTAAATACACGACCCCCTGCGAGCTCAACGACACCTGCAACCCCTTCAAGAAAACCGACAACATATTTTCCGATAATTCCATTTGCAGTTTTTTCAGTTCTTGTTCGAGTTCCTTCGCAATCCTTGTCATTTTCCATTCCCCAGCGGTACCATGCGGAGTCCCGTTCGCATTCGAATACAACATGTTTCTGCAGACCAACCGATCGCGCACCAAAGCTTGCTGTTTTGGCGTCCCCTGCATCAATATTGTCTCTGCCTTCCACTGGTTTGCGCAGCCCTGCGAATACCCCAACCATCCATATTGGTGGGTCTTAACCTGGGTTGTGATGGCGAATTCGATTTGTTTCGCGTTATATTCCAGTGTTCGCGCGATTCCCGTGTCGGCTCTGACGAAGTTGACTTTTCGTTCGTCATAAAGTCTCTGGGCGGACGCATCCAATTCGAAACCTTGCCTGCCGTCTGTCACCACGCCCATTGCGGAGACTATCGTGAAATTGTCGAGTTCGTATTCTTCTTCCGGGATGAGTAATTGGACGAGGGGATCTCTCTTTAGTTTCAGTCGGTCTTTCTGATGGAAATAAAGAGCCTCGATTATCAGCATTTTCAACGCCGGAATATCGCGCGAACGGATCAGCTGGGTGACGTCTTGGTGTGAAGAAAGCGTGGGGGAGGACGTTTGTTGCACGAGCCACCATCTCACCTTGTCGATATTTTCCAAAACATTTCGGAAAACGATGAAGACGCTCAAAGCTTCATAATTTCTTTCGTAGAAACGTTTTAGCCACGGAAGACGGACAACAGCGCGGCGATCCAAATGCACGACTTCACGGCATTTTGCGAATGCGTCGTAATAGAGGGAGATAACATCGGATCGACGGATATACGTTGTTTTCTGAGGCCCGGAAGAGTTTAAGTTGCCGTTGCTACGAGTCTGATTCTGATTAGCTGCATTCACAGGCGTATGCACTCCATAATAGGAATACGCATCTTCGAGATATCCGGGAACGTCTTTTACACGGCCGTCATCGATACTTGAACTACCCACACCTCCATCATCACACGATACGAAATTGTCACGGCTTTTTCTAGAACGAATTTCTGAGGGCGAGCGTATCTGCCCTTTCTTCAGCGGTTGTTGTTGAAAAAATGAACCATTATTGTTCTGCAAGTGACTCGAGCCCGAGTCCGATCGTCTCGTTTGCGCGTCATCAAACCATTCTCGCAAGATTTTGTTTTCACATGCCAACCAGTTCGCGCCTGCTTGGTCTGCTTTCAAGATTGCCGCTTGGGCTTCTGTCGAAAATTTTTTGAACAATCCGTTATTCAGGGTTTCGTGGAAACTGCGTGCTTTGACAGGTCCTTTGCTCAAAGGTCCATTCGTGTTCTGCTGTTGGGACAACAATTTCGATGAGTCTGATGGTTTCGAAGAAGCTGGACCAGCTGACGCTCCAGCTAGAGCCACATCCGTCTGAGACCCAGGCATCTGTCCTGGACTGCGAACAATTACTCCAGGACTTCCAACAGGGCTGGGCACCGAATTTCGAGCTGACGACACAAGACTGTGTCTCTCTACTTCCGCGGTGAGCCAATACTTCAACCCCAGATAGTCATCGGATCGATCAATAATATCGTTTGCCAGCTGGTAAACTTCTTCGTAATACGACCCTCTATGTTTCTTGCCCCCGACCATGAAATCTGCTCTCTTCGGAAGGTTGCGGTCGATGCAGTTTTTGAAGACTCGCTCCAGACGGTCGAAGAGGCTAATGTTATTGTGATTCTGCGCAGAAGAATGAGAGTCTTGCTGTTGTTGTTGCCAATTTGATAGCGATGCAGAAGTCGATGTAGAAGCAGAAATACCAGGAACTTGAGTTACTTTGAAACAGTCCTGTGACACGTCGAGTAATCGCATTAACAAGCCCGCTAACAGCCGTCCACTTCCGTTCACAGATAGTTCATAGAAGACACCAACCTGGAAAATCTGCGGCTGGAGATCGATGATCTCTACCAACAAACGCAAACCTCGTTGGACAGAATGGCCTTGGATCGGGTTTTTCAATACCGCACGCAGCAACCCGGCGAGGTCTTCGGGCCCAATCATGGTTGCCGGGAGAAGGTCGTAGATCGAGTCGTAATTATTAGCGCCGTAATTGCCCCGCGAATACAAATACAACGACTCGCTCCTTTTCACGAGATCGCCGAGCACAAACGCAATCGCATGCGTTTGCGGGACGAACGCGAAACCGCCGTAATGTTCATCATCGATGATCTGCGAAAGATTTTCTTTCAGATCAGCGATATAATGGAGTTTCGTCGAAAGGATTCTGCTGCCATTACTGCCATTAGAATGATGGCCACCATTAGAATGATGACCTTTAGACTTGAAATATGCATCGCCAAACGTCGAGAGAATATACTGCAGCTGTGCACACGTGAAATACGGAGCCAAGCGGAGGACCAGCTCGAGTTTCGGTAAAGTCAACGATTGTGCAAGATCGCTTCGTGCAAGATCGCTTCCGGAAAACGCTGAATCACCACTACCCGAATAAAAAGCTTCTGAATAAAGATCCGCAGCAGTCGGCACTTGATGCTGTAAAAGTTTTTTCAGACTTTCCGAAACGGTACTCAGCCCGTTTTCATCCGATGGCTCAATCCTCGGTACTACGCCAAACGGCGTCACTGCGTCATTTACGATTTCCAATGCGCGGTCGAGGGACTGATAGAGGATCCCTCTTTCCTGGAACAATTCTGGTCCGCCACAGGCTTTCACGATGAGTGTTTTGGCTGTGCGGATGTCCAAACCGTCCCCAAGAATGATTTTTCGCATCACGGATGTGATGGACTCGAGATCGAAATTCCCAGGTCCAGCCTGGCAACCAGCCACGAAAACACCCGCAGATTCGTCGAAATCGTACGTGAAGAGTAAATGGTAGATGAAAAGAGAGAGTTTCTCAAGCGGAATCGTATCAGCCGGATTCTCGATTTGCATCAATTGATAGATCCTCGCAACTCGTAATCCGTGTTGCAATGCATACTCGGCGTTTTCGTATACGTCCTTGCCGGCGCTGCTGTACTGAAAATCTGAGTTGTCTTCTCCATAGTGGAGTCCAGGACCACTAGGACCACCTGCGGAATTCGAATATGATCTGCCCGGCGAATAGCCGAGCACGATAGCAAGAATCGCGAAGACTCCAGCGATCAATCCGTCCCCTTTGATCCAATCCACGATGGTTCTGTGCGGCAAGTATAATTTCTTCGGAGGCGAAGAGTCGTCTCTATTTATGAAGAGCGATGTTTGCGAACTATAAAGCTTAATCCCGAACAAAGCGTCCAAGATGTTTGCTTGCAATTGAATGTTCGCCTGCAGTTGCTGGGATGGTGTAGATTGAACTATTGGTGTAGCTTGAACTGCAGGTTGATGAGCATTTTCTTGGGTTGCAACGAGAGAGTCATCCGGCCCGCCGACACAGTGCGCATTGGAAGACTTCTGGGTGATTCCACTGCTTGTGTGGTTGATTGCGTTGGCACTTACCGTGCTGCCACTCTTCGAATTTCCGCAGAAACTTTTCACCACTGCACCACATCCCATCACAATGTCCAGCAAATCTCTCACCTTCTGAGGCGGGTTTGCCGCGAACTTGACCTGACAATGCACTTTTTCCAACAGATCGATAACCTTATCTTTTTTTGCGACCATCAAATACAAATATTTCAAAGGACACGACCACGCTATTTCGTAAATTAGCAAAGCCATCTCGATCAGATCTTCGTCTCCTTCATTCGCGGGGTACAAAACGTCGTCGTTGGCAAGCAGATCCAAAACCCGACAGAGAATGTAGAAACGACGTTTATGATTGTTTGTAGAAGACTTTCCGCTTTTGTCAAGACCACCGCTAGTTCCAGAAGCTCCAAGACCTTTGTGTTGTTTCACCACATTTCCACGGTCATCCACTGCTGTATAGAAATTTTCGTCATCACTGCTCGAATTTCCGTCCTGATATTTCCTCGTGTCAGCGATCTGTCGCATGCTTCTGCTCGCACCAGGCCCGACCAACACCATTGAATCGAGATAGTTTTTCGCAATCGTGCTGTTCGCAGGAGAATTTGTGATGTTATCGGTAGACTTCGCAGCAATATCATTCGAACTTTGCACCGGAGTCATCTTCTGGGCTTTTTGAAACCTTTTGTCCCAAATATTCGACGAATATTCGTCTTCTCCGATTTGCACGCCGTGGTTCATGGCATCGGATTCGGATGATTTTCCAGCGTCACTTGCGAGTTTGGCGTCTTTATCCTCTTCCCCGTCACCGTACTCGATAGAGTCTTTCGATAGGGATTCTTGAGATTCCGAAAGATCGTTTTCGATATTCGTTTTCCGAAGCGTCGTCTCACTAGCGGGGTCTTTCGATAGCTGCGCCCTGCTATTTGGGTTCAGTCCGGGATTGTTCACACTACTCTTTGGATTCAGCAACCCATGTAATCTCAAACTATTCAGTCTCGGATCATCGGAGGTTCCTACCAACGGGCCTAGAACTTTATCCCGCGAAAGGATTCCTGATTCAAAGTCTTCTAGTTCCAATCTCCCTACCGCCGAAACCTTCACGACCAATTTCCCGCTTGAGAAGAATTTCGGCAGGATATTCGCCGCAATTCGGTAGCTGCCGTGGTATAACAATAGACCGCCATGGTGTGATCGCGGAAGATATTTCTTCGATTCGTTCCAATAACGGTCGAAATCTGCGTTTGCGGAATAATCTAGAGTTTTCTCGCGGTTGTTAGGTTCCGTTTCAACCATTGAAACCTCAACTAGACCGATGTCGGAATCAGTCCCACTTGACGCGTTTGAAAGACGATGGCGCATTGCCATGTCTCTGTTGTGACCCCCCACACCCACAGAATGATGCTTTTGACCATGTCCAGTACTTTCTTTGCTAGAATTCTTCGGCGTCTCTCTCAAAAAATTTCGACTGCCACTCATTTGGCTCGTCACGTCGCGTTGTTTAGAAGACTTTGAGTGCGAATGATGTTGTCGTGGGAGGTGTTTCGCAAGTTTCAGATGATGCTTCATCTGATTCGAGTCCTCTTTTCTCGGTGATAAGCTGCTCGAACGATTATTATGGCTCGACTTTCTGTTACTCAAGTGTCCATCTTTTTTTTTAGTAATACCACCACCAGACGCTCTTCTGTGCACTCCTACTTCGAACGTATCATCATCTTCGTCACTGCTGATATAGGCTTCGGAATCTTCCGTGGTCGATTCATCTTTCGCTCCGTCGCGTGATTCGGGGAGACTGGAGAAGTCACGTCGTAGTTTCGAACTCCCTCTCTGTGAATGATTTCCTGGGGTAGAATCCTCAATTCCATCTGAGCTCTCTGCGTCATTTAAAGCGCCGTTTTCCGCCAATGCTAGCTCGAAAAAAAGCTCACCAAGAGCCCGTGCGAATTCGAAATTATCTGTACATCTCTGCACTTTCCTAGCTTGTTGCTGAATTCGGTTTTGGGCTTGCGAAAAAAAGCCAGAACCTTCGCGGGATAAGGGCTTCTGTTGTGACGTGGCCGTTTGCGGACCAGAAACAATGGAACCCATAGAGTTGGTATTTGCTGAGAGATCGTTTCCTCTCGACGGCACAGACCGACTCTGAGAGTGTGTCGTCGCTGCTGTTGGAGCGAGGTGGTGAACACTGCTGCTGCTGCCGCTATTAGCTTGATTGGACATTGGAATCTCGCCCAAAATCAAAAACTCAGAATAGTCCAGCACCTGTTGGTCCATCACAGCACTCAAAATATCAGAGCTTGTGACAGGAGCTTGTATTTGTGAGTTTCCTGCTCCTCCTCCGTGTCCTCCCACATGTGTGCTCGTTACCCCCGGTGTCAAAATATTTGAGACAGAAATATGCGGCGTGACGATGCTCAGGTGATTGTCAGTATTCGTTGTTGTTGTCGTTGTGTGATTATGAGTAAGTTGTTGTCCATTTAAACTGATGTCAGATCGTTGCTGATTCAAAGCTTGCTGATTCAAAGCTATCATTGATGGCGAAAAGGGCATCATATCATTGCTGATCCTACCATC
>Ga0099797_100855_pt1 | contig 17788 bp, 11 predicted proteins | sample Uncmet_Sort48C_1_FD_89871 | JGI IMG/M metagenome (GOLD analysis project Ga0099797, IMG submission 89871) | Marine eukaryotic communities from CALCOFI LINE 67, Pacific Ocean - C012_Sort48C_1 | ecosystem: Environmental > Aquatic > Marine > Oceanic | place: Pacific Ocean: Monterey Bay | collected...
GAGGTTTTTAAAGCAAATTTAAACGCAATTTTAAGTACTCCACGAAAAACAAATGTACCGCCGCGTTATGCTAGTAACATAGTTAATGTGAAGCATATTAAAAAAGAGACTAAGGCAATTGATCAAAAAGATGTGTCTAGTAGTGACGAAGAAGATGAACTAAGCGAAATATCTGAGGTTGATGATGAAGCGACTGAAATATCGATAGATCTAACAGTAGAAAATGCGGTGAAAAATGTTATAAAACAAATAGATTCAAAACCATTATCTGTTAATGTTAGTTTTGAAAATGCAGTCAATAACGTAGAAAATCGTGTGGGGCGTCTATCTTCGGTATCAGACAATTTCACAACTGTGTCAATAACTGGCTATGTGAATGAGGCTGAAGGATACACAAATTATAAAATAAATATTGAAGATACTTTCAATATTTTACGCCAATCAAATAATCTTTCAAATTATAACTTGCAGAGCAGCCCAAAAAAAACCTTAGTAATTAAGAGGCGATATAATGATTTTTTTCAATTTGATAAGGAATTAATTTTGAATTTTGATAAAAATTCGTATGGAATTCCAAGTTTACCACCAAAAACATGGTGTAGAAATATGAGCGAAGGCTTTGTCACTCGCCGTGCAGTAGATTTAAATAATTACATCAAAATTATATCAAAAGAAAATGACATAGTATCAAGTAAAATATACCAAAATTTTATCAATGTTCGAGAAGAAAAGTAGTAAGAACGAGATGAAAGATTATCTAAAAAGAAAATTATAAAAGTTTCAACTTTTTAGTACGCCTAAAACTAAATTAATTAGGCCTTCATAAATGTCAATCTATTGATTACGCATTCAATCTCCTCCGTTGTAAATTTTTCTTTCTCTAGAGCATTTGGAATTTCTGATTGTGATAAACATTTACCCTTATAGTATTTGATTGCGACACTACGTATTTTTTTTATTTAGTTTGATGATTAGAGTCGTCGTTAGAAGATACGTTGCCTGCGGGTAGCACATTATTATCATTCTCCATTATTTGTGGCATAACTTTTGTCGAAGCAATACTATTGTTGGCATCTTCTACGCCCTTACTAGCTTCCTTTTCAGCTTTCCAGAACTTTTCCGCTTTCTCAATGCCATTTAATTGTTTATGCTCGCCAATTTTTAACGACAAGTTTTTTCTAAATTGTTCTTCGCGCTCATCTTTTCTGTCTTGTTTTCGTAAGCCTATGAATTTTTTTAGTGCCATGTACATTGCAATCGTCATCATAATAAAACCAAGGAATACAGTTCCACCACTCGCGCCAACAAGTAAAGCGTCTGGTACAGGTTCTTTTAAAAGCAGTAGTAAGCCGGATAAATACACAAGTTCTACTGCTGTCAAAGCTACATGTTGCAAGTAATATCCCAATTTAGATGAATGTGGCTTCCAAAGCGCATGAATTTGGTGAAAACCAATTGCACAAATTAATGCTACGGCTAATTGTAAGGATGGAAAATCGCTCAAAACAATAAGCCCTCCACTTAAAATCATTTTACGAAAGATCTCTTGAACATCCAACTTTGTTCATTGCAACAATGCTCGTGGTATAGTCTGTATTTGCTCTCAAATAATTGGTAAAATGCTGTATTACCCCGCCTTCAAAATAATTGTTTGGTTGTCGAACAATTGTATTTGTTTTGATGCATGATGAGGCGCAGTTTTTCTTCGTGGTTTGTATCAAATACTTTTCGATCGAAGCATCACCATCATAAGGCTCATTCCAAGAAATATTAAAGCCCGTTCCCCATATCGTTGTAATATTAACATTTGTTACGCGATTTGGTACATCTGCCGGATCTGTTGCAATATTATAAAATGAACAATTAGGGTAATTGCAGCACAATGACGTACCTTCTGAATTTGTCGCTCGTAAATCTAATTCATAGACAGTACTTCCTTGAAACTTCCAATTTTCACTTGACTTTAAATGTGAAACAACGTACCCTACCTCACCAATTGAAATTGTTGCTATTAGTGTAAAACTGCTAAATTGTTGTTCTCGAATAGCAATGCTGTAGTTACTAATTTTAGCCTGGTTGTTATGTGGTGATTGAAATCCAATTTTTAGCTGTGTACGACGTTGACGTGGTGACAAACTGCTCCCTTTGTATGTTATATTACAAATTGGGCTTGGTGGTGCCTTTCCCGTAAAAATACTAACTGTCGATGATAATGTACTTAATGAATAACCCAATTTATTTTTTGCTCGGATGGAAACACAAAATATGCCTCCAGGTTGTAAGTCATGTATTGTATACTCATAATCAAAAGATACAGTAGCGTCTAATGGATTTGATAATTTGTTCGTGTTTATATAGAGATCTAATTTAGTTGACAATGGGTTCTGTAAGTGACACCCAGCGCCTACATCTACCACTTTGTACACTTTGATGTTGTAGCCTTCAATGTCCCAACCGTTAGAATATTGTGGCATATTCCAGTAAATGGTAGAGTCATATTGGTGCATTTTATTAATCTTCGTCTTTAAATCATTTTTTGGGCACAATCTAGCATGTGATGGCGTGTGTTTCATTGTTTTCACTTGTTTTACTGCTTCTAGACTATAGCCAGCTTTATTTTTTGCACTAATTTTGTACGAATATCCTGTGTTGGCTAAGAGAGGCACGGCTACATTTTTTTCATCGGTGTATTCTAAGGCATTTCCACTATCTACAAAGTGGTGCTCTAGGCTTGTAAATGTCACACATTCATCGGGTTTATCGATTCTGCATCGAATAACTTTGTAACTTGTTACTTTTGCGCCATTGGCACTGGAAAACGGGACTTTCAAAAATTTTAAGGATACGGCAAAAGCAAAAACTTGTGGTTCAAGTACAACAGGTGGGTCTGGCGGATCAGCTGCCACCAGAAACCCATCTAAATTTGAACCAGATCTTTTTTCAGATGTATTTGTTGTTAGTAAAGTTTAATATTCTGCATAAAATCATAATTCATTGACTTACAATTTACTCCAGCCTTCTGTATTTTTAGCTCGAACTCGAAAGAAGTAACCATCGAAATGTTCCTTTGAATTGAACATGAAATGATACGGCGGCAACTTTCCACTGCCCTCTGTAATTGCCAAGTGGCAAATTGGAATGCTTAAATTCAAATTTCATTTGATCCAAAACTTTGGATACGCCAAACTCTTTATTCAAAAAATCTATTGGCAAGCCTTCGCCTACGAAAATGATCTTAATGTTGGCTGAAAGTATGTGCGGGGATGGTAAGGGGAAAGTTAATTGAACAATTCCCATATTTGTATCTAAAATATTTATGTACTTGCTGAACCTGCTCTTTACTCGGTATATCAATGTTTTCATTTATCTCTGTTCGTAAATTTACATAATAACATGTTCCTAGCTCTCCCGTGGTAACGGCTAAATTGTATCCTCTGGCCGTTGGTTGTAGGGCTTTAGGGTAATTTGTCAAAAATATAGGTGGCGTAGTGTCTTTAGTTGTAAAATATGTGACATACGTATTTGAACCTGATTCCGTTGCAAGATTTTTTGCCTTTGCATTGTCTTCTAGCGTAGCATATACAACATATTGTGTCGAATCTAGTAGATTCATAAATGCGACTATTCCACAAGCCGTAGAAACGCCATTGCTACATTGTAAATTATATGACAATGTGACGTTCAAGTAGCTTCCAGACCTCATTAGATCACCATCTGAATTTTTTCAGTACAACGATGTTTTGAATGCGACCTAGCTTCAAATTTTAGCGAAATTTCCCATTTCCCATTAGCAACATCTTCGTACGCAGCAACAAGGTTTCGTAACATTCCCCACTCCCCAAGCGCAGTAAATGCATCGACATTGTTAAAACAAGCCAACATGAACAATAAAAAAAAGGCACACGTGACGTGGAGATTACAAGTTTGATGCATCCTTCTTTGCGTAGCGTTGCGTGCAAGATTTATATATGCTCTCTTAAAATTTATAAGTGTCTGTCAATGTTTTTACTATAGAGCTTAAAAGGTACTTGCGGTATATATGTAGATACACCAGTCAATGTACATTGATGCGTGCACATATTCATCATTGTTCATATCGCATATCGTATATTGTTGTATGTTGTATTATTGTATTATGTGTTATATATATATATATACAGAATACGGTAGCACAATATTCTACAACACCATCAAAATCGACAAAAATTAAGGTTGTTTTTTTTGTAATAGTAAGAGTAATTATTATTGAAATTATTATAATATTTATATATACTACTATTACCACAAGCTAGTACTGTACGCATATCAGATGGCCAGATGGCCGGCCCTGGTTCGTCATCATCGTGTTCAGCAAATCATATCACGGCCCCCCTTTCTCCAAAACAATCAATGAAATCAATTCCTTCTCCTATTAATAGGACATGTAGTTACATTTTATATAATAATAATTTGTGTATAGAATCCCAAAACATTCTTACGACAGAAGAGTAACCTTAATTTAAACCATATTTGCCATATTTAACAATACACAGCATTGTATGTTGATAAATTTCTAATAGTATTTAGTTGTAATTCCACGCAAATTATCATAACGAAACTGAAAATGTGTTAAATAAACATACCAAATATACAAATTATTCACAGTCAAATATATAATGATGTTCATAGATATATATAAATAAATAATATTGAAGGTTGCTTTTATTTAAATTTGAATTTGAATCTGTTAATTACCATGATATGTGTCAGTTGCAACACAAAATTTTCCCGTATTTAACACTACACAGTCAACTTTTGGAAAAAATAAGCTTCAAAATTATGCACATGTTATATTGGGGTTAGTAGCTACTTTTAAATCGTCTATATCATCCACGTTGGGTAATTCACAATAAGTGTGATTGTCTCTATAATCGAAAGCAACTTGGCATATACTTGGATCTACGTTTCCGCTACAATTAGTGTCCGCTTTACACGCTTGCTCAACTTCATCCGAATTTTTCCAATAAATATCTAGAACGGTTCCAACTTCAGCAAAATAACCATCACTTCTCCCGGCGCATGGGTCATCTTTGTACCCGCAATAATTAATACTAAATACATCAGATGATTGTTTGTTTTGATTACTGTTCCATGACAAACAAAATTCTTCAGCTTTAGTATCGTTCCAAGGTGAATAATCGTCGCCATTGAAACTATCTGTGCTACAATCTGTGCAACCATAGTAAAATGTATATGCTGTGCCATCAGGACCTTCTTTACAGCAATACAAAGATTGTATATCGTTGCTTTGACTATCATCCTTATCCGTATGCGGGGAAACAAATGGAGTGGGTTGAGTGCACGAATCTGAAAATATTGTGCGGTATATACAGTGTTCTTTACAAAAAAGGTCATTATGCCGAGCATCCTTAGCTTCGTTATTAAAGTATACAATATTTTCTGATATTAATAATGTTGGATTGCTATCGCTTTCACCATGTATGTAAATACCACCTCCAATACTATCAGCAATAACAACATTGGAAAGCTTTACCTCTGTTGCATTTCTTACATATAAAGAACCCCCAAAATCATTTGAATAACACCCACCAAATATTACAGTATCTGCAGTTAAAAATGCTTTCGGTCCAGCGACGTGTATTCCACCTCCTCCTCCATTTGTTGCAACTCCCGATGCCAAAATGAGTTTTTTCAATATTAACGACCCGCCATTTTCTACCTTGAATAATCTAGTTGTCTCGTTGCCATAAATAATAGCATGTGTTCGTAAATATATTATTTCAACATGATCACTATCAGCATCTGGTATGCCTGTTATATTTAAAGTTCCATTATTGACTAGAACTTCATTTGGCAAAAAACATGCTTTGTTGACAAACACGTTTCCATATTGTCTTATCGGGAAGCAGTTGTTGTTTGTTTTTTCGACATACATAAATACCTGGTGTGTGAAATTAGTAAAAGATTCTACTAAAATATTTGAAATTATCCCAAATGAAAATATATCGCTATCAATCGAAAATGCTCCTGCACCAACGACCAACTTATTGACGGAGGATGAAAAGTTAAAATATTTTCTTTCGCTTGCTTCTAAATTACCATTTACGTGCAATGATGCAAATGTACCGTTGTATATACAAATTATATTATACAGCGTTCCTCCTTGAATAGTGGTCTTGCTTTCTATAGGACTAGAAGATTGGTCGCCGCCATCACATTTTTTTACACCAAAATGGAAATTACCGGTAGGTCCTATACTGACATAAGCACCATTTTCACAAGTCGAAGAGTTTGTTTTTCGACCAAATAGTAATAAACCGCTAGAATTGCCCCCGCCAGTATCAGGGGTTTTCACTGACAACTTCAATTGAAATGGTACATGAATTTGAAACTGATCAATGTTGACAACTGATACTTGCTCGAACGGTGCCGTAATGTTTAAAGTGGTATAACCCGCCACTCCTTCGGTGCCGGACAACGTCACGGCGATCCACAGAAATAAAGTCAAACGGAAATTATTGCAACGCCAACCAATCATCTTGGTCATACTTTTAAACACCACTGTTTACCTTTGTAATAAGGTTTTTGTTAGAAATGTTCACACCAACAATATTGAAACATGCCCGCACAAATAATATTTTGGGGGATTTCGGGTGTTTGTTCCTGGCCAGTAATTGTATATAACACCTGTATGTAGTAAAAAGTGCAAAGAGGGAAAAAAAACACCTTTCTTTTTTTTATTATTTATTATTATTATATATAATTGGAATAATAATAATGAATAATAATAAATTTAAAAATAATGTTATGATGATGATGATGTGATGATGCAATCTACAATATACTACTGTATTATTTATTCCATTTATAATACCGGTAATAATAAAATTAAAAAAAAATAAAAAACACTGCAGCAAAATCTTAGACACCTAGACACCCTTCTTTTAATTAATAGGGATAACGAAATGCTCAAATAAATTTATTAAAAGACCTTATTTCAATAAGCTAAGAGCCCTATTACTTTAACTTCAATTACACCACCAATACTACATAAATTTTATACCTAATTATCCTAAAAAAGTAAAAATAATAATTATTTATTTGAAATAATTTAATAATAATATGTGCAATTAAAAATAAATTCAACACAAAGCTTCTTTAACAACTACCACGTGGTATATGGTATATAGGGATTGTCTTTAGCTTACTACTTCTTTTGCACAAAAAAAACAGATATGTGCATATCGAATAATAGAACACGAAATAATTGTAATGTTAAATGTGTGCTGCTTTATCAACACAAGCGGGTAAACCGTGCAAATGTGCTGTGTGGTGTGCACGTGTATGTACGTATTAAAAAAATGTATTATAATAAATAATAATATAATATTGTTTTATATTATTATTATTACGAGTACCGTGGTGGTAGTGTAATTAGTATAGTATTATATAATAATATGGCCAAATTCAACAACAAGCTTCTTGACAACAACTACGTACTATACATAACACAAAATTATTATCGAAATTATGATAAGTACATACTTTCTCATTTCGTCCGCCGGTTTATTTCGGCAACATGTGCTGTATATAGATTAATATGCTTACATGTGAGATAACATATTAAATATGGAAACACACCAACGAAAAAAACGAAAGGTGGCAACCACCTCGCCATTTCCTAAGTATAATAAACCAACGCCAGAAAATGCATATCAAGCTTTAAAAGAGTTAGAGTCCGTCCATGGCAAAATTGAAAAGCCTAAAAATAAAGGTAGTGTTTCGGTGCTGGATTCGTTAGTCCGTACAATACTTTCGCAAAACACAACTGATGTAACATCGCTTCGTGCGTTTAAACAATTAAAAAATCGTTTTCCTAAATATGAAGATATTGAAACTGCACACTTAAAAGATATTGAAGCTGAAATTAAGTGTTGTGGATTAGCTGAAAGAAGAGCTTCAGTAATTCAAAATATTATTCGCACCCTCCGTGGAGAAAGAAATAAGTTAAGCTTAGAATATTTACATGGGTATACAGATGAAGAAGTGAAAAAAGAACTGTGCAGATTTAAAGGCGTTGGTCCAAAAACAGCTGCATGTGTATTAATGTTTTGTCTCTGTAGGCCAGAATTTCCCGTTGATACTCATGTTTGGAGAATTAGTAAAAAATTAAAATGGGTCCCAAAACCTGCCGCAACAAGAATACAAACGTATTTGCATTTAAATGCTCGCATACCCGATGATATAAAATATCAATTACATTGCTTACTTGTCGAGCATGGTAAATATTGTAAAAAGTGTGCAAAAAATAACAAACCGCGCAAGAAACCAATCATTGAAAATTGCCCATTAAATACAGGTTGCATGAAAAATAGAAACAAACACGAGGAAATGGAGAAGAAGAAGAAAATAATTAAAAACGAAATCGTTATTGAAATCAAGAAGGAAATAAAAGTTGAATCATATTAAAATATACGCGTAATTTATATTCTTATACTCTCATTATTTTAAATAAAATTTTATGCATTTGATTAATAATTGTATATGAGTCACCTTCATACGAATATTAACTCACTTTAGATACATGGGTCTATTTGAAGAAAGTTTTAAGATACATAATCTTTTTAATAAGTTAAGTTACCTTTATATAAGAAAATTGCTTGCTGTTAGATATTCCATGACATTTTATATAAAAATCAAATGAAGCGAGATAGATGCGTAATTAGATGTGTGATAATATATATATAAACACCTCGTGTGTGTAAGTATGTATTTGCATTATATACAAATTGTACGGGTGCGTAGCGCTCGCTGGTCATTGAATAGACCATGGAGCGACTCTAAAAGACAACCGATTTATCTTGCATCCGTACAAACCCTGTAAATCAGAGGACAAATCCGTCATTACAAGGCTCTAGACGTTGCTTTATATGCACACATGTGTACATATGTATATATATATTCCAAATAATAAAACATGTCAATATAGAAGCCATCAAGAAAAAAGTTCCGGATCATTCTTTTACGTCACACGAAAGATGGTTGAAAAATATTTTCATCATATGGCAATTTCATTGATTATATTTCAGTACATATTAATTGCAAAAAATGGGGGCATATGAATAAGATTGTCCTAAGTTCTCATAATCCTTAAATGTGGCATGGGAGCCTCGTGGGCATGTTCAAAGTCTTTCTCGCCAATCGACTCTGGTATAATATAAATAAATACATCAAACCTGAGACTACAAAGGCTTACAGTGTTTTGTCAACCCGCTCCTTAACTATTAAGTCTTCATCACGGGACATGAAAGAGAATTAGACGTTGGCATTTTAAGCTTTGCAAAATGAATCATGTCATCCGTCACTTTAGAAATTCGATAAATCATACACAATAATACTTACATTACCAGGTTTATGCATACCTCCACATATTAATTATCATCAATTACTTTGTATTTAGCATATACAAATATAATATTTTGACAATAATAATAAAAAGTATCAAAAGACATATTGAACAGTCTATCTTATGCGTATAAAAATACAAATTGCCTGTTAGATGTTGAATTATTTGATATAAAATAAATATTCGTAATGTATTATATGTACGTGCTAAGGTTGCGTGCGTGTGTGTGTGTGTGTGTGTGTGTGTTTGCATACATAAGTATAAAATTAAAATGTAACTAGCCCATTAGTAGGTAAAGAAAGGTATGTCCTTAATCTACCTGTAAAGTGACAGACAGTCTAGAGTTGTCTGGCTCCTGCATATCTTTTTCAAAATACACATTTTTTCTTGGCAACATTAGTTAAAAGTCTACCCATAATATTTCCATTACAGAGGGGATGCTTTAGGCAAAGTCGCCGTATTGATATAATTTTTGAGTTCAAATATCTTGTCTTCTGTTCGCAATTATTTATGCTGTAACATACATTAAAACGTGTTTATGAGCTCAGACATCCAAGGAAGTATTCGTCCTACACAAGTTTACGGTATGGCTAACCTTATCACTTTAAGGGATGTACTGCGAATGGTTGGGAAACCGGTTTTTTCTATCATCGCTCTTGCTTTATGTATAAACATTTCATTTCCAGTCCAGAAGAAATACAAAAATTATGATTTGTGTGTATATAGTGGGAAGAAGTTGAATAGAGCCACTGGAGATTTTTATACGTCTACGTAAAGGTGTAATAATTCGCCTTATATCCAAACGCGAAATAAATCAAAGAGTCAGAAAAGGAGTGCGAGTCCTGTATTTTTAGAACGAGTTTAATCATATGGCATCTAGTGGGTAGAAATACCTAAGAAGCAAAACTGGCATGTTCATGACGTTCATCATTCTCTTTATTTATAACACAATATATGATAAAAAAAAGTGGCGTATGTGTATGTTTCGAGATAATTTAACTTACAGTTTATCAATTCGTGCCGCTGCTACGGAGCCGTGTATATCACCAACGCGAGTTGACGACAAACTTGGATACCAATAGCTTACAGCGTCGCCGCCGTCAAGTCAACAACAATAATACCATCAGCTTCTACTCCATGTAAAAGCACCTACAGCGTCACCGTCATCAAGTCAACAACAATAATACCATCATGGGAGCACTTAGAATTGTATCGCGTATGCGTCATCTCCACACAACCACCTGCCTCAGTGTACATTACTATTAGAGCTTCATACCTGTCGTCTGATATTATTAGATAGTATTAGCTAGTATCACATTATATTCTGATGATGATGGCAGCTTTTTGCTTGAATTCTCCTCTTTCTTTTCATTGTACTTGGTTGTAATTGGTTGTTGCCGTTCAAGGAGAGCCAACCAATATAGTCTCATTATTAAAGCAAACTAAAACCTAGTACACTATGGCGTGGTACACAATGCAATGGTGGTAGGAATAAGGTTTAGTACCCCATGCTCTGTCAATGGAATCTAAATCTAAATCTGAATCTTCTAGGGCGTAGAGCCTAGCACCCAACTACGAGTACTCGTAGTATTATACCACCGGTAGCCACTATGCGAAGTTAGTACGAGGACGGGAAAAACATTTATTCATTGTGTGCTGGTTTATTTTTGGTTGTTTTTGTCTTGCCTTAGCTTGCAGTCTTTTTTAATTATTTTTTAATAATGTGCTCTTATATTTATTTTTTATTATATTATTGTAATTGAAATTATTATTATTATTATTATGACGAGTCACGTACTATTATTATTATAATTATTACTATGATAACTAGTATACTATAATTAGTACTATTTAGTATAATGATTTAATTATTATTATAATTATAATAGTGATTATTCTGTACAATATTTATATTATTATTATTTATTGTAAGAAGAAGGAGAAATACGAACCATCCATCATAGTCTAATAATTGTTTTATTATTATTATTATTAGCACATTACTATTATTATTATTATTATTATAAATGTACACCCGGAAGTAGGAAGTAGTGAAGGCGGAATTGTACATATGGGAATTCGGTGGACCAACTATATATTCAAACACAACAGCAAATATTGCAGAATCTGTTATAATAATAATAATAATAATAATAATGGCTACTATTGAGGAACTTGAGGTGCAAGTTAAAGCACAAGGTGAAATTGTAAAGGCAGCAAAAGCTGCTGATAAAGCTTCAGACGAAACGAAAGCTGCGGTTGCAAAATTATTGGAAATTAAAAAAGCAATTACAGCTCTAGATCCAACTCATCCACAAGCTATCAAAAAAAAAGAGAAGAAGAAGAAGAAGAAGAAAGCAAAAGATGGGGAGAAACCTGCATTAACGAAAAAGCAATTGAGAATGATTGAAAGAGAAAAAAAGTTAAAAGCAGCAGCAGACGAAAAAGCAAGAAAAGCTTCGGAGGCAACGACTTATGGTGATATTGGTGTTGTCATGTCAAAATCTGTTTCCGGGCGTTCATGGACCAATATTGAAGATTTGAACCAAAGTGTCAGTGGTCAAAAGGTTCTTGTACGCGCACGTGTACATCAAGTTCGCGCACAATCTAAGAATGTTTTCTTCACCCTTCGCTCGAAAATATTTTCCGTACAAGCAGTTTTATCAAAAAGTGAAAGTGCTACAAAAGATATGTTACAATTTGCTGGTGCAATACCACGTGAAAGTGTTGTTGATGTAGAAGGTGTCGTTACAACTGTACAGGATACCATTAAATCTGCCACACAAGGTGATGTTGAAATTCAAATTAATTCCGTGTTTGTTGTTTCTAAATCAGCGCCTGAGTTGCCATTTGCTGTCTCAGAAGCGTCTAAACCAGGTTCGATGCTGTTTAATGAGGGTGAACTTTTAGCTTCAAAAGATAACGAAAAAAAAGATGAAAATGCAGTTGTTAAAGTTGGTTTATCAACAAGACTAAATTACCGTTGGATTGATATTCGAACGCCAGCACATCAAAGCATTTTGCGTGTGCAATCGCATGTATGTAATTTATTCCGTGAATTTTTATATAAAAGAAACTTTGTTGAAGTACATACACCAAAGATAAATGCGGGTGCAAGTGAAGGTGGTGCTAATTGTTTTTCATTAGATTATTTTGGCACTGATGCCTGCCTTGCACAATCACCACAATTGTTTAAACAAATGACCGCTGCGTGCTCTGGTTTAGGTCGTGTGTTTGAAGTAGGGCCAGTCTTCCGTGCTGAAAACTCTCACACGCATCGTCACTTGTGTGAATTTACTGGTTTGGATATGGAAATGGAAATTAAAGAACATTATTTTGAAGCTCTTGAAGTATTTTCTGATTTATTCATTTTTATTTTTGAACAATTGGACGTTCGGTGCAAACATGAGTTAAATTTAATTGCACAAATGTACCCAGTAGAAAAGTTTAAATTTTTAAAACCGTCACTGCGACTAACATTTGCGGAGGGTTGTGCGCTGCTAAAGGAGCATGGCATATCTGATTATGAAAGGGATACGTTGGGTGTAACGCCACAAAGCCCAGTAGAAGATCTTTCAACACCAAATGAAAAACTTTTAGGACGTATTGTGAAGGAAAAATATGGTACTGATTTCTTCATGATGGATGAATATCCATTGGCTGCAAGACCATTTTATACCATGCCACATCCTGAAAATCCAGAATTATCCAACTCCTATGACTTTTTCATGCGTGGTGAAGAAATCATGTCTGGTGCCCAACGTGTGCATGATCCTGAGTTACTGGTACAAAGATGTAAAACGAAAGGTTCACATGGAGAACCAATGAGTGATGAAGCAATTGAAAGCATAAAAGGTTACATTGATTCCTTCCGTCATGGTGCTCTGCCGCATGCTGGTGGTGGTGTTGGACTTGAACGTGTTGTTATGCTTTTCTTAGGTTTAAAAAATATCAGGCTTGCATCTGCATTTCCACGTGATCCTAAACGCATTAGTCCCTAATCAGTATTAGTAGTGTGAAGTAAAAGAGGAAAATAACCATGCGCATAGTACATATATGAAACATAAAAAATGTATATCATGTTAAAAAAGAAAAAAATAACTTTAAAGTTTATATTTTATTTATATAAAAATTATTTTACCAGTTAATTTTATGAATAAACTCGCTATTTTTTTCACATTTCAAAATTTCATCGACTCGCTCAAACTCGATATCAGCATCAGATACACATCTGCGTTGATAAAAAAAAACTCGCTGCTTCAATTTGTCTATCACACCCATATATCTACATTGCTTGCGCTTCAACACATAAAAAAATGCATAAAGCCCAATAAAAACAATTTCATCCTCTCTCATACTTGATTTCGTATTGAACTTTTTACATCGATCATAAATTAGCCATTTTCCATACTTACATGCATCGTTAATTACATGAAGAAAAAATGCTGGATTACTATTTGGTTGTTGTGGTAGTCGTTTAACAAGAGTGTGGAACTTAATTGCTGCAATTAAATACATATGAAATGTATTTATACGAACGATATCCATTCCATTCAAGTCGCTGTCAAATAATAATGCATGGCATTTTGGTTTTAAAAATGCGCGGGTTTTCTTTGAAAGTTCTACACCAGTATATACATTCGTCACTACATGCTGCATTTTAACATTTTGGTATTTTGAATAATCTCCAGTGATTTCACCGCTGTCAGTATTAATTAGGAGACCACACCATGCCAAATCACCTCCTTCCTCGATACGATTAAAATCGTTTGCTTTTAAATCACAATCAAAATTAATTTTAGTTTTACAAGATTTCACACTGCATGAGAATTCTGGTATCCCGTGGTGCATAGTACGTACAAAATTAGTTGCCACGTCTTTATCTCTAGTTACTAATAAATAATCATCGACCAACCGTACCATAACAGAATTTCTAGCTGGGGTTGTTGGAGATAATGAAGTAGAACTGGTATTGGAAACAACACCATTGTTGTTAAAGTTACCTAAATGCCTTCCAGAATTTTGAAACACGGCAGGGAACTTCATCTTCTCCATTTTACCATAATATAAATTACACATCAAAGTTGAAAGAATACTACCTTGCGGGATTCCATTCGTTTGTAAATAAGTTTGTCCAGGACCAACAGTTACAAGATTTTTAAACAAATGATCCTCCAATATTTCAATTAATTTCTCCCGCTCTTCATTTCGATACACAACACTATCTGTAAAAACTGCTGATCTTTTCGAATTGGAAAGTTCAGTAGACAAATCTAAAAATTGTTTTTCATTACCTAATGTATTTGCTTCCTGAAGAAATGCAACTCGTGTAGATTGATCTGCAGGTTCTGGGTGCATAACTGAATACCGTTGAAATACATATTCTGTCTCTTTCAATACATGCTTCACAATACCAAAACATTTCCGTTGCGTAATAGAATCATAACACGTCATGATGTCCAATGCAACAAAATACAACTTCTGGTGTTTGTGTTCCAGTAAGAAGGGCTTTAACTTTTTGTAAATATCATCATGTCCATAAACGGTCGCGCCGAGTAACGATGGATCTCGCTCCGTTTCGTATTTTAATGCTTTGTATGTATTCTTTAGGAGTTGATTCTTTGACAATCCACGTGTATTAGAGGCTCCAGTGTTAGTTTTGCTCCTTTTGTTCTTCCTCGACATATTCATAATTGGACGGACCGTTCGCTTTTTTGGTACAAATCGTAGAATAACTTTTGTGTCGTTATGATCGTTTCTTCGAGTTAAATTATTCCTAATTTTATTCAAATTTAATCCCTCTGGGCGTAATATTTTTTGCCGTTTTAACTTTTCAATTGCAATTGATTGAATTTTTGTCCATATTGAACGACGGTAGTACCCAACTTTATTAAATGATGATTCAATTTCTGTGATGTAAAAATCATGTCTTAAGATTGGTATAACAATTTCTGCATAGATAAAGTCCACAAATTGTGATACAATGATCATACGCGTTTTATTAGCAGATGGTGGTTCTTTTGCACTGTATTTCTCGTCCTTTGGTTTATATAACCATGGCATATGGGTGGGTTTAATGGACATAGTTAATCTCTCCAAACGCACAACATCATGTCTTCCACATTGAAGAAAATATGCTAAATTAGAACGAAATGTATTTTCATTATATTTCGATCCAAAAAAACTAAATGACAAAAGTGTATGTAAGACACTCCAGATATATTTGATAACATTTTTTGTTGGAGTATTCATTTTTGTTAAAATACCTAACTTTAAGTCTAATTCATCCGTTGTCATTGCATCAATGGATTTTCGTACAGTCTGTTCCTCATCATCTTCATAAATTAATGGGCAATGTTTATTTATAAGGCGACAGTACTCACATTTCGTGTGATTTTCTAAAATTTGTTGCATTGGTTTTATAAGTTTTAAATATGATTTTGGCAATCTTTGGATTCTCTTGCCAGTATTTTTGTGATTGGTATTGCTGTTGTCAAATCTAGATCTTAAAAGGTGTTTGAAAATAAGTTTAATAGCTTTTCTTTTACTTGTTAAAGAGGCAACTAGGAATTTTGTATCATAGTGCCCGTCTAAATTTGGTATTCCTGCAAAATGATATTTAGATAAACCCGGCGTAGATGGGAATGTTTGAGAATAAAAAATACTCATTCGTGGGATATACTTGATCTTGCTTGACATTTTCTTGCGTTTTTGTAGTTCGTTTGCAATGCTACTTAATGGAGGTCCAGTAATTTGCATAAAGCAACCATTTTTTAAGCTTTTAAAAATACTGCAATTCAGTAGCATATGTAGCATTAATTCATCTCCAATTTCATTTAAAATGTTTTTCCAAACTGAAGTTTGTAATATGTTAACAAGTGTATTTGGATAAAAATTTACTATTGCATGTGCATCAACAACATTGGAGTTATTAGATACGTTATATCCTGTCGGCGCTCCATAACCAAGCGATAGAACATTGTGAAAATTTACAGTTTGACCATTGCTGTAGTTGTTATTGTTTTTATTTTTGGTAGTATTAGTATTAGTATTATTATTATCACTACTATTACCTTGGGTATTACTATGATGATGATGTCTATTGGCAATGGTGTTATTTCGTTTTACAACGGTAGATAACTTTAAATATTTGTTACATAAAATTGATATAGCATATTGTACAAGCTCTTTCTGAGAAGAATTTTTAATTAGAGATGCTTTGTTTAATTTATTTCGTTCACATATCAAATCTTGTTCAGCTTTTTCTGAAAAAATAGGGGTTCTTGCAACATAAAACAAACGAGGATGAACCTCGTCATTTACTGTTTGCATTTTTAGAGAAATAGTTCTTGGCTTTATCAAATCGTTAACATAATCTTCTATGTTGAGTATTTTTTTATATGTTGCTTTCAGCATATTTATGGCTGACATTTTTATAAATAGTATTAGTTTCTACCTTTTTTTGCCGTTGGCGATAATATTATTTTGTAAGTTGCTTAATTTAACCGCCAAACTTATCTTATCTTTACTATTAATTCTATAGTTAAGTCCAGGCAATAACAAATCTCTGCTTGATTTATTGTATTTTTGCAATTTATCGCTAAGATGCCTGAGTGTAGCCTTCTTTTTCAATGTTAATTCCTCTATATTTGAAATTTCTTGTCTTAAATATTCAACACGTGTTACGCTATTGTTATACGATGATTTTACGAGTTGTAACTGCACTAAAAAATTTCTTGTAATATCTTTGTGTTGAACAATCTGTTGTTTGTTTTCTCCTTGCTGTTTTATCAATTCGTTTTTAAAATTATTGATGGCACTACTTACCAGTTCCATTTGAAACTACGAGCGTTGAAAACAGGTGATAGTATAAAAAGGTTCTTTAAAATACCTTTTATTTTGCAAAAAGGATATCGTAATTTCTGAAAACCATTGTAAACAGCTATGGAGCAAACCACCCCTTGAAACTCTTTCGCATTTTTTTTTTTAAAATTAAAATAAATAATAAAAAAAAATATATAATAAATCATCAGGAGGAGGAGGAGGGTGATGATGATAATGAAGAAGGAATACGCGCTCGTATGTTATACAAATAGCATTACAGTATGGTGATAGCATTATAGATGTTACTTTATTCGCATCAGCGACCTTAAATTAGGGGTCGGTTCAATAATAATTATAATTTAATTATTATTAGTAGTAACTTCTATATTTGAAATACCTCATTTTACCCTTGTTGAAGAGCCAAAAGTGTTTAAAAACAATGTTAGAGACATTTATTCTGCATCGCCAAAGCTGTACATATTTTTTTTATTAAAACTAAGTTGCGTACCGCTTTGTACATTGTTTTTGTCATAAGAATACATTATTTTGTTATCATTA
>Ga0099797_100856_pt1 | contig 17785 bp, 8 predicted proteins | sample Uncmet_Sort48C_1_FD_89871 | JGI IMG/M metagenome (GOLD analysis project Ga0099797, IMG submission 89871) | Marine eukaryotic communities from CALCOFI LINE 67, Pacific Ocean - C012_Sort48C_1 | ecosystem: Environmental > Aquatic > Marine > Oceanic | place: Pacific Ocean: Monterey Bay | collected...
TGGCTGTTGTTTCGATGGTTTTTGAAATTTAATCTTTCGAAGTTAGTTCTGACTTTCATGATGGAAAAATGTGTTTCGTGTCTCAGAGTCCCAATTATAGAAATGCCGACGAAAGTGAACATTTTGTCTGGTGTAGTGGTGTTGGACGACAGTTGATTGTTGAGCACCCTAAGTTGTGATCGTCAGACAATGATAATAATTGTTGCAACAAGGTCTCCAATTTGAATTCTCGTTTAATTGTTGACATCACAAAAGTCTATGAATTTATCTTGTCAAGAGTGAGAAAATTCTTTCCGATCATCATCCAAAGTGAATATCCATGTTCCAACATGGACCAGGTCGAGAACAACATCAGTTTTATTGACACAAATTTGCAGGTTCATGTTTCAAAGTTTGTTTGAGTTGGTATTAGTTTTCTATGTCAAATGTTATTAAGTGATATGTTCATATGTAAATAGTTTTTCGAGTCAAGTCTGTCTAATTCAGTGGAAAATATTGTCTTGGTTGTTTCAGTATGAGGATTTTTCGATAGCAAAGTATTTTACCGGAATAAACAAAAAAAATGTTTCTTGAAAATTTACCTTTCTTCTGATAGGCGATCAAGAAAAACTCGACCCGAAAACTTCAAAAAATCAAAACCCTCCCAAAAGTATCCCAAAGAGTGCCCTATCCTGTTTCATCGGGAAGAGGTTAAGAGCATTTTCCCGATTTCTAATTCTGATAGACTGCTTTTTTCGAAAAGTAGTCATCGCAAAAATTATATAGGAGGACACAACTTCCCTTTGAATTTGCACACGAATATGCCAGAAGAAATATTCAAGGGCAGCTTTAAAGAAACGGCAAACGACGGCCACGCAGCGGAACAAGGTATTAAACGCGTTTTGGTGGTCAATAAAAACAGTGAATTGATGGAAGAACTTCAAAATGATGAAGGAACAACCGACGGTGACGTTAGTCCGAAGAAAACGCAGAGGTTGAATAATGCAACCCTCGAAAATCATAAAAGTGAGACCGCAACACTCGCCATCTCGGGCGAGTTGTATCTTCAGTCAGCAGACACTTCTGTCGAAGAGAAAAGTAACATATGTACAAAGTTTTCATATCCGAATGTCTGGCCTTGGGACGGTTCTGAGTTGGCCGTCGCGTCCCAGACTGTCGTCGAACCAGGTGTGGTAGCAGGAGATGCTATTCAGAAGGAACAAAGTGGCAATGACGGGAGCCATACAATGGCAATGCCTAATAAGAAGACACAGGCAGTAAATATACCATCATGTCTGAAGACAAACAATACTGATAAGGATGGCTTTTTAGATTTTCGAAAAAAAAGTGTACAGTTCCAACTGGGATTCGATGTGGTTTCGCAAGATAATTGTTGTAACGGGAGTGATTCGAGTAGTACAGTAAAGCAAGGCATTTCAGATTTAGCAAGACAATCACATGAAAATTCCGCAGAGAGCGGTAGCGAGTTGGATCTTGAAAAGAGTGAGGACTTCGAGAATATTTTTGGCGTGGAGAAAATTGCTGGAATGGAAGACGGACAGTCGCACAAGACGCAGAGCACCACATCGGAAGTCGATAGTCTTTTGTCTCAATGTGCGGAAAATGCAGGAGCAGCACTAGAAAACGGAGACCGCAATTTGTCGTCCAGCAACGGCCTGTCGTCATTATTGGCGGCTTACATACCGGACTCAGCTGAGGAAACTTCACAAACAAGGACTAACGAATTTCACAGCAGTGACACTGTTCTATTATCAAATGGTGCCAATCCCAATATTCAGAGCATATCTTCCAGTTTGGGTTTATATCCAGCCGAATATAGCCACAACTACGAATATTCCGGCATGAGGTCAGCAGGTCAATATGTCGGTAGCTCACGGCAGCAATTTTCGCATGGATATGAAAGCTCGCAACAAGAATTTCCCAACTTTACAAATCCATTTATACTATTCAGCATCCCAGAAAACGTTGAAGTCATCAATTATGGGGTACGTCCAGCTCGTCACACGTCAACGCGGGATGAGGATATAGAACTAACGAATACTGATCGACATGCAGAAAGCGAAAATCAAGTTGCCAGGGACAGACGACGCTATCGCTCCATGCTTGCACGTGGGTTGTGTGATCTGAGTTTGGTGATGATTGTTTTCATGATAATGCATTTTCAAGAACGTATCCTACCGGTCATTTACGACAACCTCCAATGTTGTTGTGATGGTCCACCAGCACGGTTCGTGTTTGTGGCGAATGATCTGGAATTTGAGAGTTTCATCACGGATGATCCTTGTCGATTCGTGAATGAAGTCGAGAATCTAGTAGAATCTCGATCCATAATTGAAGGACTTCCTATGGACGGTTGCATAGTAGACAATTCGAGTTTGTCGGAAGTGGATGATGCAGGCGCACAGTACATCAATGACGCGACACAGCAAAAGCGGCAAGAAGACCGCCCGGACAGTGACGACAGTGAGTCAAAAGATCTTTCGCTCGGAAGCGAAACGGACAGTGTGCCAGGGGGGAACTCACATGATGAAAGGAGCTCTGAAAATAATGAAAAGTTTGACGATTTGTCGACTATTGGTAGTGACAATTCCGACTCATCGCAACTCCAAGACGAATTAGACGGCGGCTGTTTTTTACACAGCGCGATTTGTTGTGTTGCGTCCGTGGTGAGTGGGGCTCTCGGTGCTTTGGGATTCTGGTCGTGGGAAAAAAGTCAAAAGAGGATAAGTTTGCAGCAAAAGCAAAAAGCAGGTGCGGATATAGTTTCGGACGACTGTAAAACGCGGGCCAAGAGTAGTAAATTACAAAGAGTGGCAGAGGACCCGAAAATGATGTTGGGCTCCACTGATGTCGGAAGCGCGGAGGGGAAACTGCTGCAAGACGGAGCCAGTTCTGCTTTTGCGAGTGAAGTGGCGGGAGAGTTTCATGAAAAACGCGAGACCGATGGCCAAACTGACTCTGGACAATCCGACAAAAAAGCCGCTATTGACAGTCAAACCATTGGTGCGAAAAAAACGAAAAAACATCCAAAGAAAAAGAAACCAAGAAAAACCGAAGATATGCAGGGTCAACAGGACGCGTCACATCTAAAAAGTGCACTGGGCGGCGACACGGAAAACGACATCTCTTCCCGATATGCAGGGACAGCAAATAATCAAGCTAGTTCTAAAGAAAAATCAGGCACTGCCTTCGCTTCGCTGCAAAGTCGCATGCAAGAACAGACAGACGCGAGCAGACCGTATTTGACGGGTGAAAGCACAGACGAGCGTGACATGTTCGATGACACTGTTTTTGAGTCAGACGAGTTCCTCCCAGTGCATTCCGCGTGGAACAGTTTAACTTTCGAAGACAATTTCGAAAATTTTTCGGTTAGTAAAAGTTTGGTGGTTGACGTAAGTGACGGGAAGGCAGTGATACAGCCGCAGCAGGTGTTGAGTAGTGTCAGTCAGACGCCGTATACGAATGGGCTACAAAATGAGCAACAGTCATCACAAGATCCGCATGCGCAGTCTCCGCACGAGGCAGACGATAGTGAATCCAGCCAAATTCAAGCTGCGCTAACAAAGCATGGATTAATACAGTATGAGAATATTATGAATAAGAGATACAGCAAGTTATCTACGGAAATTGATGCCTGGATGTCCAAGGTTGAAAAAGACGACGACAGAGGTTACTGGATTGCCGAACATATAGTGGGCGGGGCCATCAAAGAGGGTTTGATGACGATAGAGAAACCCAATGCTGGACAAAGCGCTACCAAGGAGGAGAACCTCAGTAACCACGATAAAGAAATTTTTGGTGACAAGTTCGACGGAGTTTGCGAGATTCAAGCAAGATTAAACTTGGTAGCACTGGATCTAGCGGTGGCAACAGATACACATCCACAAAGGGAGATTCTGGACGTGTCCAGATATAACGATGCCGTGAGAATTGAAGCTGCGTTGATAAAAGGTAAGTTGATAAATTTTACAGAAGTGTTCGAGGACATGCCTCGGATGAGAGAATTGCGTGCGAATGTTGTTGCGTGGGACTCGGAGGCGAAAAAAGACGGTGCTTTTCGGCAGTTAGCACAGTCGATAGTGTGGGGAGCAATTGAGAAAGGAGGTATAGCGAGTAAACTCAAGAGTGCCAAACATATAACGCAGCAGGAATTCGAGCTGTTGCAGGGTAGAGACTACTTTGTCGGGATTGGAGAAAAATGCGGAGCAATGAATGACGAGGTTGAAAAAAAACTCATATTTGTGGCGCAGGAGTTGATGCATAAAGCAGAGAATGAAAGCCACAGTGACAGTGCAGAGAGTACATCACGTGACGACAGGCACAACCAATCCTTCGTCACTGAGACATCCGAAAAAATGAATGCAGATTTCCGGAGTGGTAAAGGAGAAGAAGTGCAGGACGGGAAGGCTTCGAAAAAGAATGGAACCGCAATATGCCAAGTTTGTGGGGAGAAATGGGGAACAGTCTGTGATGGTGGAGTAGTCAGTGAAACAGTTTGTGGATGCAGTCGCGGAACAGCTGCTGGAATAAAACCAATCGTAAATGAAGATCCAGCAAAAAAACGAACATTGGGGGATGCGCCAGGGGGATGCGGGAGAAAAATTATATGGAGTAATCCCGACATCGACAAAGAAAGAGAAAAGATTACATCCTGGCTGATGGACAGTGCTGACCCAGAGCTTAAAGAAATGATGAAATCTCTAGAGCGTATTGGCGAAGATGTCGTTTTTAACGAACCGAAATCAATTTCCGGGGATCCAATAAAGCAAGAGACGTCAGAGTATGATTGGAAAGCCAAAGAGCAACTGGATCTTAAAGAGTTCAAGGAAAAAGTGCACTCTCTTGAAAAACGGCATATGGAGTCATTGACAGAATTTATCTCCGACAAATCCGGAATTTCTAATCCCGAGACTCAAAAGCAAATTTTTCGATTGATACAAACGCACCGTCAAGCTCTGGAGACGGACGTATATGAAAAGTTTGTCGATCTTCATGGCGCTGCGCAGGGGGAACACATTGACTATGACGCCAGCGAAGAATTGAAACAGCTCACGATGAAAAGCCGTAAAGAGTTTCGTAATTTCGCGAAACAGTATCTAAATGTGAATCCGGACGACTTTGGAAGAGTTCAAAATGCCGTCCGCAGGTGTCAATATTGTGGTGAAATATGGGTAAAAGTTGGAGGGTGTCATGGAATCACAAAATGTGGAATGTTGCCAGATTTCAGTGATGGAGGTCGGAAAAGCGACAAATGCAGCAGCTATGGCCCAGCAAAACGTGGCTGTGGGAAAGATATACATTGGCAGGACCAGGCTACGGTTTCTTTGGATGAATTAATTGACAATGGGGTGGACATAGGAGAATTCAAATTGGCTCTCGCGGCGGCGGAAGAAAGCTACCAGGAGCACGCAACAAAGATCGGAAACTTTTTGACAGCGCGGGTTCGATAGTTAAACGCAGCTGATAGTAACAAGTGTATTCTGACAAAAACATCTTCGTCGTGTTTTGCGGAGGTTCAGACTCAGAACTGAACACACAATGGAGAAACACGGTCTAATGAGTTAACTCCGATCGTGTTCTCGAAGATTCATGTGGTGGTGTTGTGTTGTGAGTGCATATCAGTGAGGATTCGCAGTGGTAGTTCGGGTGTGTGTATCGTTTGTGTGAATATCTTGTGTCTCAGATTCTATAATCATTCTCAATGTTGTAAGATGTCAAATTGAAGTAAGTAGGAGTAGAAAATTATGTCAATTAAGTGTTCATAATCAAAATCAAAATGAGAAAACGGAAAAAGTTTTATCGAGTGAATAGCTCGATCAAGCCGAATTCTTCACTCCTCTTGTTTTGTCTGCTCCAATATCCAGCATTTTCGAGGCGACTAAACTCCGGATCATTATCAGATCCATCATCTTCCGCAGCAGGAGATATCATCGACCTACCAGATTACAATCACGATGTTGGAACGAAAGATGCTCAGGACGAGGATGAAACAGCTGGCAAGAGTAGTATTCTCTACAGGGACAAGATTCCTGGGAAGCGGATGGAGCGGATGGCTCCTGGAACTGGTAGTGATGTGGGTGACGCGATAAATTTGTCAGCGAGAGATATGATGAACAACAATGGTGGTAGTAGCATCGACGACAATGTCAATAGATTTCGCAAAATGGAACCAAATTCAGAAACCTTGGCTGAAATCAAAACAGACAATCAAGATATGTCCGAATTCAACAATCCAAATTTCCCATTTGCAAATGGTGACATGAGAAATCAAGTGAATCAGCAGAGTCAGCAGAGTCAATTCGGGGATGGAAATCCGAAACCATATATGGCGTCATCAAATACCAATAACAACGGCAATGGAATGATGCCAACTTATGATGGGAGTCATAACGGATTTGGGAGTTTTGGAAGATTTCCGGAAAATAGTGGAATGGGTTTCAATAAGAATAGCCATCTGTACAACAATGCTGACGTAACGAATAGAATCAAGAGTATCGCAGCAGGCGCGCGTGGACTTCTGGGCCCGAAGAATTTTGGGCCGATGATGAATGGAGTCAGTAATGGTTTTCCATCGACAATGACAGGAAACAGCGGCAATGGAGGTTTTGTTCCGAATGCTGCAAGCGATTTCATGAACCAACAACAGCAGCAACCAAATCTACCCACTCCAAATATAGCGCCATTTGGCTACAGTAACGGAAATTCATTTAACTCGCCGCAACCCCACATGACGGAAAGCGCCCCTCCATCGAACGATAACAACGGAGAGAACCATTATAGTACCTATTACGAAACTCCAGGCAGCAGCACACCTGGTTGGGTGAGTAACAATTTCATGCCATATGGAGGCAATATGGGAAAGATGGGAAATAGTTTTGGTATGGGCAGTGGCAATTTCGGAGGAAGTCAGGGCATTCTCGACAATTCACAGGGTGGATCTGCTCAACAACCGAATTTGGACAACAACATAGACAATCAATACAGCAATTCCGGTGGTCCAAGTTTATTGGAAGACGCTTCCGGCCTAGAGAAAGATGACGGTTTTCATTTCGATTACGACTCGAGTGATTCTGCCGGGGGGAGTGGTTTAGGTGAAGCGTCATCGGAAGTGTCACGGCAAGCAAATCGTGAAAATGACGACAGCAATGCAATTTTAAATGAGTTGACGGATGAGTTTGGAAAGGAGAATACCGATATCCTTGGCGATATTGCATCTACCAATGCGTTTCCAACGAAAGAGACATCCTCATCTTTTACAGAGAATCCTGCTGCTCCAGACCATGCAGAAAACACACCTCTACAACAACGACTACCAGAAACTCCTTCGCTGGCTGAACAAAGTACTAGCTTCTACACATGCGGCACTGGTATAGTTGCCGACGTCGGCTCAAAGGAGCTTGTAACATACCTAATAAGCGGACTCGATGTAGGAGAAAACCCAACTCTCGAAATCCTCGGTAAACAATCAGGTAATTTGGCTGAGCTCTACAATACCGGAGGCGAAAATCAAGTCCCGGCGTCTTACGTGGATGAATGGGTGAAAACTGTCGTAGGCGCAGCGGGCATTGTTAGGAGTAGATGTGGGGCGGAAAAGCCGAGTCCAGTTCTCGCTTATGGGACCGGGAGTAAAATGCGTTCTTTGAGTCCGTTACAACAAAACGATATTTACCAAGCAATGTATGATAAGTTGTTTGGGTATTCATGGGGGAATGAGAAAAGTCCGTATTTGGTATCAAGAAGTAATTTTCGTACAATCGTCGGAGATCAGCAGGCGCTATACAATTTCGTGACCGTGAATTTGTTGGCGAAAACGATAGACCAGGAACTGAAAGTTCAATCCAAGAAATCCAAGAATGGGGATGAGAAGTCGCATAAGTTGGTAGGCGTGGCGGATTTAAGTACTGGAAGCTTGGAAATTGCGTTTCCGGTGGGTGGTGCGGCATCGCCGGCGTCGAGTGAGGGTGGCCTTCAATATGGTCAAAAACTGAAAACCGAAAACATTTTCAAAAAAAGTTTTTATCCATTCGGGTTAGACGAGTTCCACAAAACATTGTTAAAAGAGCTAGGAAAAGACGACTTACAAAAAAAACTTGGAGAAAGTTGTGCTTGCGGAAGTGCGGGTGGAGAGGACTCCTCGCCAAATACCCGTGCCCAGAGCAATCAAGTTTGTCGAAATGTAATCCGCGAAATTTTCGATTTACTTTTCCCCGGTCGAATACACGACCCTGATCACAAAGACATTGCAGCAAGATTGTTTGATAAATTTTTCAACAGGAACGAAATGGACATGATTGCAGAGTCGATCAAGACGGTGCCGGGATTCTATCTGATAGGGAAGTTTGGAGATGTTGCGAGAGATCTGGATTGGGTGACGTCGGCAATTCCGCCGCAGTGGGACCCGAAAAAGGGAGCGCACGACCTGACGTTGAGTGGGTTCGATCATATCTCGAGTGTTTGGAAAGTGAAGGATGTAAGTAGATATGTTTCTTCTATACCGGAGGATGTGATAACGAAAAAAGTAGAAGAGCAAATTTTGACAGATTTAGAGGGGAAGGCGAAAAGTAGGAGGATGAAAGATTTCAGAACTTTGTGTTACAGTGCGAATTTCGTAGCGGAAGTATTGGCTGACGTTTTTGATTGGGGAGATAAAGACGGGAGTGTGAGTAATGGTGGAGGGTCAGAGAGACTAAAGAAGTTGACGTTTATGAAAACTTTTCGAAGTTTAGGAGCTACCGACTCAATTGATCCATTGAACTGGGTGATTGGTGCATTGGTTTGGCGACGGAATTATCCGCAAACACAATTGGAACTGCGTATGGGTAGTGGTGGTGCTGGTGCTGGTGGTGCCTCAAGTGGCGGGAGTGCAACAGTAACAGAATTGGGAGGCTATGATCAGAGTCAGAACGACGACCGAGACGACGCATTGAAAGAATATGATCAAAGTCATACAGAAAAAGGAGTTGATGCAGGTGACAACAACTCAGAAGTAGCCCTATTGCAAGAAGGTTCCAAAGCTGTCAAACCGGAAAACCGACACTCATCGTCAGCATTGCCATCGTCGGCGTCGGTACCCAGCTTGATTGAGGAAAAAGAAGAACATGATTTTGAAAAGCGAGAGGCGGATAAAAGACCGTATTATTTTGATTACGCCGCAAGGAAGCACGATCTTGAAGCTTTGCAAGCTGCAGGTGGCGTAGAGCAATTTTCCGATGACGATATGGACGGGCTTGCAGAAAATGTGCCGACTGAAGGACTTGCACTATCAAAAGTTGATGAATCGCTGGAAAACAACTTGAAGACATCCTTGCTGGAACTCTCCTCCAGTGTGAAACTGCAAGATGAAGCGGTATCGAAACTTGCGTCGTTGCACACCGCCGGTCAAAAGCCCGGGCAAGAACCCCCACAACAGCCGACCACTTCCGCCACTTCCCCGACAGAAGAGCTGCTACATTCAAATTTCAAAAATCCATACCTTGGCGATAACACAGAAATGATGCGTATTCGGATGGAAAAAGCTTTGCACGATCAAGCCTCACGGGTGAAGATAGGGGAATACGTGTGGGATCTGGGAAAGATTACGAATGACGGCGCAAATACTGCCTCAAGAAACGTCACCGTCCGTATTTGGGCCGGTCTCGACTGTGGCGTTCCAGATCTCCAAGGCGACATCGTGGACAATATGATTGCATGTGGGAGCATAGCACATTATCAACCGTTTGCTGAAGAGGGTAATGCAGCGTTGGTTTTGGGAAGCACAGCGGAACAGAAATTTCAAGGTAAGCCAACGAAGTACTATACGATATTGCATGAGCTGGCAGAGATGGTCGAAGGAAAAAAGAATGGTGGAAAAGGTGATGGCGGGGAGAAACGATCGGACGATTCAGAGTCTGGAGGGAAATTTTCAAAGGCAGAAGGGGAATTGGTGAAGTTGTTGAAAAAAAATGGCTACTTCGATTACGATTTCAAACGCGGCATGAAACAATCATGGAATAGTGGTGCTGCATTCGTGATGGATGCAGACGGAAAAAGCAAAGCTACTAAGCATCATGATTTGAGACCTCGGTTGCCATCGTCGTCGCGTTCAGGCAGGCGTATTGCATTTGCAGAGCACAAGAAACACGAGAAAGTACTACATGACGCACATGACGTAGGATACACGTCAGTTAGGCGGCCGAGAAAATCTGTTGGCGAGCACTCGTATGGGCGCGGTGACGTTCGGGGAGCTCGGCATAGTCGACACGGCAGCGCACAACCTTCTTGGGATGGCGAATGGGAACGTCGTGAGATGCGAGATGCATTAACAGCAGCAGAAGAACGCTTGAGGGATGAGGAAATGGAGCGAGAAGAGGAGGACGAAGAAATGCGCCGGCAGAAGGATGCTCGTCGCTACGATCCCTATAGGTACTCCGACCGCGGCTACTACGGTGACAAAAGGAGTCGTTGGAGCCGCGACGACCCAGCTTGGTTAGAAGAAGACGACGACGACGACTACCGCAGAAGTTTTTTAGAGCTCCAAACGATAATACCAGCGGAGAATGGCACCGCTAGCATAAAAGTTAAACCGCCAATGTTTCTACCCGAACGAAATATCCAATGCGTTTCTCACGTTCAATTCTGGAAAGAAATCAATGATCAGCTTGGTACAAGGTTAGAAGACGTTTTGAAAGGTGTTGACAGAAGGTCAAATCTCACAGCTTCAGAAAAGGACATCGTCGCTCGTATGTATCGGCATGGTCTTGATGCACTCACCTATGATCCAAATTGCAATAGTGTGAAGACAATCGCTTTGGTTTTGCTTGGTACCGGGCCAGCGGAGCATGATTATCACTGGTTAGGTTACGATCAAGTGGGCAAGAAAGAGTTTGTGGCGGCCAGTGTGAAAGGATTGCGGGATGCGATTGTTGCCAATGTGAATCTGGAAAGTATGACTGAAAATTCTACGACAAAAAGCAATAGACCGTATTTGGACGATTTGGAATACATCGATATTTTGGTAAGTGATGATGAAATCTTACTTCCGATGGTTGAACACGGATTGGATATTTACAGTACATGGACTGTGAAAACAGTTGAACACACAGTAGAGCATTTTGATGACGGATGGAAGGGCCCGAGGGACAAAAATGAAACGAATACAACGAAATCAGAGTCAAGACTGAAAATGTGTGGTATCAAGGGTGCATGCGGATCGAAGAGGGTTTGTGGACCAAATGGAATCTGTCGTTGTGGATGCTTTGGTGGCGGTGGCGACGAAAATGATGAAAATGATAAGAGCAAAAAACAAGAACTATCTTGGTCCGAATGGATACTAGAGAATTTATGCAAAATGATGTGCAGTTGTTGCGGCGCAACTGGTGAACCTGGGAAAAAGTGTGGAACCAGGTGTGCAGCTGGCACAAGTTGGACATGTGGTATGCTGTGTAAACTATTGAATCCGAAGATGCCCGAGGATGCCAAACCATGGAAGGTTAAGCATCACCACGGCACTAAACATGGTGAACATGGTCATGACAAAAACGACTTGACAAAAACGAATACAACAACTTCAGAAAACGCTACAAACGGCAATGCAACGAACACAACTGAACCTATTCCATATTCGCCCGATGGCTACAGCCTTGTTTACAAAACGTTGCTAAGTTCAATTAGTGCAGTATCCACCGCGTTTTGCGTTCGAAATCTAATTACAACCGAAGCCGATCTGAAATACGAAGAGGACGGACGTCCAGTCGTTAAAAACAAAGACGGCTATCTGGATCTTCCTGCAACAAAACGCGCACACAATCGTTGTTTATCAACTACTTCGGATTTTTGCAGCGGCATCAGGGATATCATTTTTGTCCTTTCCGGTGGAAGACTTTGCACTCCTAGTGGATTTGGCGAAGGTTGTACGAACAAGTGCATCGACAACTGTTGTGGTGGAGAAACTTACATTGTGAACGTCGATCCAGAACCGAGTTCATTCGAAGAAAAATATCCGAAAGCAAACACAATACTCGAGTATTTTGGCCAAGTTTTGTGCGTTTGTAGATGGTTATTGAGCGGTGATTACAGATATAGTTTGAGAAGAAATTGTAATTGGATAGATTGGTGTGTACCGGAAGAAGCATGTTGTCCAAATCCGCCGAAGGTTCAGGACGCGAAGGCTTTTTTCAAGAGTGTGAAGACAGAAAATGTTGATCCGAAAACTGGGAAAGTGGTGAAAAGTGAAGAAGAAGGTGGTGAAGGGCCCAGTGAAGAAGAAAGCGTGATTGAAAAAGCGATTTTGGGTGAAGATGAAGAACCAGCATTGTTTGGCAAGGGTAAGAAGAAGCATAAAAAGAAGAAAAAGCATCATGATAGTGATCAGGCTGGAAGTGCAGGTGGGTCAGGGCAAGATGGAACTTCGAGTAGCGCAGGGAAAGATAGTAGTACTGGTGATATTGATACTGACGCAGAAAATGGTGCTAATATTGGTTCTCGAGAAGATTTTACTTTGCGACTTATGAACAGCTGCGGTACATTTTGCCATAAAACGAAAGACTGGTTGGAGTTTTTGCTCTTTGTAGTTGCGCCGTATTTGTTGTTTATGATGCCGTTGATGATCTTTGTTTGGTGTTTCCGGAAAGAATTGTGTTTTGGTGTTTGGAATGACGGTGATGGAAACGAAAGAGACGATCGAGAAATTTTAGAAGGAAGTTCGTTTTTTGCAACGGATGATGATGGTATTTAATTTTCATTCATTTCAACTTTCACAATTTGGTTTGTGAAAGTTTTTGACATATTAAAATGTCCATTTCCATTGAGTTTGAAATGTGTGTTTGACATATTTGATATGATATTTCATCATCAATGAATTCCAATCTATAGTTTCCAAATCTTAAAAACCCATTATTATAAACTCAGATACCCACGCCGAAGGACGTAGCATTTTCGAATACGGAGGAGGTGATGATTTCGGGCCCACAGATGCAATGCAAAGGGGTAGTGAAGGTGTTGAATTCAGTAATGAAAATTTGAGGGGGTTTAGAAGTGATTATGACGCGGACGATTATGATGTTGATGGTGGCAATGCAGGCAATCAAGGCCCAACAAGAGCCTCTGGAGCTGGAAACAAAACAAGTGCATCCGCAGGCAACAAAACAAGTGTAACAAACGATCCAAAAGACAGTACTAACATGATGGGTATGAGTGTTGGTCGACGGAATAAAGGATCTGCAACGCCGGAGGATCTCATACAACAATTTGAAGGAGGTGAAGGTGGAGGTGGGAAAAAGTCGAAAAAAGAGACATATGATTGGGACATTGAGGAAGATTACGAGAGAAAATTTCATTAAAACTGAATTGAATTGCACGAAACATATTGGTGATCAACTGCGAAGTTTGGAAACGCATCGCGATTGTGCAACATGGCATTGTGTACTATCATAATTGTAAATTGGTAATTTTGGTGATTTTTCCAGAAGACGCTCTTGCGAAATTTGCGATAATTGCGTTGTTTCTACACACTGCATACAGAGCAATTGTCATAAAATTTGAATGATTTCGTATTGGAATAAATGAGAATTTGATCATGTTGGAATTTCGTTCAGGAGTCGTGTAACGGTTCTCTCGTTGTTTCGTGTATGGCGTGTCGCGTTCAAAATCTGGACGAAAATAGATATCGTGGGGTCAGTTGTTGTATGCATCTCAATCGATTTGAAAATTCGTCAATTCATATCCATCGACAAATCTAGACTTCATCTAGGTTTCCTTCGGGATTCGATTTCAACAAAATTTATACGTGTATACTACCTTGGATTTCTATCATGATCTCATCTGTCGCAGGCCTCGGTTATCATAGTTTCTTTCGTTTCTAGATTCTTGTTTCCAATGTAAGTCTGTTTCGCATGTCATGATCGTTTCTTGATATTTGTGATTCATTGTGTCTGCATTCTCTAGCAAATCATGTCGTCCTCTTCGTCCGCAGCTCCCAAAATAGCAATGAAATCTGTGTCGTCTCCGAAGCAACAGCAGCAGCAGCAGCAGCAGCAGTCAAAATCTCCAACCCTCTCAAAAGACAGTTCGGTCGATTACGAAATCGAGGATAACAGTGACATGCTCAAAACTTTGGGTTTTGCGAGTTTTGGTGAAAGCAAAAGTGTAACTGCAGCAAAGAAAAAATCAAATCACGACATTGATTTGAAAGATGGTGATGATGCTAAAACGAATGATTTGAAAAGACGGAAGAAGAATTCTGAAGTGATTGTCATATCAGATGATGACTCTGAGGGTGATGATGAAGACACTGGCAACAAATCTGCAGTTTCGTCACCATCGTCCAAAGTTCGAAAAACGCGCGCCCAAAAGAAAGCTGACAAGCATGCTTTCAATCAGCAGAAGAAACGGGAGAAACTTATCGCTGCCGGTATAGATCCCGATCAGCATGAGAAAGAGCAACAAGAAAAACTGCTGAAACAGCAACAGAATAAGAAGCCACCCATTACTTGGCTCGATATAGGAACGGGAAAAACAGATTTGGGCGACGGAAATTACGTGTTTTACGTTCCGAATTTCTTTGCGGAAGAAGGAAAGTTGTTGAAGATGAAGAATCCTGTCGCTAGGTCTGGTATTAAAGGTGTCTCGCCGAAAACTTCTCCCAAAAACTCCCCCAGTACAAACCCAACAGATCCAGACTCCATCCAACATACTTACACTTCCCTTCAAGAATTCTTCACCGACCAAATACCATGGAATCAAGGTTCCGTCAAAATGTTCGGAAAAGATATACCGGAACCAAGGCTCACATGCTACTACGGCGACTACGACTACAAATATTCTGGGAAACTCATGAAACGCATCCCTTTCGCAGAAGCGCCAGCGATAATCAACGTCCTGAAGAAAATGTGCGAAGAGCAATGGGAAAAGCAATTTGGGTATAAGTATTTGTTCAATAGTGTTCTGTTGAATAGGTATAGAAACGGCAAAGATTCGATGGGTTGGCATAACGATCTCGAACCAGTTTATGGCGACAAACCCCAAATTGCGAGTATCACATTTTTGAGTTCTGGTACGTCGCCGCGGGAATTTCAGTTTAGGAGAAACGATTCGGAAAAACGGAGCGACAGAGCTCGAGTGGGATTGGAGAATGGAAGTTTGTTGTTTATGTGCGGGGATTCGTTTCAAAAGATTTGGCAACATCAACTGCCAAAAGTGACGCCGAGCAAAAGTGAAATGTATGGGGAGAGGATAAATTTGACGTTTCGTCAAGTGGTGAATGATGTTGCGGGGAAGAAATATTAAGGAACTGATTGAATTCGCAGCGGATCGCTGTAAAAAAAAGACTCTCTCTTGAATCTATTTTGTGAATTCGGTCGGCATTCTTGTCGATGGAGTGAGAGATGCACGCATATGTCGTGTGATGTCAGTAGAACTGATTCGGTTTTTCTATTGGTGTTCGGAAGTGTTTGTCGGTGAATGTCAAGTCAGTGTATGTTGTACCAAGGGTGTAGTTCTCCTTCCGATTGTTGAAACTTGAGACTTTGTTCATGTGATAAACAATGTCAATGATGATCTAAAACCAAATAATTCCAAAGAGTCCATATGTACAAAAAAGTCATTTGGAAACCAAAACAGTATAATTAAACCACAACAACCATGTATACCTATAGTCATCATGCCCCAGATCCCTATGATTTTCAAAAAACCTACGTTACCCATACCAACAGCACCGCGACACCAAGAGGAATCGGAGTATCAACTCCATTTGGTAGTTATATAAATGGAAGAGACCAACAGCAGGAATACAATAACAACAATAATGTCGTCGTTTCTGAAGACGCTGATGGAAACTTGGTTACAAGGGTCTATGTTGACAACGTCGACAATGATCCAAACCAGAATATACGTAGCGCACGAGAATATGATGTGACAATGGGCACAAGTGGAGGTACTCATACGGTTCATCATCATATCCCACAAAGTTACAGCTACACGCATGATAGATTGTACAACACTGGACCAGAACTCAATTTAAATTTTGAACGAGCAGTTCCTGTTTCAGCGCCTCCCGTCCCTGGACGTGTCGGGCCGACACACCCCAATCCCGGCACAATTCCTCTCCGAAGTCCGAGGGATAACGGGCATGTGTACGCGTTTGAGCATGGTGGAGGTTCCGATGCTAATGGGGAGAATGGTGAACGAGCTTCGAAATTGAGGAAAGCGGCGAGAGAAGTACAGACGGAAATTGAAAAAATGAATGAAAAGAAAATGCATCTTGTGAAGGGAGAAGCAGATTGTACGAAGGAACGGGAGGAGTTGTTGAAAGAGTATTTTTTAGGGAGTTTTTTGGGTTGTTTGAGTTTTTTTGCGGAGCGTGGACCTGGACCGTGGCAAATTTTTGCATTGTGAGAAATTCGGATTTTCAATCTTGCAATCATCTATTGACAATTTTTACAATCAAATCAAACAGGTCCGAACGAATACATCATCGTCTGAGGGAGCTTGACCAGCTCGTTGTTGCGCGACGACAAGAAAAAATTGCACTTTCAGCGGAGTTGCGTGAAGCAGAGAATCGTTACATGCGAATGCTTGAAGCTGAACCGACGCTGGTTCATGTTTTGCCAAAAAGATAAAAGTATAAAATAAGTTTTGTCAGGCAATTGGCGCAAGATTCAGAAGCTTTGGCAGTCTGATGATGAGAATTCAGAGTTTTGCAAACTTGCCAGATTGGCGACATGCGACTTGTGAGATGTAATGGTTGATACTAGGTCATTATATCGCAGGTGATTGTGGGCGCGAAGAACATTTTGCATTGAAATTGCAGTCACGAGACTAGAACAGCGCCATTATTCGATTTGGTTTTCAAATTTGGTAATATGGTTCGGGATGAGTAGGTGATTGGGTCCTAATTAATGTGGGTCGTTTGCAGTGTGATTTTTTTGTCTTTGTGTGGAGTCAGTCGGGTTTTCTTGGGTCGAAGTAATTTATTGATGTGAGTTGAGTATTGGGTGGTATAATGAGCAAATGTGATTGGCTTTATCCATGCAGATTCATTTCTATTTTTGTTTTTTTTCCTTGTGAATCCTGTCAAAATAAATAAAATTGATTCAAATCATTTGATTTCCGATGATTCGTGTGTCATCGTGAGTCTGGGTATCATATTCTATTCAAGTTTGAATCGAGTTAAATTCTAAGAAAATTTTCTTCAACAACATCCAAACACGCAATCTAAATCTAAAAATCCAAGTTAAAAATGGAAGATACATCCCCAAATAATCAATACACGCAAGCCCAACCTCATTATCTTGAGGCAAATTCAAGCAGTGCAGAAGAAACCGCTATATCAATGAAGCAAAATGCAACAGCAGCTGCACCCGCTTCTACTACAGTAGCAGGGAAAACTGTCGAAGAAACTGCTCCGGTTTCTCCAGTAGCAACTGCGACAGCAGTTCCAACAGCAACTGCGACAGCAGCTCCACCTATAGTTCCTTCCCCCTTCGAACAAACTCCACCATTATTCAGATTAGACCATGCTGCATTACAAAACGTGAGCACGCCCACCGGTTCGATGATGCATTTAAGGAAGTCAAGTCGTTTTACAGAATTGCATGGTAGAAATATGGGATTGTTAAGACAAGGGGGATTGTTTGAATTGTGTGAAAGTCAAAGAGAAGAACCGGAAAATGGTGAAGCAGGAGCAGCAACAGCAACAGCTGATCCAAAACCAAAACATACCCTTTCTCCCGAAACCGTAAATGAAGCAGAATCAGAACCTTCACCAGGAAAAACACCGGCAACAGTGAAAAGTGCTGACAAAAGTGCTGAC
>Ga0099797_100857_pt1 | contig 17775 bp, 13 predicted proteins | sample Uncmet_Sort48C_1_FD_89871 | JGI IMG/M metagenome (GOLD analysis project Ga0099797, IMG submission 89871) | Marine eukaryotic communities from CALCOFI LINE 67, Pacific Ocean - C012_Sort48C_1 | ecosystem: Environmental > Aquatic > Marine > Oceanic | place: Pacific Ocean: Monterey Bay | collected...
CTGTCCATTTCATCATCTTTCTCGCTTGCTTCGGCAGCCGAGGTGTCACGCCTTTCGATACCCGCATCGGTGTGAGGTTCTGCAGCTGTTGTTGGACGGAGTCCGACAGTGCTGGTACCTGGTTCAAGTGGAGGCGCTGCGCCCTCTGCAGGGACAGCGGTGTCACAAGCACTCCCTCCAGTGCCGCTCGCCATTGTTCTGGGTGGACGGGAGGTTTATTCTAAGGATTAAAAATCCCAATGGCTACGAGGCAGCAGGAGGCGCGGGGGAGCTGGTTCGACCCAAGTGCTGGAGCCAAATTTGCAGATGCAATGCAACATGAATATATGTTGAAATTTAATACATACAAAGAGGTTTATAAGATACATTTGGCACAAACTCGTACTGACTATAGGTATTGGCAACAGCTTCACCGAGGAATATAGATGTCGGGAAATAGATTGCCACGAATGCGAGGTGTAACCCCCCAGGTCGAAGCCAGGGAGTCCGCGAAACTGCACAATGGTTCCGATTGAACTGAGAAATGATAAGGTTTTAAACAAGAACATAGAAACGGTATCACCGAAAACAAAGATAACTGGATATGGCGTTGGTGCAATCCCGCGTAGCTATAACCGGCGCTCTATCAACCGATATGCAGACCCCAAGATCCCCCGATAGCGGTGTACTGTGCACATCCGTGTTTGTGTGTTTGTTATAAGGTCATGAATGACGCAGATATACAACAATACGGTGTAATTAAGGTATCCTGTTCCTGCGGTATCATTGCGGTCCGAACGTGTATATAGTTTTCGATGTTGTCAAGAAGCGGTTCAATGGCGAATTGGTTCATTCCTCATCATCTTTAGGTTCCTTAGGAATCTTTGTGATCAGTCCAAAGTATTTGGCGTGAGCGGTTGCACGTGTGATCAGATCACCCGGGCGGAGAATGCCAGCCAAGGTGTGAGCGTGATACCATGCAGCCGGTTCGGGAAAGCCTTTGGTGTGAATGTCTGCGACCATCAACTTGGCATCCATGTAAGCGAGCTGATACGGGAGAAGTGGGTTAATCTTGTTCAAGTTCTCATGGAGGAACTGTACAGACACTCCCCCGGAGCGCAACAGGAAACGCATGGTCTGATTCTTTCCGGTTTGAACAGTTGCGATGCACATGGTGTTATCCTCATGGACAATACCAAGCGAGCCCGGCAGCAACCGCTGCCACATGTCGATGGCCGGTATTGTGAATTCCTTGAGACATTTGTGCAATGCGGAGAGCTCCGCGGCCGGTGTGCTGTCATTGGCGTGTGCCTGACGTTTGCTCATGGCGCTGAGCGGAAAGCAACTGTTCGGTCCTTCAAGTTGTTGTTGAATGCCCGAGGTTGATCGGAGGGTGCGAGGACAGCCAGCAAAGTTAGCATCACAATAATCATGTGGTGCGAGGTGTTTGGCGTCATCACCTATCCAACCAGTTTGACGATGATCTAAGGTACTTTGAATATAAGCAACAAGGCGGTGTAAACGACGGTCTGCGTCATCATTCCAAAAGGCGACAATGCAAGCCAATGAGTTAACTGCTCGAAGTAAGTCATATCTGGCCATACGGCCGGCGTATAAGATGTGCATGAGCATACTGGAGGCGATCGGGTGGAGTCTTCCTGAATCCGGTGGCGATTCCTTTGCTAATTTGTCATTTTTGAGTTTGATCTTACCAAACTTCTTTGCCGGTTTGGCCGGTGTGGGCAAACTAATAGTTCCCTTCTCGGGCTTGGTAACTTTGCTGTGATTCAGAGTTTTCTGAGGTGTATCCAGCAGCGGTACCGAAGGGTCTTTCAGTTGCTCGAGGCCAACGGCGCAGGGCTCTGCGTCCGGGTCCGGTGTAAGAGAGTCTGGAACGGTGTCATCCGTGGCCAATGGATGTTGTTTGCAGCCCGGGATGAATTTCTCCATCCAATTCAAGAGCTGCTTAACGGTAGTAGGTGAGGCATTCGGTGCAAAGGAGTGCATACAATGAGGGCAGTCTATAGCGGGCGCTCCCAGAATTTTGGGCGCACGTGTCGGCGCCAAGCTACAGTCCTCTTCGAGGAATGGAGTGTCTACCGGTGAGAGGTCAGCGGTGTAACCTAACTCGTCAGCTAGATCCCGATAATCATTGACAATTTGAGTGAGGTAGTTCTCCATATTGTACTCCATCACGGTAGCAGTGCGACCTTTACCAATGTCGACGTTTTCACGCCTTTCATGAATGCATCCGAGGTATAATCCGGCGGGTTGAGGTGGTTCCATTTGTATGTTCTTTGTGATGAGTGCCCATCCCTTCGCGAGGTTTTTTTTGGCGGGGTCTGAGTGAGTCGGACCTGCCATCTTGAAGTCATCCACGTACACAGCGAGCAGCAGCTGCAGCTCGTTGTGCCAGTAGACGGAGCTCCACCCATCCAGAGCCTCAAATCCAACCTTGGTGAGTTGTGCGTCGCAGTGTTTTTCCCAAAAGGTGCCACTGTCCGGGTGACCGTACAACGATTTCTTTAGTTGGACAACAGGTCTTTTCATATCTGGAGGTATGTTGACGCCTGCTGCTTCATAAGCAGACATCGGTAATTCAACCCATGTCTCGGTGCCTACGAAGTCAGATTGGATGTATGCCTGTTCAGCGTCAGCCTGTTCAATAGTGTTGCCTTGAAAGCAGCCGTATGCGTCCACACATTTACCAGCATCCATAGAGGCTGGGCTTGAGCCCTGGCCTTGGAAAATAGCTGCTTCCCAGTTCTGTGTGTGTACTTGGTTTCCCTGGAAGACCACGCGGAACTTCATTTTGCGGTTTGGGTGATCCGGTGCAAGTTCGTGATTCTTTTCGGTCATGAAGCCGAAACAGCGTCCCATGTGGATCGTTCTGCCTTCTGCGCGGGCCTTATAGGCTACGGTATGCCAAGGTTTGACAACGGAAAAGTCGAAGACGTTTTTGTTGAACAGTCGTGTCCATTCTGATTTCTCGGCGGCGCTACATTTACTCCCCACGTCAAGATCACGTTCTGCCTTGCCCACAGGTCTGGCAACCATTGCAGGAATAACACGAGCATGTGTGCGTTTGTCGCGATGCGGTTGTGGAGGTGTATTTGGTGGGAGACGCGGCATTGCTGGGATGCCCTTGCGGCGTTGTTTCTGCGGTTTGGGAGCGTTAGGGGCGGCGGCACACGGTTCTGGGTTGGGAAGGATAGTTCTGGTGGCCGCCTCCTCATGGCTCTGCAGGAATTCCTCAACGTGGTCGTCAACCGGTGTAGGGTCATGATCAGGAATGGTGTCGGGTGCGGTGGCGGCGGCAATATTTTGGTTAGCAGCCGCTGCGGATGCAGCTGTCCGAGTGTCTTGATCAGCGAGTTCACGTGTGAGGTCTTCAACTCTAGCGAAGTAATCTCTGATTTCTTGTTGTTGTGGAGCGCTCATATTCATCCACGCTTTCTTAATACCTCTAACTTTGATGGGGTTTCTGCGACATTTCCAGTCGCGGTACCATTCTTTTCGTTCGTCTTCATCGAAGGCCATCGATTCTTTGCGGGTGTACAACGGTATGCGGGGCTCTCCTCTGGAAGAGAGGCGTTCTCCACGGTGATTGGTTTGATGTGTCCGTTCTAATCCATTGCAGTCCTTCGTTGTGACGGAGTGGATTTCGTTGGTGACATCGTCAGCACGAGGTGCGGTTTCTTCATCCGAAGACGAAAGAGGTTCTTCAGCAGCCCGGAAGACACTGGGGTCTGAGCCAACGAGGTTATAAAAGTGCAGCCTTTCGGTCACTTCTTGTGCCTTTCGGCACTCCGGTGTCATTTCGGCTGCTGCCGTGGCGGCATCAGCGTCTGCTGGGACAAAGGTGTTAGTAATCGTGATATGTCCAAACTCATCGGTATGGATCTCTTTGTTGTCCAGCAGTGCCTCCTGCCCCCCAAGAGTGCGCATAATATGCTCATATTTCGGTTTTAACGGGAAATTTCTTCGGCAGAAAAACTTGTTCGGTGAAATGCGGCCATACGCGGTGTTCTTGTCCCGGCGCATGGACGTTGAGTCGTTTGTTTGCAAAATCTGAGAGATTGCAGATAACATATTGTCCCCCCCAGCGACAGCCAGGTGCCATGCGGTAACCAAGGAAAATGCCATAAGACATGTTCGGAGCTGCCTTGTCGGGGACGGATTTTGCGGGTGCTGGCAAGAACCAGACGCCACAACCAAATGGGAAAAGTTTACCTTGAAATTCCTCCGCAAACTTGCGAAACCATGGTGATTGTTGCGGTGTGTCACCAAAGGTGATGTTGTGCAGAAGAGCGCAATACACGGCCGCGAAGGGCCATAAGCTTGGGAAGCAGATTTTGTCGCTATTTATTGTGTCCCCGCTCATTTTGATGATATCCGGACAAGCTCGGGAACAGATTTTGTCGCTATTTATCGTGTCCCCGCTCATTTTGATGATATCCGGCTCAGCTTGGGAAGCAGATTTTGTCGCTATTTATCGTGTCCCCGCTCATTTTGATGATATCCGGACAAGCTCGAGAAGCAGATTTTGTCGCTATTTATCGTGTCCCCGCTCATTTTGATGATATCCGGCTAAGCTCGGGAAGCAGATTTTGTCGCTATTTATCGTGTCCCCGCTCATTTTGATGATATCCGGCTAAGCTTGAGAAGCAGATTTTGTCGCTATTTATCGTGTCCCCGCTCATTTTGATGATATCCGGCTAAGCTTGGGAAGCAGATTTTGTCGCTAGTTATCGTGTCCCCGCTCATTTTGATGATATCCAGACAAGCTTGGGAAGCAGATTTTGTCGCTATTTATCGTGTCCCCGCTCATTTTGATGATATCCGGCTAAGCTTGGGAAGCTTGACCGACTTTTCGACTTGTCGACTTTTTGACTTTTCGAAATGTTGTGTCACTTTTCGATTTTTCGACTTTTCGTCTTTTATGGGAATTTCAGCCGTGAACCAAAATGGATACGGTATCCATTTTGCCTCAAGGCTGAAATACGTATGTACAAATTGCCTTAAATAAAAAATCAACCGTCTTGTACTTAGGGAAATTTCAGCCTTGAGCCGAAATGGACACGGTATCCATTTTGGCTCAAGGTAGGGAAATTTCAGCCTTGAACCAAAATGGATACCGTATCCATTTCGGCTCAAGGCTGAAATTTCCCAAAGTACAAGATGGTTGATTTTTCATTTTGATGATATCCGGCTAAGCTTGGGAAGCATATTGTTTAAGCCCCCAAAAAATGGGTATGTGTTGTATCATTCCATCATCTTGTAGTGCACAGTGAGTGATGCATTCGCTGCTGCTTGAAATTACTCACAACAAACGAGACACCTCATCGGAGTCCGCGAATAGGTGGGCTATCGAATGAGATCCAGTAACCAGCAATCAGTAACCCTGTAACCAGCATGTAACCTGGTCACCAGCAACTTGCAGCCAGCAACACAAGATGAACCATTGACCAGTCGATCAATGAACCATTGGTTTCTACTCCCGGGAGGGGGTTTACCGGTACATGACAAATCAGTCCCACGCAATTACAATTATCCAAGCACACACAAAACAACGACCGACCAAACAAGTCCACACGTACACAAACAAATTAACACGCAATTGTTGCTGGCTTCCATGCAACCGTCATGAATGCAAATTGCACAGGCATCAATTGCACGTGTAAACACAAACCCAACACGTGTGACAACAAACACAACACGCGAAACGAAACACATAACATGTGCAACACGAACACACGTGCAACAACAAACACAACAAAAAAACACACACGTGCAACAACCAACCTCCAACAATCATAATGAACACACAACCAGCGTGTAACAACAAACACAGCCAACACATGCATCGAAAACATGTGCGCATGCATATAGAAACCAACACAACATGCGCCACATTGATGACTACAACTTGCACAGAAAACACGTGCATGTGCAACCACAAACATGACAAGTGCAAATACAAACAATTACACATACGTGCAACCACACACGTGCACGTGCAACCACACACGTGCAACCAACGACAACCACGTGCACGTGCAAACAACCAACTACACATAACAACCACACACATGCAAACAACCAACGACCACCACACACGTGCAAACAACCACGTGCACGTGCAACCACACACGTGCATGTGCAACTACAAACAGCCAACGACGCAGAACATTAACACTCAACAACAATCCAACAAAACAATCCAACTCAACAACAATCCAACACCACACACGTGCACGTGCAACTACAAACAACCAACGACACATAGCATTAACACTCAACAACAATCCAACAAAACAATCCAATTCACCAACAATCCAACGCAACAACACTCATTAATACAACAAGCCAAATAACAATAATAACAATAAACATTAACCTCAGTCCGAGTATTGAGTTCGTGACGATGTGTCTCATAGTCTTCTTCCCAAGAATATTTGTCAATGGGTTGGGAATCTTCGCAGGCTAATTTTTCAAACAGGACTGTGCTGCTATGGTCCTATGATCCTGTGATCCTATGATCCTGTGTACGGGATCGCCTGATCCTATGATCCTGTGTACGGGATCGCCTGATCCTGTGATCCTATGATCCTGTGTACGGGATCGCCTCATCTTATGATCCTATGATCCTATGATCCTGTGTACGGGATCGCCTGATCCTATGATCCTATGTTCGTATGATCCTGTGTACGAGATCGCCTGATCCTATGATCCTATGATCCTGTGTATGGGATCGCCTGATCCTATGATCCTATGATCCGGTGATCCTGTGTACAGAGTGTATGGATCTTATGGACCTATGATCCTGTGACCCGGTACACGGCATCGCCTGATCTCATTGATCCTATATTGATCCTACTGATCCTACCGATCCTACTGATCCGATTGATCCTACTGATCCTACTGATCCTATTGATCCTACTGATCCTATTGATGCTATTGATCCTACTGATCCTGTTGATCCTAAATTGATCCCTTGATCCTATTGATAATGAGTCAGGGCACTGGTCCCATTGATCATCATCATGACATGCTGCCTAGGGTAGGGCGATGCACTACCCTAAGGTATTGTGCCCACACTGACTAGGGTGATGACTTGAATTCATAGAGTCTTGGCGAGACTCTTGTTATGGCGGTGCAGTAAACTAAGGGAAGGCGATGCAATACCCTAAGGTATGGCGCCCGCACTGACTATGGAGATGACTTCATTTCATAGAGTCTTGGCGAGAATCTTCCTATGGCGGTGCGATAACCTAAGGTAGGGCGATGCAATACCCTAAGGTAGGGCGATGCCATACCCTAAGGTATGGTGCCCGCACAGACTAGAGCGATGACCTGACTTCATAGAGTCATGGCGAGACTTATCCTAAGGCGGTGCAGTAACCTAGGGTAGGGCGCTGCAATACCCTAGGGTATGGCGCCCGCACTGACTAGGGCGATGACTTGAGTTCATAGAGTCTTGGCGAGACTCTTCCTATGGCGGTGCAGTAACCTAAGGTAGGGCGATGCCATACCCTAAGGTATGGCGCCCGCACTGACTAGGGCGATGACTTGAGTTCATAGAGTCTTGGTGAAACTCTTCCTATGGCGGTGCAGTAACCTAGGGTAGGGCGATGCAATACCCTAGGCTATGGCGCCCGCACTGACTAGGGCGATGACTTGAATTCATAGAGTCTTGGCGAGACTCTTCCTATGGCGGTGCAGTAAACTAAGGGAGGGCGGTGCAGCACCCTAAGGGAGGGCGATGCACCACCCTAAGGTAGGACGATGCCATACCCTAAAGTTTGGCGCCCGCACTGACTAGGGCGATGAATTGAAACCATAGAGACTGGGCGAGACCCCTCCTATGGCGGTGCAGTAACCTAAGGTAGGGCGATGCCATACCCTAAGGTATGGCGCCCGCAATGACTAGGGCGATGACTTGAGTTCATAGAGTCTTGGTGAAACTCTTCCTATGGCGGCGCAGTCACCTAAGGTCGGGCGATGCAATGCCCTGAGGTATGGCACCCGCACTGACGAGGGCGATGACTTGAGTTCATAGAGTCTTGGCGAAAGTCTTCCTTAGGCGGCGCAGTACCCTAGGGTACGGCGATGCAATACCCTAAGGTATGGCGCCCGCGCTGACTAGGGCGATGACTTGACTTCATAGAGTCTTGGTAAGACTCTTCCTATGGCGGTGCAGTAACCTAAGGTAGGGCGATTACCCTAAGGTAAAGCGATGCACCACCCTAAGGTAGGGCGATGCCATACCCTAAGGTATGGCGCCCGCACCGACTAGGGCGATGACTTGAGTTCATAGAGTCTTGGCGAAAGTCTTCCTATGGCGGTGCAGTAACCTAAGGTAGGGCGATGCAATACCCTAAGGTATGGCGCCCGCACTGACTGGGGCGATGACTTGAGTTAATAGTCTTGGCCAAACTCTTCCTATGGCGGTGCGGTAACCTAACGCAGGGCGATGCAATACCCCAAGGTAGGGCGATGCACTACCCTAAGGTATGGCGCCCGCACTGACTAGGGCGATGACCTGAGTTCATAGAGTCTTGGCGAAACTCTTCCTACGGCGGTGCAGTAACCTAGGGTAGGGCGATGCAATACCCTAAGGTATGGCGCCCGCACTGACCAGGGCGATGACTGGAATTCATAGAGTCTTGGCGAGACTCTTGCTATGGCGGTGCAGTAACCTAAGGTAAGGCGATGCAATACCCTAGGTAAAGTAGAGCGATGCAATACCTTAAGGTAGGGCGGTGCACCACCCTAAGGTAGGACGATGCCGATCCTACTGATCCTGTACTGATCCTACTGATGCTGCTGATCCCATTGATCCTACTGATCCTAGTGATCGTATGTTGATCCTATTGGTCCTATTGATCTTATTGGTCCTATATTGATCCTCCCGATCCTATTGTTTCCATTGATCCTGTTGATCCTATTGACTCTGTTGATCCTGTTGGTCCGAACTGATCCTGTTGATCCTATTGACTCTATTGATCTGCTGATCCCATTGATCCCACTGATCCTACTGATCCTATTGATCCTGTTGATCATATTGATCCTATTGATCCTATTGATCCTACTGATCCGACTGAGCCTACTGATCCTATTGATCCTGTTGATCCGATTGATCCTACTGATCCTACTGATCCTATTGGTCCTATTGATCCTATATTGATCCTATTGATCCTATTGATCCTATTGATCCTATTGATGCTATTGATCCTACTTATCCTTCTGGTCCTACTGATCCTACTGATCCTACTGATCCTACTGATCCTATTGATCCTATTGATCTTACTGATCCTACTGATCCTACTGATCCTATTGTCAATAGGCTATTGATCCTATTGATCCTATTGATCCTACCGATCCTACTGATCCCATTGGTCGTACTGATCCTATTGATCCTATTGATCCTACTGATCCTACTGATCTTACTGATCCTGCTGATCCTACTGATCCTATTGATCCTATTTTTTAAAAAAAACCTCTAGTTCTGGCCCGGCCAGGCCCCCAGACTGTAGGCCGCCAAACCCTAAATCGGCTACTCAGGATCAGACTGTAAGCCCCCAGACTGTAGGCCCCCAGTTGATGGATATCCAAACCCGAAATCGGTTACTCAGGATCAGACTGTAGGCCCCCAGACTGGAGGTCCCAAGTCCGTGGATTTCCAAACCCGAAATCGGTTACTGAGGATCAGACTGTAGGCCCCCAGACTGTAAGCCCCCAATCCGTGGATTTACAAACCCGAAATCGGATACTCAAGATCAGACTGTAGGCGCCCAGACGGTGCTAATTTCGACGATGCTTATAAACCCTGTTGTTTAGGGTCCTTTGGCCGTCAGGGTGTAACTTACATCACATCTATGGAAACTGTGCAAAACTCTGCGTCCATAGACAGACTCGTGGGTCCTTATGGGTCCTTGGGGATCGTGTATCTAGACAGGATGAACCATGTTATCTCATTCGGCCTTATTCATACCTTGTTGAGGGGGTGGGGGGGGGGATCATAAGGGACCCACACATATGTTAGGAAATATGATCAAATAGCTTATGAAGCACCAGACATACATGAGATAACACGGCCCGTCCAGAATGAATCATGTTAGCTCATCCAGTTCTGCCACATTTGTCGGCATTTGTCGGATTTTGAAAGCGTTTCTGCGCATGTACCCAATGCGATAGAGTTCCGCGCATATGCTCAGAAATACATTGAAATAGCACAAGATGCACAAGACACAAATGAGCTAACATAGGAATAGTTGGTAACTTCGAAGGCGCAGCCATAGGAATAGTTGGTAGCTTCGAAGGCACGAGTGCTCCATAGGAGCAGCCTTAGGAATAGTTGGTAATTTCGGAGGCGAGGCGCTGATGCCCATTGGGAATAGCCATAGGAATAGCTTTTGGAATAGTTGGTAGCTTCGGACACGCGAATGACCCATAGGAATAGCGACAGGAATAGCAATAGGAGTAGCTGGTAGCCTTGAAGGTGGGAATGCCCCATAGGAACAGCCATAGGGATCGATATAGGAATAGTTGGTGGTAGCTTTGGAGGCACGAATGCCCCATAGCAATAGCCATAGGAATACTTGGTATCTTCGGACCATACAAATTGCCATGGGAATAATTGGTAGCTTCGCAGGCGCGAGCACCACATACGAATAGCCATAGGATTGGCCATAGGAACAGTTGGTAACTTCGGAGGTGTGCAAGCCCCATAGGAATAGCCATAGGAATAGCTGGTAGCTTCGGTGGTGCGACTGCCCCATGTGAAAGCCATAAGAATAGTTCGTAGCTTCAGAGGCGCAAATGCACCATATGAACAGCCCTAAGAATAGTTGGTAGCTTCGGAGGTGCGAATGCCCCATCGGAAAAGCCATAGACATAGCCACAGGAATAGTTGGGTCTTCGGAGGCATGGATGCCCCATAGCAGTAGGAATAATCGGTAACTTCGGAGGCGCGAATGCCCCATAGGAAGAGCCATAGCAATAGCCATAAGCATAATTGGTAACTTGGGAGGTGCGAATGCCCCATAGGAATAGCCATAGGAATACTTGGTAGATTCGGAGGCACGAATGCCCCATAGGAAGAGCCATAGGTATATGTAGCCATTGGAACAATTGGTAACTTTGGAAGTGCGAATGCCCCATAACAAAAGCCATAGGAATAGTTGGCAACTTCACAGAGTTGGTAACTTCGGAGGCGCGGATGCCCCATAGGAGCAGCCATAGGAATAGCCAGAGGAATACTTGGTAGCTTTGGAGGTGCGGCTGCCCCATAGGAGCAACCATAGTTATAGACATAGCAAGTTGGTATGTTCAGAGGCGCGAATGCCCCATAGGAAAATCCAGAGGAATAGCCATAGGAATAATTGGTAGCCTCGGAGGCGCGAAAGCTACATAGGAATAGCCATAGGAATAGCCTTAGGAACAGTTCCCCAAGCATGAGGAACGCATAATCAGGGTCTTACCTGTAAAAGAGCAGCCCACCCACCCGATTGATTCCCAGGTATTCCTATAGAGCTCCCCAAGTATTCCTGTGGCTGCGGGTCCATGCCCACCCCCCAATTGATTTCCAGGTATTCCTATCGAGCTCCCCGGGTGTTCCCATTCCTGTGGGTGGATGCTCACCCCCATTGATTTCAAGGTATTCCTATAGAACTAGCCAGGTATTCCCATGGCTCCGGATGCATGCCCACCCCCCAAAAAATATTTCCAGGTATATAGAGCTCCGCAGGTATTCCTATGGGTCCCGGTGGATGCCCACCCGCCCAACCCGATTGATTTCCAAGTAATCCTGTAGAAGTCCCCAGGTATTCCTATGGCTGCCGTTTGATGACCACCCACCACTTGATTTCCAAGTATTCTTATAGAGCTGCCCAGGTATTCCTATGGCCCCGGGTGGGTGCCACCCGCCATGATTTCCAAGTATTCCTGTAGAGCTCCCGGGTATCCCTATGGCTCCAGGTACATGTCCATCCCTCCCAGTTGGTTTCCAGATATTCCTATAGAGCCCCCCAGGCATTCCTAAGGCTCAAGGTGGATGCCCACATCCCTAGTCGGCGTCCAGGTATTCCTATAGAGCTCCCCAGGTCTTCCTATGGCTCCTGAAATGCGGGAGTAGTCATTAGCCCGAGTGGGCTGATTCGCGCCGGCAGTCTTGACGCCTGTCATTCTCAGCGTGCTCAACTTGAGATGGCCCTAAGCACCGTGGTGGTCGTCAGCTTGCACTGTACTGCGTCAAAACCAGTGAGGTACATGCTTCCCTCTGCATAATGCTGAGCCACACGCTGGGGCTTCTGAGCGCTTATGGCGCACCGATGTCAGCGAGGGCCAGCCTAGTGAGATGAAGAGGAGACCCTAAGCGGCTCGCCTATGCGTTTGCGAAGAAGTTTGGCAGCCGCGTCGGTCCACTGTGATCGTCCCCAGCGCTTCTGCTGAGGACGTTTCCGGGAGAGCTGAAGCGGTCCCCACAATCGCATCCAGCGGAAACCTCGGGCTGGCAAGGACGCCTGAAGGAGCATCGACTTCCATCATAACTGGTACTGGCGTCTGTCCTCCAAGCACATGTGGTCAAATTCCGAACGCTCGACAAGTAGTCTAGCGACGAGTTGAGGGCAGTCTTCACACGGACAGCGGTCCATGTCATGCCAGGCTCCTTGCCAATGTGCACGGCAGCGAACATCTGCTAATCTGCCATGCTGTTGTGCCGGAGCGAGATCGGGCATCAGCTCTCGGAAGCCACCTTTCTTCTTGCGTAGGACTGATGGAGAATGTAACCGAGGAGCAAGCCGACTGAACACGGCCTACGGTGCCAATCTGTGTGTTGTGCCGCCCTTTTGTCTTTTTTCTTTTCTTTCCTTTCCTTTCCTTTCCTTTCCTTTTCTTTTCTTTTCTTTTCTTTTCTTTTCTGTTCTGTTCTGTTCTTTTCTTTTCTTTTCTTTTTCTTTTCGTTTTCGTTTTCGTTTTCTTTTCTTTTTCTTTTCTTTTCTTTTCTTTTCTTTTCTTTTCTTTTCTTTTCTTTTCTTTTCTTTTCTTTTCTTTCCTTTTCGTTTCTTTTCTTTTCTTTTCTTTTCTTTTCTTTTCTTTTCTTTTCTTTTCTTTTCTTTTCTTTTCTTTTCTTTTCTTTTCTTTTCTTTTCTTTTCTTTTCTTTTCTTTTCTGCGAGGTTGAGTGCACTCGGAAAAACTATCACATGCTAAAGATACACTGCTGAGACCAATATATTAACCACTCAAGCTTCTGATGCGATGTGGACACCGTCATGCCATCTTTTGTGGACAACTCCCGCCGATGCTCGGGTACCTGTGCGACTAGCAAGTATGCTGCCGTATTGGCCCACAGCATTCAATACACGTTGTTGATGCAACCACTCTTTGTCATGGTAGTGGAGCGTCTTGGCTGCCCAGCTCTTGCTGTTTCGATCCCTGTTCAAATGCTCGCTCCATGACGTGACGCGGCTCTTCCACAAGTCACTCCATTTTCCCGAGGCGGCTGCCGTTTCAGAAACGATGCGGTTGCGCCTGCGAGCATAGGCATCTGGAGTTTCATGCGCTTGCATCTTGACGCGCAATGCGGTGGCTAGCATTTTGTTTTGTGTCTGGTCAAGCCGTCGGGCAGCGGTGTGCTGATAGGGCCACCGTGGCATACGGTAACTGGCCACAGGCAACACAGCACGGTTGAGCAATTTCAGCTTGTCTTGCAAGGTTCCATGGTGCATGCGCTTGCCTAAGTTGCCATAAAAGGCTCGCCACATGGCACCAAGGGTGCTGGACATACACGGCCTGATACTGCCATCATCAGCAAGAGTGTGTCCCAAAGCTGTAAACGTTGCTCCATACATGTGGGCCCAGGCAGCTGACTGCGGATCAGCTGGTGGAGCTCCCCGGGCTGCCATGAACATTTTAGAGTCAGCCCCAATGCTCAGCTCCCAGTGATGTGCAAGGTGTAGCTCGCAATCTTGAAGTATAGTGACAGCATCAACTACACTACGGCCTGTGCTGAAGAGGTTATCAACATATGTGGCTAGCGCTAGGGCCTGGGTATCGGTCTTAAAGCACAGCTGTTCCCAAATGGGATGCCGCTTCTGGATGACATCCTCAACAGGAACACGACCGAGCAAGCCCGCAGTCCGAGTACCAGTGAGTACACCAATTGTTCGGTTGGAGAGTGTGACCGACCCACTTGAAAAGGACAGGGCTACCTGTGGGCACACCTGACTTCGAAGCAAACAGGCAGTCAGCCCTGCATCAACACCTCTAGAGCGCAGGTAACGATAAATGCGTACCATTTGAATGGAATCATAGAAGCGCTTGATGTCCATTTGCGCGATAGCAGCCTGACCATGTGAATCCAGACCTTTCTCGATAACTGCCTGCAGTCCGTGCATTATGTCAAGGGTCTGAGTGTGAGGCTGAGCACCAACAAACACTGAGGCAACCTCTGGAAACATTTCGTCTATCACTGGTTGCGTCATCTTGCAGAGCATTGTGTCCGCGACCTTCAGTAAGCTGGGGAGCGGCAACAGAGCACGCGTCTTGGTCGCCAGCACCGCACCCGATGCTTTGGCGTAGAGGCGCCCATGTACAACAAGGCTTCGCAATGACTCCTGCCAAGCCATCATGTCCGATAAGAACGTGCACACAGCACATGGCGATGAGGTAGCAAGCATGCTGATGGCCTTGACCGAAACACCATAACGGTCCAGCTTGTCACTTTTCTTGATGGCACGCCTAGCCTCTGTGATGTGGTTCAGACTCACATCCACGCCAGTACCGTCAATGGCACCAAGGATATTTGCGAGCTCGCCCTGCAGCTGCTCGTTATGGCAGCCCCACTTGTGCTCATACTCGAACTGAACCTCTTTGAGCTGCTCCTCAATGTCGGTGGACACGGCGTTGCTGATATTACCTGCAGCTTCAGACAAGATCATGCTAATGATTGGCAGGAGTTTCTTTGATCTCGCTATGACCCCGACGGCACGGACTTTGCCGAGGGCGCTGCTGGCAGCACATGCACGCAAAAAGGACAAGCGCTTGGCCCAGATCAAACTTTGCAGCCTCCTGCGGTCAGTTTCATTTGTTGTGCTACGGAGATTTTGCCTGAGCTGCTTGACAATGAAGGGTTCTCTGCATCTTGACCGCAGCTTGCACGACCTGGTGTCTGCAAAAAGCTCCTGGGCTTCCCGTACGAAATTCATGAAATGCTCGTTGTTAGTGAACTTGGTAGGACACTTGGCCGCCATCCAAGAGCCTGTGTGACTGGACCTCTGGTTCGAATAGTTTCCAGACAGCACCACTTCCCGGAATAGTTTCGCCAATGGGGGATGCCTTGAATGCCGCCTCCATAGGTTTGGTCGTCTCAAACCTCCTCACCCGAGGGTCGCTTCGTTTGCTTGAGTTTGAAACCATTCGCCAGCGAGTACCAGATGCATATCCACTCCTGTTCTGCCGTAAAATCAAAATGGTGAGCGATGGCCCAGTTGCTGAGTTGCGCGTGAGTTGACTCGTACACTCTCAGCCATGAGTTGCATGTGAGCATGGTCCTCTTCTGAGATATAGTCTTGACGATGGGCCATCACATACATGCTCCCATTCAATGAGCACCGGGTCTTGGGCTGCCCGCATGGGTTCAGTGTTAATGATCGCCAAAGCTTAAGCAGGGGCTTCCTCTGACAGCAAGGCTCTAGGAGCTGCACGTGCTCGAGCAGAAAGATGAGACTTCATGACCAGTGCGCGCCCCAAGCACATTAGGATGACAGAGCTCTAATCTAACATGTTTGTCTGGTGAATCAATGTGGGAAGGAAGTACTGCGCAACAGCTCCCTCGCTTAAGTGCAGGTCTCCATGGCCACCTCTAACTGGGACAATCCTTCAGTTGGGACGCATTAGCCACGACTCGCTCCTTCGTTCTCACGGGCGAGGCCAGCGATGAGGTCAGAGATGAACACAGAGAGGCCAAAGGCGGCCCAGCCGTGATGCCGGTGGTGTCCAATTCCGGCGCTGCCACATGTCGATGATGTCCCGCTGATGATGTCCCTAGGCTGTTTTGCCTCTCGCGTAAGTGAGCCATGCTTAGCAAGTCGCTCTCAACGTAACTGAAACGGATTGTCTCTGAGTACTAAGTACCGTTTGACTTCAATCACTCTTCGGATCTGAAAACCTGTGATCCCCGCCGGTTCGCATTCGTCAGAATGTTAGCCGAGTCATCGGGCAATCGAAAGGTGTCGAATGCTCGACCCTCTACTGGTTTGCCGTAAAGCCTGCTAGTATAGCGGGACAGATGCGTGAGAACACTCGTTGGGCCTTGAGGTCCTGGGATACGTACTTTCTCCATTTAGAAAAGAAGCAGTAGAGATCTCGCATTTTGGCCTCACCTACCGTTTGTGTCTGCCATATCGTGAGAACCCGCCAGACCTCTGGCAGACCCAAACGGTACGCAAGGCCAAAATGCGAGGGATGGAGAGTTCTCCCCTACGTACATGAGGAGCCAGGTTACATATCCCAGGTCCTCAAGTTCCAACAAGGCAGCACAGGACCTGTCCGGATATGTACCTCCTTCAAATCCTCCATCAGAAAGTGTGGTGGATGTCAACAGTACCCACACAATATTTCGGATATGTCTGACAGGTCGTTGTGTTCGTGTTTTGATGCCTTCTTCAGCCGCGGTGTGTCTGATTTGGCCTCTTTAAATATGAGTGGGCGAACGACCGCCTTCTCCTAGGCTAGGCCCGCCAGAGAGTGCTCCCCTGAGCCAGCAGCTCGCTTGTTTGTTTTATGGACACTCCACAGGTAAAACTCTCTGCAAGGCCACAGAACAGCCAAGAGTAGCCAAGTTGCGCAGCACTTGAGCCAAAATGAGACACCGCGAACAGCTTCCTGGCACGAACACACTGGCGAAGCATAGAAATTTATATATATATATGTATTTATATATATATATATATATATATATATAAATTTAAATACATATATATATACTTCTGTGCACGATGGACACAACAAATGATGTCATAAAGATGTGCTATCAATGATAGCACGCGATTCATGTCATAGCAGAACGCTATAGGCGGCATTTCTCTTTACAAGATTCGCACATTCATTTCTACAAGTACATATGTATACATATACCGGGTATATGAGATAGACACTCTAAATATTGCAAGAAATGTAATAGCCGCTTTGATACAAAAAAAACGGACGAACAACAATACACTCAAATCTAACGCATCTGCTCAAGACTAAGAAAAACACAACATCAGCCAACACCCTAGCCTCTCAGGAGCTGATCCACCCCAGTACCGCTTTGTATCGGGTTGGAACCGTTAAAGGCGCCATTCCATCTCTCATTCGACCGCTTTGCACAACTCTTGCGGCAAAATCGACGCACGTGCGGGCCGGACCTGATTATAATGGTCCCGGGGGTTGGGGACAGAAAAATAATGCCTACTGTCTCTCTATATTTATGTGAATATAAATATTTATATAATATATATATATATATATATATATATAAATAAATTTATATGTGTTTCCATATTTTTCAAGGACCTTTCCATACATAATTCATCTTTGCAATCAATCTTTGCACAAAGGCATTCAGTGCTGTATTTCTTGCACTCTTTGTCCAGGTCGCTCAGGTCCTGTATAATGTCCACAGGCCCCCAGTTTCCAATGTCCCCCAGTTTCCACAAGGCCCCCAGTTTCCACAACACCCCCTGTTTCCCCAATCTGCCAGTTTCCAATGTCTTTTCAATTTCCCCAAGGCCCGCTGTTTCCAATTT
>Ga0099797_100858_pt1 | contig 17765 bp, 22 predicted proteins | sample Uncmet_Sort48C_1_FD_89871 | JGI IMG/M metagenome (GOLD analysis project Ga0099797, IMG submission 89871) | Marine eukaryotic communities from CALCOFI LINE 67, Pacific Ocean - C012_Sort48C_1 | ecosystem: Environmental > Aquatic > Marine > Oceanic | place: Pacific Ocean: Monterey Bay | collected...
GATAAGAATCGGAGCCTGTGCTGCTCCATGGTGTTTTGAGTTAGCTATAGTTCATTGTCAACCTTGCTCTAAACTTTCAGAATCTGCAATCAGAATTCAAAAGACGTTTCTATTTCAGCTGTTAGAATTTTTTAAAATCTTTTTTTAATTTATTGACCCACATTTTTGGTCGAAAAAAAAGTGCTCAGATTTCAATTCTGAGCACACCAATGTTCCGGAAGACTATGTTTCCGGTCGATTGGTGTACTCAGATCGTTTTTTTGATTTTTCTCAAAAAAACAAAAGCACAGCGACCTCCGATTCTTAACCTGCTCAGCCACATTTTACATACCTTTTAGGCGCATCGCTAGGATAAGGATCGCTTTGTAAAAATGCCACACTAACATCAATGCTACATATAACGTCATCGGGTGACCCCGCTTTATATAATAAACTTTTTACCGTACTCATGTCCGATACCGGCGAACTATTAGACCCTTCATTATGGCTATATGGCTCTCTAAAACCTATAACCACTAGCCTACCTTTTTTCCGCCCATCTAGTTTTTCTTCTAGAATCATACGCATAGGTATAGCATTCTTCTTTACTTCATTACTAACTTCACTTAGTGGTATTACATTCATACGAGTTGACTTCACTTTCTCTAATTCGTCTTTATAACCTTTTAACCAATCCGATACTGTACCCTTTTTATGTTGCTTGTACATTAATATTTTAACTACTTCCTCGTCACTATCATTCATTATTACTTTGTTTGAAAAGTTACAGTACCGTACCTCCGATACATGACTTGTTTTACCCTTCTTTTGTTTAGGGGCTTCCTTTTTAGCTTTAGCCTCACTAGCTTTTAGCTTTAGGTACGCTTTATACTCCGCTATGGTTTCACTAGCCCCATACTTTTCTAGGTGCTTTACAGGTTCATACGTACGTACATCACTACCTTTCCATTTTACTAGATACTTAAGCTTTTTACCTTTACCGCTCTGACCTTCTATAGCCTCTAGTTCCCAGATAGGGTCCTCCACCTCTATTTGGTACCCCTCGCCACTCTCAGTAGCTTTATACCAAGGCCTAAAAAAGTCCTCTACGAACACATCTAATTTAACTTCATTACCCTCAATATTATCATCATCATTCTCTTCATTCACCGGGCCCATTTTTAGAGGGTAACGTATGTTTTCCCATCTCACATGCGTCACATGTTTAGTTGGTTTCAATTCATATACTTTAGTATCGGGATCCCAAACAATAGGTAACACTACATGGCCATTATGTATTTCATTAGACCTACCCACCCAAATAGCCTCCTTCCCATTAGTTTCCCAATGGTCTTCCTTTTGGGTATCACTTATATGATTGAACACTTGTTGGCCGAATGCTAGGTCACTATTCCCGATATCATATTTATACTCTTCACCCTTCATGTTTTTATAATAATTTCTACCCGTGGAATCATCATTCTTATTTATGGCATCCATCGCGAATTTGATCCCCGGCACCCATAGCGCATTGTAGTAAGGTAACCACCCCGTAGCATAGAATAAGACCGCTTTAAAAGCTTGTTTTATGGCCCTATTTCTTCTCTCTACTATGCCACTTGATTGCGGATTATATCCCCCCGTATGCGTTATTTCTATGAGGTCATCCTGTAGATACTCTTTAAACTCCCCATCAAAAGACTTATCACAATCATGATGTACGCGCACTATATCTTTACCCCCTTCACTTTTTAAATGTGCTCTCTGCTGTTTAAAACTATTTAACGCCGTAGTAGATTCCTTGTCATGTAGTAGCGCTACTTCAATGGCCATAGTTAGTACCACATTCTACATTGACCATGTACCATACATTACCATCTATATCGGGAGGGTATGGCCCTATAAAGTCCAAGTTACACACATACCACTTATCTACTCCTTTCACTTTATGCTCCTCATCATGCGTAGTATGCTTCATGCCCATTAATCTTGCCCTTATGCACGCATCGCACAATTTAGGGTCATGTGGCAAGTGGCATCTACAATTATGTTCATATAACGTGTGTGTATTATCCTTTTTAAGCTTCCTCTTTGCCGGTTTATTAGCATCCAATATACCCCCCAAATTATCGTGGGATGCATTTAGGATTTGTTTTATGAACGGAATCGCCGCTATTCCCGGTGCATTAAGGGCTAGGGCTAATAGCATGACCGTAATTAAGACGCCGGCATTAACATTGCACCTCTTCTCCTTCGCCTTATTCACGTGTGCTTGCCGCCACTCTCGCCTTCTACACTCTCCTTCGTCATGTGCCTCATGCCTCATATTAAATGATTCATCTATTTTATCGGTTAGCCTGTAGAGACCATCCTTAATTATAAAATTATAAGCCTTATTAAGTGGCGAAATTAGTTTGGCATAATCTTTTTCGGCCCAAAATTTCCAAATGGACCCAGACGCTGTAAGCTCGCACGCATGCAGTTCAATACATTTGTTAGATGTGTCGTTCTCCGTTTGCCGAGATCGTACCGCGTTGCGGAGAAATCCAGCCAGATCTGCTCCCGAGAGCCAAATTGTGCTGTTTTTCAGCAAAATCCGATCGTTGTGACAGCAGAACTCGACGCTCCGATGGACCCAGACGCTGTAAGCTCGCACGCATGCAGTTCAATACATGTGCTGAAAGGGTTGTTCTCCGTTTGCCGAGATCGTACCGCGTTGCGGAGAAATCCAGCCAGATCTGCTCCCGAGAGCCAAATTGTGCTGTTTTTCAGCAAAATCCGATCGTTGTGACAGCAGAACTCGACGCTCCGATGGACCAAGCGCTATAAACACGCAAGCATGAAGTTCAATACATTTCCTTCTCAATGATGGTTCTTTTTTGTTGCATGTTTCATGTTTTGTTGAGCTTTTTTCCATCTTTTTCCACCTTTTTTTTCTAGCCCACACCATGCTCAAAGCCCATCCAACCCCATACGGCCAACGCAAAATCAACTTTGCACAGCCCTATGGTGCATGCCCCACTCGAACCCTTAAGCTTTATATCATCCACCCTCTTTTCATTAGTGGCTATGTCGAAAGCCCTACTCCCGACTACATCTATATCCGCTCCCGTATCCGGTATAACATGATAAATCACATTAGGCTCAGGGCTCCGCTTAGGATTACCTATGGCATCCTTGCCCGGAGGCTCCGCCATCGCGTGGGCCTCATCATTGCCTATCATACCATCCCCCCCCCCCCTTAGGGCCATTGGTGAGAGAGTTAGTATGGGTTATTTGCACCCCCAAGCCTCGGGGAGCCACGTCGGCCTTCGCATCCGTGCTCGTGTGAGTCCCATCCGGTGAGGGATGGGTGCCGACGCTCCCCGATTTGGGGGCTTTGCACGGATGCGGTAAATAGGGGAACAATTCCCCTTTGTGTATATTATGCAATATTTTATGTTGTTTATTTACTGTTGTATGGTCGGCATGTACGTGTATCTCCTTGCTATCATCAGTACCCACGCCGCACTGACTAAGGATAGGGTTAGGTGCTGCCTGCGGTGTTGTTGTGGGGCCATGGGGGCCCTGTTTCACAAGCTTATTTACAGCCTCGTCGATGCGGTCCCCTTCGGGGCCACTTTGGGGGCTCGTACCCCCCGCATCGAGCGCGCAAACGTCCCGGAAATTTGTTCCTGTTTCACTTGGGGATGTGTTAAGCTCAAAATTCGTAACAGTAGTTAGGGTTTGAGCTTGGTTATGCTGTACACGCACACCTGTATTTTCATCAAATTTACTGCTGGAAACTGCTGCTGCTGAAATGTCTGAATAAAAGCTATTGCATGGGTCGCATATGCACGCAAACTGATCTAAATCTATAGCATCATCACTAATAAAGTCATATATGTCATTTACAGCATTTTCGGAATACATGGCATGCATTAATTTATGTGCTTTATAGTAATCTAATTTTTTCTGTTTTTTCTGTTTTTTCTGTTTTTGTTTTTTTGCTTTGGTTTTTCTTTATGGCGGGGCTTTCTTGACCCTCCGCCGAACCTTCTTCCTCGCCCACCTTCTGCTTATGTGGCTGCGAGAAGGAAGGTTATGCGATGTATGATTAGGGTTATTATGAGGTTTGGGTTTTTGAGGTTTTTGGTGTTGGCTCGTATGAGCCTTACCTTTGGCTCATTCGTGACCGAACAAGCACTTGTCCTCGAACCTACATTTGCCCGACTTCCAATTCTTACAGGGTATGGTTTTATATTTATCGAGGATATCTTTAGGGTTGGTATTCTTCATATGGGTAGGGTGATTAGTATACCCTAATCTACACTTACCTTCTTCCTCGTGTCCGCACGACGGCAATCTTTCGATCGCCCAATGTGTGCACATCTCCAATTTGTCCCTTTCTCCAACGTAGCCCTTATGTTCCTTGGGTTTGGGCTCATGTGGTTTATCATTAGGCTTTGGAATAGGGTGTGTATTAAGGTTAGGCTGCTGTTCGCTGGCCGGTTCCCGGGTCGGTTTTTGGTTGGTTTCCAAAAACCCATCATGAAAATTGGTTTTGAAAATTGAAAAAAATTGATTCTCGGCCAAAAAAAAGAACGGACACAGCGGTTTTGAGAAACCGCACAGATGGAGCGCGAGAGCACCCGCGCGGCGGTCGAAGCGCAGAGCTTCGACCCAAGAATCCACCTCGCGACTGCTGCTGTCGAGCGCTGGTGAATTCTTGGGTCTGCGCTTCGACAACTTTGTCTCAACGTCCAAGGCGATTGTAATCGCCACCAGCATTATTGAGAACACAACAACCCTTGAATCCCACCCTAAATCACCCTGGCTGGGCCACAGCACCTCCCTCAACATGAGCATATTGACACGTGCACTCATTCATGGATATTGAGCCAACCCTTTCGATACATCACTAATCCTTTGAGAATCCTATATATTACATACATACAATGACACAAAACTCATCAAAGTGTGGCTGACATGGTGTTCTGGTCACAAAGAACACCATGCAAGTCACCACGTGCTTCGATTAGGATCATGAATTGTGCAATGTGTGTGGCATCCTCACACCTCTTTTGTGTGAGAATACAGGGTCGATACCTATAAAATTCATTTCCCAAAACCTTAAGTTCTCAAGTTTATCGTGTGTCGAGAAATCGATGGCCATCGATTTGGCTCATTTTGCAGCCTTTTGCAAAGGAGCCACCTGCTTTTCTGCCATTTGGGCGCGCCACAACACCACCTCAAACTTTTCATTGGGTGGCAGTTTGCAAGTTGTTTGAGCATATGGTTTTTTTCTAACATGTCACGTGAGTTGAGTAGCGCGCTGTGTGGCCTTCTTCGATTCAAAGTCATGTTTTTCGAGGGAATTTTGAACTCAAATGAAAATTTCTATGTGATGCGCACAAATCATGGAAAAGCAAGTAGCTCCTTTGTGACGGTGCCAAGTTCACTTCTGTCAACGCAAGCGTGAGCATGCGCCAATTGGTTTCCACATGCGCACCGTGATGTGTGTGATGTCAGCTGGCACATGTGGCTGAGCAGGATGGAAATCAAAGTTCATTGTGTTTTCATTTTTTTGAGAAAAATCAAAAAAATGATCTGAGCACACCAATCGACCGGAAATGTAGTCTTCCAGACGATTGCCGTGCTCAGAATTGAAATCTGAACACTTTTTTTGCACCGAAAATGTGGGTCAAAAAATAGAATAAAGATTTTTAAAAAATCCAACGGCTGACACATGAAAGATTTTTAAATTCTGATTTCAGATTCGGAAAGTTCAGATCAAGGTTGATAATAAACTGTAGCTGTAGCTAAGGGGTGAGTCCCAATGGTCGATTCAAAAACCACTAACGGAAAAAGGTGGTTAAGGTAGGCAGGTGCCAAGGACAGGGTGGTTAACAACAAAATCTTTTGCTTCACCGCAGCTGCCTAGTTGCACTAGCTGCCGCAACCTTGGCTTTGCATGGCACCGCGGTTCTCCTAATCAACGGCAGCTGATTTGACCCCGCCCCGCATTTGTGTTTTTTGGAAATCGGAAAGCTTGGGAAATCGTCAAAATGGAGAATGGCTGGCGCCACGCCCTATTGCGATATGGTTTCTGCTTTACGACTTGTCGAGTTTGTCTCACGAAAAACGCATGGGTCTCCTTCACTTCCGTCACAGGTCAACGCATTCAAATGCCTCGTCCGTCAGTATTTATAATTAAGTTTTAAATAGCGTTTGAATCGCGTTTGAACGTTTGGCATGTCCATTGCAGCCGTCTTTCCATCACGGCTTGAATGCACTTTCCCTGGCTGCAGATCGCGCGATGGAGTGTGCTGCGTGGCGCTGCCTGCAGAGGCGACTTTTCACCAGGTGCAGTTATCGGATGGCCAGGCTGCCCTTTGCCAAGGGCACCGAACTCGATACTGTGGCAAGTGTTGGAGGCACTTCGAGGCTGGCAGCGACAAAGTGAGGGGACTCGACTCGGCCTGGGGCAGGCACCTGGGCTTGTATCTGCAGCAAGCCCAGGTACCTTTTATGCAAGCATGGGCGTGTTATGATTGTGCAGGTAAGCATTGTCTGGCTTCCAAACGGGCAGCAAGTCAACAAGCTCCTACGATTCCACAGAGCTCTCAGGTGTGCACACATGCATAAAGTACATACACACATTCATGCATGTGTCTAACAACAACTATATTATTATGTAATCGCTTTCTTACTGGCACATTGCAGTGGCTTTCTTGCTACTGGTTTGCGCTATAGGAAGCCAATGCTTGTCCTTCGACTTTGTCGCGAGAAGCCAACTGTCAGCGCCATCAAGCGCAGGCGCCTGCGTGTCACAGATTTACCAAAAGAGACTGCCCTCGAGGAAGCCTTGCTGGCAGTGGTTGCGCTCAGCAACCGTATCCAGTCACATTGTAGTGTTATGATCCCGGCGGGTTCTATCCTTTGGTCCGGGTTAAAACCCGGACCAGGAATGAAACCGGAATCCTAAACTAAAGTTCCGGGATTTTGCCTACCCTGTTCATGATGCTAGTGCCATGCACAGGCAACACAAAGTCAAACAAGCACCAAGTTAATTTTCATGCGCAGCCGGCTTGCGCACCACCCATCACCCAACTACCGCCCCAGTGCCGCCCATCTTGGCGCTTGCTTCATGAGCATGCGGCCACAATGCTAATTTCGACACAAGGGAGAAGGGAGGTGGGTGCCAGCAACTAACAGGACAAAGTGGCTAAGGAATTTCAATTCAACCATCGACACTCACACCTAACTCAAATCACCATGGAGCAGCAGCAGCTTTGATTTTCGTCCTGCTCAGCCACACATGTGTTGCAGGGGGGGCTGTGGATAGCCCCGTCCACCTGGGGTCTAGCGATCATGCAACGCTCCAATGAACCGGGCTTGTGTTGCCAATGTTAACCCAACAATGGTCATGTGACGCCAAGGGAGACGCCAATGTCGTTTCAACCCACATGATCGTTGGCTGGGGCTTTTGAATCAATTAAAAAAAAATTGAAAAGTCCGCCGCAGGCGTTAAAAATTTAGGTTTTTTTCTCAATTTTTAGTTGAAAATCAAAGAAAATGAGCAAAATCAAGGGAGTTTTCGATTTGAAAATGCATTTTGCTTTGATTTAATCCGATCGAAAAAGCTGGAGGAAAACATTCGCGTCTGCCTTGTGTGACGCAACTTGGAGGTTGACTAGCTCGCACTTGACGTCACAACTTCAACAGGCCAAAGATTTGGAGCGCATTGCGCGTGCCAGAGCAGCATGCCCATGGCATTTTGGTGGACCCCATCAGCTGCTGGGTGCATTGTGAAACACCTGGTGAACTGACAACTTTTCAGCAATGCAGCGCTGTGTGGGCCATTCCGTCGTCTCTAGCATGCCAATGTTAGTAGTCGACAAGCTTAAGATCATCCAAGTTGGCTTGGAAGCTCATTAGATTGGCACATTCTCCATTGCTCTTCCACGCAATTCAAAGGAAAAAACATGAACGGCAATGGAGCGCAATGGACTGTCAGAAATTAGAGAGTCAGGGATGATCGGCATGTCAGCAACGGCAGGAGGACGTTGCAACAGAGGTCAGGGATCAGGGAGCGTGGAGAGAGGTGAGGGGTGAGAGGTCGCTTCGCTCCTGGTCTGGTGGCTGTGTTTTTTGGTGTTTCATTGGATAGATCCAGGTCGAAGAGGAAGAAAAGATCTGAGGCCAGAGAGGAAGTTGGCTGCCGAGAAGAAGATGTCGAAGAAGTCTGGTGTCGAAGCAAAGCCCTGCAGGAAGATTCTGGTTGAGTGGGTGCCGCTGAAGCCAAGACCGAAGAGCAGCTGCTGGAGGAGGACATCACAGGCCGCTTATTGGAGGAGAAGAAAGAAGACTGGAGAAGATGCCGTCTGCAGTGCGCCGCGAGCCGCAGGAGAAGCGTTGGCCGCATTGGAGACGAGAGTGGCCATGCTGGAGATGGCCATCGCTGGGAATGATAAAGAGGAGAAGAAGAATGCCGGCGCTGCTGAGAGCGCCGAGGCCGAGGAGGAGGGGCTGACCACCGAGAGTGAGGGATGGGGGGAGTTGCTTGAGGTGAGAGGTGAGTGCGCGGGGGTTGATGGCATGAGTGAGGGGGTGGATAACCCACCTATTGAAGGAACAGGTGTGGAGGTACGTGCAGGAGGTCGGCTGGAAGCTGCACTGGATGCATTGAGTAGGAAAGAGTTACAGTTAGTGGCAAAAGTGAAAGGAGTGAGAGCAAATGGAGAGAGTGAGGGTATGCGTTTGGAATTGATTAAGGCATTTGAGGAAGGCATGATAGAGGAGATGTGCAAGGCTGTGAGTGAGGCAGCTGAGAATAAGGAGGAAGAGTGCTTAGATGAGCAGGATTTGAATTATGAGGGTACGGATGCGGAAGTGAGGGAGAGATACTGCACTGAAGATGCTGATGAGGGAGAGATACTGGATGATGAGAGTGAGGGTTGTTCAATCTGCTATGAAAGGACCAGAGATAACTGGATGGCAGGGTGTTCATACACATGCCCCAGGTGCGGTGATGAGTGGATGGTCGGGTTGGACGAGGATTGTAAGATACATGGCAGCTGTGATTGCCACTGTAACTACAATCCACACTTGAATAGGAGAAGGTATGAACATAGGATAAGGGCTTGGGAGAAAAAAAAGGCAAAGGAGAAGGAGGCAGCACAGAAGGAAGGGACCCCTTCGAAGTAGGGGGGGAGACGTGTCAGAAATTAGAGAGTCAGGGATGATCGGCATGTCAGCAACGGCAGGAGGACGTTGCAACAGAGGTCAGGGATCAGGGAGCGTGGAGAGAGGTGAGGGGTGAGAGGTCGCTTCGCTCCTGGTCTGGTGGCTGTGTTTTTTTTTTTCCGAAAAAAAACCCAGCACACACGCACGTTGGAAGCAGCAGCAATGGCAGATGTGGAGGATGCGCTGTGGGTGGGTGGCTACAGAGGCTATGTGGTGGGTTTACTTTGGTGGTTGGTTTGGTCTTCGGGTGGTCTTCATTCATGATACACTCTCCAGTGGTGGTTGGAAGTAGCAGGCAGATGCGGTAATATGATATGGTTTTATTCGGATAGTTGGTTTATTATTACTTTTGGGTGGTTGATTTATTATTATTTTTCAGATGGTCTTCACATTTGGTGCATTCTCTGGTGGAGGGGGAGTGGAGTATAAGCATGGTTCGAACAAAGACACTTACAGAGAGACAGGTGTGCAGCATATAGTGTGTATCAGCCCCAGCAGTGTGGGGACGGCATTTCGACAGCTGCAAGGCACTTACACAAAGAACAAAGGCTGGCTTCCAGACAGCCAGAACAGTCTGGTGGTGGTCAGTTGAGGTGTTGAGATTGAGAGGTGTGGGGGGTCTTGCGACCCCCCCACCTCTCCATTTTAACAAACAAAAAACGCAGAGGCGCCCAGGGGGCAAACCAGCGGGGATTTGACACTGGTGGAAAAGAAAAGGGCACTACACCGGCACCTACGATGGATATTATGATGTAAATTATGATGTCCAGATACAATAGCATTATGTTGATTAGAATAGCTAAGACACTACAACACAAAAACAAACAAACAAGAACCGAGCCTGAACTAGATTTTAATGTCATAGACCACCAGTGTAATTACCCCACCTCTCCATTTTAACAAACAAAAAACGCAGAGGCGCCCAGGGGGCAAACCAGCGGGGATTTGACAGGCCACATCTCATGAGTTTTCTGTGCATGATGATGATCTTGGGCTCTGCGATGGCTAACATGATTACGCTGGGCATGGTGCGCATATTCGCCAAGCCTTGCGGCGCTTGTGACCCTCCAAAAGACGCCAGTTCACTGGAATTTGGCACAATTTAGCAGCAGATCGTGCCATGGTGACGATCGCACGCCACCAATCCCCAACGACCACACATCGTTGGAATCGCCCTGGTCCATTCTTTCATCTGGCCTAGGTCGTTTGCAAGATGGGGCCGGGCTCGTACCGAGTTTACCAGAATGGTTCAGAAAAGGCCACCGTTTCATGATAGGTGACCCCCAAGGCGTCGCCCATAAAAAAAGAGAAAAAAACACCAAAACTTGTGGTGTCTTCCCCCAACGGCTTTTTTGATTGACGTGAGTGGCTCCTGGCAGGCAAGGGTGAATTGCGCCGCCGCCGCGGATCCAAGCACGGCTAGGAACGAGATCAAGACTTGAAACCACACGATCGTCTCCATCAGAGCACGAGTCACCTGAACTCGAGCGCTCGGAGTGCCCTCGCCGACGGTCATCGCGATATTTCGCATTGGTGAATGCTGTGCTTAAGCCTTAGTTGTAGAATAACTTACTTTCATGATGTCCAACCGTCAGTCACTTCAACCGAAATATGCGACATCATCACGCATTCGGCAGGAAACTTCCGCCTGCAAGCCACAAAAGTTCCGGTGCTGCAGAAGACCACGGTTAGGGTTAGGAGAGATCGCAATCCAACCACTGTGTCTTTCTTCTAAATGGCCTTGTGTTGAATTGCGTTAGCTGCCTTGCTCTTTACTTCCACAGCCCTTGTTGATCATGCTGCTTTGCTCTCCACCTCAGCCCTTCCTCATTGCAGCTGCCTTCACCATCCCTCTGCTTTACCCTTTCATTGATGTCCAACCGTTAGTCACATGAACCGAAACTCATCATATGCGACATCATCATGAGAAACTCCGCATTGGGAGGAAACTTCCGCAAGCCACAGAAGTTCCGGTGCTGCAGAGATCGCAATCCAATCACTTGTCAGGATCTGAGTTGCAATCCGTTGTACTGCCTCTCAAGGCCCTGTGTTTGATTTTGTTCGACTGATGAATGAAGGATCCCTTTGCCTGCTTCTCTTTTCAGAGTGCAGCTTCCAAACAAGCGTCTTTCTTCAAATGGCCTTGCGTTGAATTGCGTTAGCTGCCTTGCTCTTTACTTCCACACCCTTGTTGATCATACTGCTTTGCTCTCCACCTCAGCCCTTCCTCATTGCAGCTGCCTTCACCATCCCTCTGCTGCTCTACTCTTGGTTGCCCTCATTGTTCAAAATGGCTTTAAAGCTCTTGGCCGCCATGCAGAGCCATGAGCTGAGCTGGCTTGAATTTTTGCTGCTGCTTCTGCCTGCTTCTCCTTAGCCTTTGCTCTCGCAGCTTTCTTCTTTTTAGCTGCCTTAGCCTTTGCTTCCACTGCCTTCTTCTTTTTGGCTGTCTTGGCCTTGGCTTCCACTGCCTTCTTCTTTTTGGCTTTCTTAGCCTTGACTTCCACTGCCTTCTTCTTTTTGGCTGTCTTAGCCGTGGCTTCCGCAGCCTTCTTCTTTTTGACTGTCTTGGCGTTTGCTTCTGCAGCCTTCTTCTTTTTGACTCTCTTGGCCTTGGCTTCCACTGCCTTCTTCTTTTTTGGCTGTCTTAGCCTTGACTTCCACTGCCTTCTTCTTTTTGGCTGTCTTAGCCGTGGCTTCCGCAGCCTTCTTCTTTTTGACTGTCTTGGCGTTTGCTTCTGCAGCCTTCTTCTTTTTGGCTCTCTTGGCCTTTGCTTCCACTGCCTTCTTCTTTTTTGGCTGTCTTAGCCTTGACTTCCACTGCCTTCTTCTTTTTGGCTGTCTTGGTCTTTGCTTCCACTGCCTTCTTCTTTTTGTCCGTCTTGGCCTTTGCTTCCGCAGCCTTCTTCTTTTTCAATCTCTTGGCCTCGGCTTCGCAGCCTTCTTCTTTTTGACTATCTTGGCCTTTGCTTCCACTGCCTTCTTCTTTTTGGCTGTCTCAGCCTTTGCTTCCTCTGCCTTATTCTTTTTGAATCTCTCGGGCCTTTGCTTCCACTGCCTTCTTCTTTTTGACTGCCTTAGCCTTGGCTTCCACGCTTCCACTCTTGGGCCTTGGCTTCCACTGCCTTCTTCTTTTTGACTATCTTAGCCTTTGCTCTCGCAGCTTTCTTCTTTTTAGCTGTCTTGGCCTTTGCTTCCACTCCCTTCTTCTTTTTGGCTGTCTTCAACTTTGCTTCCACTGGCTTCTTCTTCTTGGCGGTCTTAGCCTTGGCTTCCACTGCCTTCTTCTTTTTGGCTGTCTTGGCCTTTGCCTCCACTGGCTTCTTCTTTTTGGCTGTCTTAGCCTTGGCTTCCACTGCCTTCTTCTTTTTGAATCTCTCGGGCCTTTGCTTCCACTGGCTTCTTCTTTTTGGCTGTCTTAGCCTTGGCTTCCGCAGCCTTCTTCTTTTTGGCTGTCTTGGCCTTTGCTTCCACTGCCTTCTTCTTTTTGACTGTCTTGGCCTTTGCTTCCACTGCCTTCTTCTTTTTGGCTGTCTTGGCCTTGGCTTCCACTGCCTTCCTCTTTTTGGCTGTCTTGGCCTTGGCTTCCACTGGCTTCTTCTTTTTGGCTGTCTTAGCCTTGGCTTCCACTGCCTTCTTGTTTTTGTCTTAGCCTCTGCTTCAACGTCTTTCCTTGCTTCTTCACTGCAGCCTTGCCAGCTGTCTCCCTTGCTTCTTCACAACAGCCATGCCCGATTTCTTTGTCTTCCCCTGCTTCTTCACTGCAGCCACACCGGCCTTCCCTTCCGCAGCCCATTCTTTTGCTTTTCTTCAAAAATTTCATGACCTTCTTGAAAAAGGCTGGAGGCACACCACTCATCTGCTTCCTTGACTGATTCCATGTGCCGTCTGGGTATGCCTTATCAAATTGAAATCCAGAAATAAAAATTCGATTGTGACGTTACCCGACCTGCATGCCTGGGTTCCTACAGCTTGCTGGAAAGCTTGCTGGATAGCGGCACCCGGAGGTTAGGGCGCGTGGCTGGCGCTTGATGAAACAACCCGGAAGGTGCGCTAGGTGCAGCCAAGTGGATGTTCTATCTTATTCTATTTTCTATTTTGTTCCATGTTAAAAAAAAGCCGCCTCCTATCAAAGGCGGGCTGAATGCCAATCTAACAATTCAACATTCTATGTGGCTTGCGTGCTTTGTTCTTTTTGTTCTATTGCAGAGCTGCAGTTGCGGAGGATAGCATAGGATAGCATGTGTATATATGTGGTATTAAAGAGTGTGTCAAGATGGGAGTGTGCGTGTGTGGTTAATCACAGTTGTCATCAGAAGATTCATCATTTTCCTTGGCTTTCAGCTCTTTATATTTCCTTTTGATTGCACTCGCATCAGGCTCAAACACTTGCTTGTTGATGGCAATAGAAGCAAACTTCGCTGGTGTGTTTGGATGTGAGTTCGGAGTCGAGAGGCTCTTGATAGCTGAGAACCACGCCTCGATGTTGCCCTCATGCCCTTTGTCAACGCACACCTGCCGGAATACCGTGAAATGCAAAGGCAGTTTGTCCTTGCATGAGAACGCGAGCGAAAACTCATCCAACACTGGTCTCCCAAATCGCATTTTTACATGCTCATTCACTTCAGTTGTTGGCATGTTCGACCACTGTTGGATTTCTTTTTCGATTTGGCAGTCCACATCATCGCCAGCCAACAGAGCAGCACCGCCATCTGGGCTGTTGGCACAGTCAACATCTGGAGTTGTAACACACGGAGAGCTTATGCACTCGAACATGCTGGTCACAGCTGGTGTTTTCGTTTTGGACGAGCGCCTGGCTGTTGCTTTGCCAGTAATTTTCACGGCTTCACGGAGGTACATTCGATAGTAAGCTCTCGCTAGTTTGACCAGCTCCTGTGGCAACACATGCTCCACAGGCACAGATTTGGACATGTACAAAGCCACCAGTCGGCCTTCTGAAGGACGCTCGTGCTCTGCGGTGCCTGCAGGCGGCTTGAGTTAGAATTGAGATGAGCAAAGTAAGTTCAGAAATTGAGTTGCCTAGGAACCGCACGCGAAGCTCACTGGCTAAAATTTTTCTGGCTTTTTGAAGAGGGACACCCCACGACCCCTCTGATACCATTTCAATAGCCTTGCGTTTGCGATGCTTCAGAGCCAATGACGCTGGAAATGGCTTCATTGGCACAGCCCTTTTCATGTGGCATTGATCATGCAGATCCTTGATGTACTGGAGGCTCTGTGCGCCCGTCAATGTGGGCACCTTTTCGATGATGTTCTTGATGGAATGTGCATATTCCATGTGGGCTTCGAGCTGAAGCCCATCCTCCCATTGGTCTGGTGTCACGCCGACCTCTGTTGCCTCCAGCTCTCGAATTTGACTGCCACCGCCCGTGACCTCCTCCTCAATAGCGAGCACCTTCCTCCCACGATTTTTCTTCTTGTGCTCCATGACAGCACTGTCGAGAGCGATGCGAATCATATTGTTTCTTTCAAATCGATCTTTCAGAGCCCCCCACCTGGTCTTGCCCTTGTTTCCCAAGCAACCCAATATCTTGTGCGTTGGGATGCCCATGGCTTCTTGCTGCTCAATGATGCTGTCCTTGACTGCGACGGCTTGAACTGCCAACTGATCGACACGAGAATATGCTGTGCAGACAGCTTTCCCCTCGGGGTTCTCGCGTCCTTGCACAGACTCCGTCACGCCAATGTGAAGTTGATGCTGGCCACATGTGTTGACATGGGGTGCAACGTCGGTGCGTGCCAACGCACAATGACCCGAAGCATCTCCATCAGGGGTCACACTAAGAAAAGTAGACTGAGGAAGTTGCTCGTCAGTGAGACAATCACTGAACCACTTTGAAATCGACTCTCCCGTATGTGCAGTGAACGGGAACTCTCGTAGGCTGATGCAGTCGGTGACAACCTGGAGTTCTTTGTCAGTCACCTTTGTGCTGCACACAGACAGCCCAGCATAAACAGTTCTGAACTTGTTGTTTGTGTCCGTGTACAAATCCAATTGCGCTGAAAGGCATTTGTTGTTCTTGAATGCCATGATGTATTTTTTGAGCCTCGTTCGCCTCTCAGCAGTCTGCAGAGCTTTGATGGCGTCGGCGATTGCATGTTGTGTTCGGTGATGAGGATGCTCAATTTGGGTGTCAATCTCTGCAACGTATTTTCGGAAGGAAGGTCGAGTCCTCGTGTTTTGTGAGACCACACCGTCGCACAGCATCCACACGTAATCAACATGGTGCGGGAAATTGAGATCAAAGGGGTACTTTTTTATGGCCTTGCCATTCTTGTCCACAGCGTATCTTTTGCTTTGCTTTCGTATGTCTTGCAGTGCAGCAGCATGGTAGGGGCATCCATTCTCAGCCTTAGTGATGAGATGCGAAATCGCATTGCTGGTGATGGCCCCTGTGATGTAGACTAACTTCCCACAGATGCCGCCGTCGTGTTGCACCTCACACCTGAATGTACGCTTCACTTTGCCTGCAGATTTTTTTGGAGGTTGAATCACCTCCTCTGCAACAGGATCCCTCGACAGGTAGCCATAGATGGCAGGCTTTGTCTTGTCTTCATCGTCATCAGTCGTCTCACTCTCGGCTTCAGATTCGGCCTGTGCATGCTTGTCAGCATCTACTCGTGCGTGCCATGCTTCCAGGAATGGGTTGGGATATCGCAGCCAGAAGGGCTCTCCCTCTGGTCCTTGCCCATCGGTCCCTTTGTCTGCAATGCGGTATCCCTGACCGGCGAATCCACCCATGACCTGGCAGGCCGAATACTCAAGCACCACGCAGCGATAGTCTTTATCCTTGTCTTCCTCTGCGCAATGTTTCCCCCAATGGCTTCCCTTGAGAATGACGAAGTTTCCGACCGGCTCCTGAACGTCTTGGAAGCGAGGATAAGATTTTGTCTGTGCGATAGCAGCAGCGTTTGGTTTGCGCGCAGTGCGCGACCTCTTCCCCATTGGTTGAGCGCGGTCGCAAAAAATATTCCGAACTCAGTTCAACTGAAACGGCCTGAAATTTTGCGAATAAAAAAGAAGGGACGGTCCGGCGTAGCGTGACAGCCAAAAAAAAAATCGACAGGGAAACCACGAACCATAGACCAAACATCCGGAAAATTTTCAGCACAAGGGATTCGGGAATTGCTACCGCCGATGTTCAAAATTCGAATTTAAGATTAAAATCGGTAAAATTCCCCCGTGCCAAAATTAAATTCAGTCAGAATTCCGGGAAAAAATTGAAAATTCAATTCGGAATTCTCCAAATTGCCAAGGCTGCGAATTTAATTCAAGGGCAATTATCGCGGAAGTAGTTTAATTCAAATGCGAATTTCCAATCGGGACGAACCCAGAGTGCCGTGCTTTCCCCTACTGTAGCCATGACTAGCAGATGATAGTAATAACGCGAAGAGTAAGGGGAGAGCAGGGGAGGGAACGGGCTTGGCAACTGCAATGAATACAAACATGATGACGGAAACAAAGATTTCATCATAATCATCACTTCAACATACTGTAATGATTCATCATACTGTAATGGCCAACATGAAATGCACATGAACCGGCCTGTCAATGCTTTTGTGGATGACACTTGCTGCTTTGCCAATCTCAAGGTTCTGATCATCAATGGAAAGCTTCAGACACACAAAAGGCCTGAGGATGAACATGCAGATGAGGAGATGGGCCTTGCCTGTCCTACTCCTTTTGGGCGCGGCGACACAAGCAGGCTGTCGCACACGTCTCATCATGACACTTCTCTTTTCAGCCATCAATTTCTTACCACCCTCAACTTCTGCAGGCTGCCAGTGCGTGCTTCCAACAAATACAGATGCAGACCTCAAAGCATTGACAGCCACCTATCTTGCTTCAAGCGTCAAAGTGTCAACAATCTCATCTTCCAGCAATGAGCCCGCGGCCAATAAAGACATGTCTTGGACCATTGAAGCGCCTGCTGGTCATGTGGTGTCACTTCGATTCGCCATGTTCAACATGACCGACTTTGTGAGTCTCCACAACGGAGAATCAAAGCATTCGTTGCAGCTGGCCCGACTGTCTGGCTCTGGAGGACTGGGGAAGACGTTCCGCTCCACGGGCAGCTTCCTCACGGTCTTCCGGTCATCTGCCCGTTCTGGTCCAGGCTTTATAGCAACATTCACTGCTGTCCGGCCTCCCTCACCCCCTCCAGCACCTGTGTATGGTTGGAACTCTGTCAAGCAAATCTACACGTGCGGTCCCACAGAAACCAAGGTTAAGCTCTGGAGCAAGGGCCTCACGTCCTTCAACGCGTCAGCCAACCTCAAGAACTGCGGGCACATCACAACACTCTACCTAAACTACAACCAGCTGAGCAAGATTGAGCCAGGGGCATGGCAGGGGCTTGGCGCGCTCACAGACCTCAGCCTAGGCTTCAACCAGGTCAGCAAGATTGAGGCAGGCGCATGGCAGGGGCTTGGCGCGCTCACAGACCTCAGCCTAAACGGCAACCAGCTGAGCAAGATTGAGGCAGGGGCATGGCAGGGGCTTGGCGCGCTCAAGACACTCTGGCTAAACGGCAATC
>Ga0099797_100859_pt1 | contig 17734 bp, 20 predicted proteins | sample Uncmet_Sort48C_1_FD_89871 | JGI IMG/M metagenome (GOLD analysis project Ga0099797, IMG submission 89871) | Marine eukaryotic communities from CALCOFI LINE 67, Pacific Ocean - C012_Sort48C_1 | ecosystem: Environmental > Aquatic > Marine > Oceanic | place: Pacific Ocean: Monterey Bay | collected...
AACTAATGCCTCGATATCATCAATGGATTTAATGGCATCAGCTGTAAGATTCTCATATCCATTTTCAGTGACTAGGATATTATCTTCAATGCGGACCCCAATATTTTGATAGGTTCCTGGTGCATGTATATATAACCCTGGCTCAATCGTAATTACCATCCCTGCAGCGAGTGGCTCATCATGAATTGTAATATCATGCACATCCAACCCCATGGTGTGTCCAATTCTATGTGGAAAAAAATCTAGATATAGTTTTTTGCTTATTGCATCTTCTAGTGTTTCTTCAATTAATCCCAATTGTATTAAGTGTTTTGTTAATATCTCCGTGGCGTGTTGATGGAGCATCTCAAGTGTCACACCAGGTCTTACCATATTAATAGTTGATTCTTGTGCGGCTAAGACAGCTTTGTATACTTTTTTTTGTGCTACTGAAAATTGCCCGCTAATGGGGAAGGTTCTCGTAATGTCAGAGCAGTATTGGTTGTATTCACACCCTGCATCCACCAGAACAAGGCTTTCTTTTGTAAGTGTTGCATTGTTTTTTGTATAGTGAAGTGTGCAGGCATTCTTGCCGCTGGCAACAATGGATGGGTATGCGAGCGTGGTTGCTAACATCTCGGTAACTTTTTGGTAAAACAGACCACCAAGTTCACCTTCGTGTGTTGCTTTGCGAGCGTGACTCATTAAGTAGTTATGCGCTGTCGCTGAAATTTTACAAGCTTTTTTTATCTGCTTTATTTCATCATCATCCTTAATAACTCTCATGGCGTCAATTATGTTTGTTCCATTACTTATTTTTATTTTTGTGTGAATACTGTTTGGTAAATCTCCAATTGTATAGAGTTGCGTTAGGGAGGAGAGGTGTGGCAATAAGGTTGTGCTTATTGTTTCAACATCCTGCCATTGATTAATGTCTAATGCTGTAACAGATTGTTCTGCTAAAACACTCCCCTCCCATAGTGTCTGACGCGGTGTATTGCCTTTTGACCAAAGTATCGTTTTGTCATGTGTGATCAGTAGCCATGCATTAGGCTCTTCAAAGCCAGATAGATAATAAAAGTAACGGTTAGGATGGAATGGGTAATGGACATCATTATTGCGCACAATTTCCCTAGGCTGCTGTATCAATAGAGCTGATTGTCCCGTAAGTTTTTGCTGTATCCTCTGTCGCCTATTGGAAAAGTGTTTCATATGTATCCTGCCATTTTTGCTAATGTAGCATAAATCTAAATAGATAAAAATGTCCTGAAGGAATTTAAACAATATCGTATATGTGAGATGTATGATCTGCCTATTCTGTTTTTTAAGTAGGTAATAATTGCGGGATGGTGTTATTTGTGTTCGTTACTAATCATTAAAGTGGTTCTGAATTTTTCCATAGGTTTTATGAGTCAAATAAATAATGTAATTAAGTACAGTTTTGGCCGTGGTGTGTAATTGAGTCATCAAGAGCAGAAGAGTCTTGTTGGGTTTGAAAGGGTGATCTATTGAGGTGCTGTAGTATTGTTGATATTGTTTCTGTGCGTTTTGGTGTAGAATTAGAGGATTCATTTGTTATACTGCTTGATTTATTATTGTTGTTTGGTATTATTTTTACAGATAAGAAAGAGATAAAAATGAGTAATCAAAATAATAAGTTAGATGTACAAAAGCTAGTTGAAGAAAACAAGAAGTTGAAAAGTAAGATTGATAGAATCAAAGCACTTATTAATCAGGCTTTGTGTTTGCGCGCTTAGACTTTTATATGTATTTGTGCTGACAGAGTAGGCATAACTCAAAACGTATTTTATTGAATAATAATAGCATCCGTTTTTTAAATAACCTTGGATTTAGTATCCCCAACATACAAGTATTTCCTCAATTAAAAATAACACAACATCACACACTAGGGAACATTACAGTAAATGCGAAAGACTACTTTGAGAAAGCAATCTGTTATGGTGTAGACGCCAATACATTATTATCTCATTTATCCGAATTCTCGAGCCCAACATATAATACAGTTGAGAAAATTAGTAAAGATGAAAGTCAATATATACTATCTTGCAAAGGCTCACAGCACAAAGCAGAGTACCTGGTTGGCTGCGATGGCCAGCATTCAACAGTAAAAACAAATATGCGAGTAAATACAAATTTTCGAGCTACTTACCACTCAACCCTGATGCATGGCAATATATCAGGGGAGTATTTGCTACAGTATTTTGGCCCAAGCACGATAACCGCGGTTATACCAGGAAAACCCGGCTTAATTATTTTATCAAGTCATAAGAAAATTCTGCCTCCAAGTATCAATGCCTTACAAAAGCATCTCAAACATCATTGTCATATTGAAAACATAACACATACAAGCCAATATAGCATTAAGCCACATATTGTTTCAACTTGCTTTCAAAACAACTGCCTTTTACTAGGTGATGCAGCAATGAGCGTTGAACCTGTCGCGGCCCAAGGGCTGAATCATGCAATTCATAATTTGCAACGAATTTTCAACATTCCCAGATGGGAGCAACAATATTTAAGGCCATGCACCCATGATATTCAACAAGAAAATAACAAACTATTTTCTCAAATGCAAACCATCTGCCATCATAGCTTACGGCATTTTCTCTCCAGAAAACTATTAATAAACACCCATCTCTTCTCTCCAATCATTCAAGACATGTTATTCCAATTTGGAAACCGATATGAGTAGCACCAATACCATCATTGGTGCGGGGCCCGTTGGAATGATGTTGGCATTAAGCTTAAGGCAACAAGGCATACACCCCCTTCTAGTTGGACCAGCCCCAACATCACTACCTGGAATGGTTTATGCCCTACACCCTCAAAATCTTATATTTTTGCAACAATTGGGCATCAGGGTTCCTCAAAACCCAATTAATGAGATGCGCTTAGCATATAACCAGTCCAATGTTGAAATTAATGCTCTGTTTACAGAGAAAAAATACTTATGCCATATTATAAAACACAATGATCTCATACATGCATTAAAGAAGGCTTGTCACGATCATGACATTAACTGGATTCAATCAACACCCAGCGTTTATACATACCCTCACCTAACCATTAATCAGAAAAGACATACTGTTGACAAAATTTTTGCCTGTGATGGCAGTCAATCGTGGACCCGAAAGCACACGCCTATCCCAATATCTACCACCAATTATAAACAGTTTGCCCACACAGCTATTTTATCACATACTCATAAACAAATAGCCGCATTTCAAGACTTCAGCCAGCAAGGAACACTTGCACTGCTCCCACTCACCAACAAGCACCAATCTGCATTAATATGGTCTTGCCACCAAAGCCAACATCAAGAAATTCAAAAACACGGACTTAAACATGCACTCAAGGCGCTCCCTCAGTTTCGAATTGCAAAAATTGAACAGCATTGCTATTTTCCCCTATCTAGCATTATTGCAAATAAATATTACCACAGTAATATCTACCTACTAGGAAATGCATTACACACCATCCACCCACTTGCAGGTATTGGATTAAATTTAGCAATTGGTGATATCTGCAGCCTAACTTACATGTTACACCATCATCGATCAGGAGAAGAATATCAGCTAAACCGCCAGGCAGCACATACAAAAGCGCAATGGCTTACAGACACCCTAGCAACTAATAGTGAGATAAGTCAAAAGATGCAAAACCCAATAATAAAGAAACTACTTGAACTACCAATATTTAAAAAAATATTATTAGATCAAATTGACAGGATTTGCGTATTTAGCCAATATTAACTTCGGTTCTAGCGCTAGCCCTTCTTTCCATTTCAACATAATTCAAGACGATTGAAGAAGGCATCTGATTGAGTGGCGCATAGACCTCTGGACGCTCTTTTACATCAATAATCGCATTATCTTTTGTATACGCATATAGTTCCCGTGTAGGAAATACTGAAATCATTGCATCACCCAGCCCTGAGACCCAAGAACGTTTTGCAATTAAACCTGATGCATCAATATCTGCACCTTCCTTGCCTTTCATTGATAAGAATGCTGCTCTACCAGCTAACACAACATTTCCCTGCTCCACATTTACATCTAAATTATGAGAATCTACCCAGTAAATTTCTACATCACGAGACTTAGATACATGCAGATGATTCAGGTTCATCACACCCTCTACCATAACATCACCCTCAGTTTTTACATCAACAGCAAGTGACATTGACTCGATATCTTTTGCAATTAAAGAGCTCTCTTCTAAGACAGAGATCTGACCGAGTGATTTAAAGCGATTGTTCGACCGTATAACTGCTGTTGCTCCATTTAATGTTCGCAAAAACCGACTAGTTGGCGAAATGTCAATAATACCACCAGGCAACTGTGTTACTTTTACTAGAGCAGGATCAAATTCAATGACATTTAAGTGGCTATCTCCTCCAAGAATTACATTAATATTACCACGACAAATTAATTGTGTCGCTTCTTCATATGGAACAAATGTTTCAGCGCCTACCAGTTCTGCAGCAAACGTAAAGCTTGCAACAATCAATAGTAACCTAAATGCAACTCGAATAACCATAGCCAACCCTAAGTTAATAAAATTTCAATTCGTTGATTGAGGTACACCCCCTGAGGTGTTTGAATGGATGCGATCGGTTCTTTAAAACCAACCCCATCAAACTCTAGCTCTGATGCTGCTATCCCTCTAAACCATAAATAACCTGCTACAACTTGCGCTTGATACTGAGTTACATCCAACGCAGTCTTCTCTGTCAATGCATCATCACAGTGCGCCACTACACTTACATGCGAAAAATACTCTGCTTGAACTTGACGGTGAATCGATCTTAGTATTTTCACCGCGCCTTGCTTCAACGTCTTACGATCTGATTCAAACAAAAAATTAGAGTTTAAGACAAGTCTTAGTCCATCAACAGAATAAACAGCGTCTGCAAAGCGCTGAAATTCCACATCAACTTCCGTTTGCGCCCCACAACCACCGAGAAATGCCAACACACATAATAACGCATATATCTTCGCTTTCATCACTCAGCACCTATCCTTGTGAAAAATCTCATTTTAAGTATAACTATATTTTCACGTTAAAGATAGTCTTATGTTCACTGCATTTTATATTTATATATTTTTAGTTGATAATCACAGGATAGAATTGCTATTCTAGTCACAAGAATTATGCAAATGGAAATTAAATATGTTTAAATACACACAGAATATGTTTAAATACACACAGAAGGACGCCTATGATACAGCAGCTTATCAACTACTAGCAAACCCTTCTGGTGTGCATCAATTTGTAGCCACAAATTTAGAAAATGAAAATTTTAACATGCTTGATGCACTTTGCCAGGTTGGCGGTAATAAATATATGCTACCATACCTATATAACCATAAAGTATTTGCTATTTTTATCAAAAACATCTTTTTGTCAAGAAGCAAGTCATACGCACGCTCTTTCCCATGGGATAAAATTAATGCAAATCACCTAAAAGAAGAATTATTTAAAGAACGACATGGTCTTATTTTTTACTTAAACAAGACACATGTTGATACAGAAAGGATAAAAATGTGGGGCTTGCTTGACAAAGTCAGTAAAAGAATCATATGTAAATCAACCTTCCATTTTAATAACCCAGTTGATCATTTAATTGCACTGATTGCATTACATAGCCGAACAGTATTAATCAATCTTGTTCCTAGTATAAATCGGCAAAACAAACTATTAGATGAAGTGCTTGAAAGATTGGAATTAATGCCCTTAACATCGCCTGATAGTTTTTCACCCTGGCAAGGAATAATTGCTATTGATAGAGATACCAGTGTTCGTGATAAAATTACACTGTTATTTTCTGCATCTTTGCGCCACCCGTCCTTAGTTCTAAGTGCTTTTTTATTAATGCAAGGTATCAACCCCATTGTTATCAGAGTGCTCGAAAATCATTTAGGGTTAGTCAAAGCCGCACCGCTTATTCCACTAATTCTTAAAAGCACACAATATGAACCATTAGAGCAACTAACTGACAACAGCCATCCTCATTACATGCTTGAAAATCTTAGGGAAATACAGTCTAGGATATTGATTGCCTCTCGCAAATTGAGGGCACAGGATGGTACAACAACGCGCGAAAAACGCATCGCTCGAGAAATAAGTGTGTCTGGCGAATGCTTTATCACTAAAACTTTTTTACATATATTCACAGAAGCGTCTGGACAATGCTGGGATCTTTTTGCAGCTTTCTTTTATATAATACGTTCAACAACCAACACTGAAAAATGCTTGCAAATATGTATTAATAGCGTGAAATTACTAGATAAAGGTGATAAATCTTCCATGTCTTCAAAAATAGCTCGATATCAATCAGATAATGAAGAAATAGGCGTAAATCTTGGTGCGCTTAATGATTTATTTACCTCAACCATAAAGCTGTGTAGACAAATATAGAAACTAAGAACACCAAGTTATCTCACAACTTTGCAATAACATAGCGAGGATGTGTACCGTCATTGCCTTTTTGAACAATGCTGAATTTCTCTTTGATGAGATTCGCTACAACCGCTGGCTGTTGTGTATAGCCATGCTCCAATACCAAATAACCATTTGGTTTCAGATACTGCTTGCTTAACTTAATAATATGAAATAAATCAGCTAATCCATTATTATTTGAAAATAGTGCCTCCCTAGGCTCAAACTGTCTAACTTCTGGCATAATAGCAGAATCATTTTTTGCAATATATGGAGGATTAGCAATCACCATATTAACTTTCTCAACAGCTAACGCACTAAACCAGTCTGCTTTTAATGTTGTTATTTTCTGAGCTAAATCATATTTCTCAATATTTTTCTCTGCAACCTTTATTGCTTGGCTAGACTTATCTATGCATACCACACTAAGATCTGCTACCCTCAATGCCAGCGAACAGGAGATTGCACCACTACCCACACCAAGTTCTAGCAGCGAAGCACCCTTAGATAAATAATTGATTGCAGCTAAGACAACTCTCTCTGTATCCACTCTAGGTATTAACACACCCTCTTCAATATATAACTCCAAATCTAAAAATGGCACTGAACCAAGAATATATGCCAATGGTTTTCCACGCTGGTAATCAACTAAACAACAATCTAATAATGCTAGTTTATCTGCAGATATATCTGATCGTTTGCTTGATGATAACTGCATCCAAGATACTGATAAGCAATGCTGAAAAACCCAAAACACCTCCTGTTTTGCATTTTGGCGATTACTTTGATATACATGCTGTTCATATAACACAATAAGCGTATCACTACTCATCCATTAGCCCTGCTAACTTTTTAGCTTTATCCTCTCTAATTAATGTCTCTAGCAGCTCTCTCATATCTCCCTCCATCAATTCTTCTAAGCGATATATTGTTAAGCCTATTCTGTGATCCGTCATTCTGCCTTGAGGAAAATTATATGTACGGATTCGCTCAGATCGATCGCCTGTTCCAACTTGAATTGACCGCTCTTCTGATAGTGCTTGCTGCTGTGTATTACGCTGTTGTTGTAAAATCTTAGCAGATAATAGCGCCATAGCTTTTGCTTTATTTTTATGCTGCGAACGTTCATCTTGGCACTCTACCACTGTTTGTGTTGGTATATGTGTAATTCTTACTGCAGAGTCTGTTGTATTAACATGCTGACCACCTGCACCACTTGAACGATACGTATCAATTCTCAAGTCTTGTGAATTGATGTCAACAGCATCAATTTGCTCTACCTGTGGCAATATCGCAACGGTTACTGTTGAAGTATGTATTCTTCCTTGTGACTCTGTTGTTGGCACCCGCTGTACTCGGTGTGTGCCACTCTCATACTTCATCATACGGTATACCTCTCTTCCCTTTAATGAATACACTACTTCTTTATAACCACCTTGCGATGACGGAGATTGGCTAATAACTTCATACTTCCAGCGCATTGAGTCTGCATACATTAAATACATTCTCAATAAATCCGCAACAAATAATGCCGCCTCATCACCACCGGCACCTGCGCGAATTTCAAAATATATATTTTTATCATCATCAGGATCTGTTGGTATCAACTCGAGCATAATTGATTCTTCGCAATTCTTAAGCTTAATGGCCAACTCAGATGCTTCAGACTCTGCCAATAATGCCATCTCTTCATCTTCACTATCCTTTAAATCTTGTGCCTCAATTAATGCTCCTTCTAATGCTAGATAAGCTTTATATAACTGCACAACTGATACAAGGCTATGAAGCTCTTTTCCAACTCGCTCAAACGCCTTATGGTCTGACATAGCTTCTGGATTTATTTGTTCTGCTTCCAACGCTTCATACCGCTTTAGAATTGATACTAATTTATCACGGATTGACTTCTGCATAATGATTACCCTTATTTCTCCCTGGCATGTTATACAATATTAACCACTATTTCAATCAGATAAATCTTTCTTCAAATAATTTGCTACAAATAAAACACACTCCATCATTCCCCAGATTGGAAGAGCCAATGCAATTTGTGAATATACATCGGGTGGCGTCAATATCATTGCAATAAAAAACAGACCAACAACCCACCATGGCCGCTTTGAGCGCACCCAAGCGACGCTAACAAAATCAAATAGGACGAGTATCATCACAACAATTGGACACTCAAATGCAACACCAAACGCAATTGCCATATCAAGACTAAAAGCCATATAGCTGCTTACTGTTGGTAAAAATAATATACCTTTTGGTAACCAGCCCTTCACAAAATCAAGCAAAACAGGCTCAACAATAAAAAAACTAATCGCACACCCAATATAAAAAAATAGTATTGCGATTGCACAGCTAACCTCAAGTACTTTTTTTTCATTAGGATATAGTGCCGGCCTAATAAATGACAATAGCTGATAAATAACAATCGGCATAATCGTGATTAGACTTAAAGATGCTGACAATTGAATTGGCATAACCAAAGGCCCAATAATGTCTTGACTAACCAACATTCCGTGCTGGCCTGCGATAATCGGCAATGTTAACCAATGGTAGATGCTTTCATAAAAAACACAATAAGTTCCAAAACAAATAAAATAACTTATAATACAGATGATAATTCTTCTGCGGAACTCAAACCAATACTCAATCATTCGTGTTTAGTCTCACCCTCATCAGTTAGTTGTTGCGTTGTTTGCTTAATTACTTTCATCATCTCACTCCAGCGCTTAATTAATGACTTTATTTGCTCTGGACCTAAAAACAGCATTGCAACAAACAATACAACCAGCAATTCACCAGATCCCATTTTAAACATTTCATTCTCCTATATAAATGCTGCATATGCTGATACCTCAATTGCACCACTTACATACGCCATGATAATGAATAATAACAATACAAGTGATAAACCAACTCGCCATTTCAGTGATTGATTCAACCCTTCAGCATCACCATTAAATAAATCTTTTAGCCCAAGCATCAATATTGCTACGATTAACACTAATACACTTAGTACTAAAATTTTAAACATTTTATGCCTCCGTTGCATCAATAAGCTAGCGAATTAATCAGATGATATCAAGTATATCCTGTGAGCAACAAGCATATATTTAGCAACTCCTGGATATACAGCTTAGTTATTGCTAAACTATATGAAGAGGAGTCATGATGAAACAGTTCAACCCAACACAATCGGTGCATGAAAGCATTGCTCAAATTGCATCAATTGCAAACACAAACCACCCTTTAGCTGAAGATGCAAAGGTATGCCTTCAGAAACTCAATACATTATCATATTGCCCACTTAATAATGAGGCAAGCATGGTCATCATTGGTATTGATCATACGCTTTTCATACATTATACACACGTAATGCAAATTATCGTCAAAGAACAACATGAAACTTTCACATCAAACACTTTGCAAGATATTCAACATTCACTCCATCAAGCCCTTAACCCTGTTAGCTTATTAACAAAAATTGCACACACTGCACTGCTTTTTAGTAAACGAAAAATGCCTATATTAACAACAACTGTCGAACACCCTCACCCAAAAACATCATTAAAATCTCAACATGAAAAGTCTGATTAATACATGTATTCATAATCCGCTAAAATCTTTTGCAATTGTATCTATATTTTTATTCGGGATCACACTTACTCACTGGCAGATTCAAAGAGGGTTTCTAAAGCTTAATGAACTTACCCACAGCCCTGTAGAACTACAAGATAGCAAGACTATTGAGACCGCTAATCATTTAGACAAACTGACACTAACTGGACAATTCCTACCTCAATATATATTTGTGCAACCTAGAACAAATAAAAATCACCAGCCCGGATTTCAAGTATGGGTGCCTTTTTCATCCAACGGTAGGCATATTCTAGTCAGCTTAGGATTTCAAGAGGCCATCAAAATCCCAACCACAACAAATATCCATGGCACGATACACATAGTTTCGTCCCCGCCTTTTAGACTTGAAAATAACAGCATACTAGGACAATCGCCTTACACCGTTGGACAGCTTGATTTGCCCTTATTTCGCAATCTAATTCACATAGACCTTGAGCGTTACGTATTAGTTTTAGACCACGCAGATGATCTGTCATTAGCAACCAACACAATTGACGATGTGTTAAAACACTTTAACTACTCCGCTCAGTTCTTTATTATCACCTCAGTTATATGCTATTATATGATACGAAAAATTGACTGGACATAATGGCAAAGAAGCAAACAATTTTTATTTTCGCCATATTCTTATTGCCGCTTCTCGTAGCTGGAGTGCTTTATTATATTGGTTATACTGGAACATTGCAGAATAAAGGGCAATGGGTTAACCCTCCACTCGTGATTCAAGATATCGCGCCAGGAGTAAGTGCGCCTAACAACTTCTCCTGGTCAGTAGTCATACCTTGTCAACAAAACTGTCCAGAGTTAAAACTCATCACTGCTGGAATAAGCACACTGGGTGCTAAATCAGACCTTGCATCTATTATTCAGCTAACTGATAATCAACTAAACCCATTTGGACTAGAGAAAGTTGATTTCCAGAAAGTCTACTTAGCTGATCCATCCCATACGATTATATTGTCTTATGATAAGTCACATTTACAAGATATAGTAATTGACTTGAAAAAGCTTTTAAAGCCTATTGAGAGACGAATATGAAAACAATGAAAAACTCCCTAGTCATCGCCTTAGGTTTATCTTTACTTGTTGTACTCTTGGGCGCCTATACACGACTATCAGACTCTGGGCTAGGTTGCCCTGACTGGCCTGGCTGCTATGGACACATTGCAGTACCAACAAGCGTGTCAGATATTCAAGCTGCACAAGTTGCTTTTCCAAATGCAAAACCTGTTATTGCTGAAAAAGCTTGGCCTGAAATGATACACCGATACTTAGCTGGAACCTTTGGTCTGTTTACAATATCAATTTCGGTTTATCACATCTATTACAATATTCAAAGAAAAGCTGCGAGTATTTTATTGTTTTTAGTTTTATTCCAAGCCACACTAGGATTATGGACGGTTACACTCAAGCTTCACCCACTTGTTGTCATGTTGCATTTACTTGGTGGCTTTACCATCTCCATTCTTCTATTATGGTTAAAACTTGGCACAAAACAATCATACAGTTATATGGATAAGTGGGCCTATGCTATTTTAGCCATTATTTTAATGCAAGTATTTTTTGGTGCATGGACAAGTGCAAATTACTCTTCTTTGATTTGTCCAGACTTCCCATTTTGCCAAGGGAAACTATTTCCTGAAATGAATTTTCAAGAGGCCTTTAGCTTACTATCTCCGATTGGTTCTAATTATGAGTTTGGCGTTCTTGATAATGTCTCAAGAGTTACTATTCATATGACACACCGTTATTTTGCTATTGTGACAGGATTTGTGATCATCACTTTCTTAATTTGTGCTTTTTACAAAGAGTGTGCGTCTAAAAAAGTTATTTTAACAGTTGGCTTTTTGCTATTTACACAAATACTCTTGGGCATACTAAATGTTATATTATTGTTGCCAACACATATTGCACTGGCACATAATCTTTGCGGCTTATTGTTATTACTTTCATGGATATGTCTTACACACTCACTACAAAACAATACCAGCACGCTATAGCAAAATTATGTAAATGGCGTGTTGTTTGCCTAATGTTAATCACGGCAGCAGTCGGCATGAGCCTTGTACCCGTTCAGCGGATTAATTTAGTTTATAGTACTCTCAGCCTTATAGGCATTGGATTACATGCTTGTGCAAGTGGAATACTCAATCAGCTATTCGAACAAGATATTGATCAAATCATGTCAAGAACAAAAAATAGGCCTTTGGTGAATGAGCGTATTACCCGAAAGCATGCGATATCACTGGTTATTATATTTTTATTACTTGGCTCAATAATATTATATACATTTTCAAATACCCTCACTCTTTCTCTTACACTTTTCACTATGCTTGGTTACAGCTATATATACACAAAACTACTCAAGCCTAACACAAGTCAAAATATTGTGATAGGGGGTCTTTTTGGTGCAATGCCTCCACTTTTAGGCTGGACTGCTTTAACTGGCTCACTCCATACATTACCCGTCTTATTAGTTGCCATTATTTTCACATGGACGCCTAGTCATTTTTGGGCACTATCTTTGGCCAAAATAGATGATTATCGAAAAAGCCCTCTCCCGATGCTACCAGTTACACATGGCATAAAGTGCACACAAGTGCATATCTTAGGCTATTGTATATTGCTCATCCTAATAACCCAACTTCCCTATCTCCTTACGTATTTTGGCCAGATCTACCTCATCATTGTTAATATTGCAAATATCTTATTGCTACGCTCAATGTTTTTGGTCTATCAAGAAGCAACACCAAAACGATGCTGGCAAGCATTTAAACACTCCAATATATATCTACTCTGTATTTTTCTAACCATGCTGATTGATTACCAATTATGATTGAAATTATTGACACTGGTGACTTTGCCGAATTGAAACAACAGTTATCGAAAATGCACTTATCCGCACATGATAATATACAGGTAATTTTAGGTTATCCACATTATATACGATTGAAAGATAGCATATTTTCTCTAAACTATACAGATAACACCTATCAATCGCTACTCACTACCCAGCACCCTATATTATCTGCTATTGGCCAACAAAAAGGAACCCTGTTAGATGCTTGTGGAGGCTTTGGAAAAGATAGCTTCTTACTATCACACAATCACTTCAAAGTAACAACTTGTGAAAGCAATCCTATTATTGCACTGTTATTATCACAGGCAGTGACTGACTACTGCACAAAAGTTCCCCTATCTTGGGAAGCAATCTCTCAACAATCACAAGAAGTCATGCATAAACGCTCTTTTGATATCGTATATCTAGACCCCATGTTTCAAATACAAAGATCTGCTAAACCGAAGCTATCCATGCAGATTATTCAAGCTCTCTCCTCCTCGGAGCCTTTTACAGATTGGGATTTAGCATGGCAGTGCGCAAAGAAAAGGCTAGTCATCAAACAGCACCAGAAGGCCATTATAAGACCTGAGTTACCTAAACCCAGCTTACAGGTCAAAGCAAAAAAAAATGTTCGTTATGACATATATTTAAAGTAATACTAACCTTGACGACCTGGCCAGTTTTCATTTTCAATATCACTATTTAATGACTTGGAGTATCCAGGCATCGCAGCATCATCATCTTCAAATCTTGCTATACCCTTAGAGTCAACAAACAATGTCTTTTGATCATCAAGACTTAATTTTGGCACAGACTCCACAAACGCATTTGTTAATCTAACACCATAACCAAGCATCATTGCACTAACAGTACCGGTCGCAATTTCAGGCGTGGCCGCAATCAAATAATATAAAAATGCATAGTTTGGGCCAAGATCACCAGCCTCATGCCCTGTAGGGCACATACTATGAATTATATCTAACGTCTTATTGCCAACTTGATTCAATCCTCTCATTCCTTTGCTCCTAATTTATAATTGACTTATAGCAAGGAAAAAAAAACTGGCAGAAAAAAAAGGGGGGGAAAAATCCCCCCTCCTCTTTAACCTAACATTTAGTCTTCAATTTCAGCATCAACCAATGCTTGGTTGTACAACGCATTTAATCTAAATACTGAGAAAATCCATAAAGCTGATAAGGCAACTAAAATACACGCTAAGTACGGAAGAATATCCTGTAAGGATCCAGCAGTAACTGCAAATAAAGCCATCTGAATATAACCAGAGCCCGCCTTACCTAAACGCCCACCAATCCCATCAGCAGCAGCTTTACCTGTCATACGTAAATCATAAGGCAGCGGAATATAAGCCATTTCTTTTGTTGGATCAAAGAACGAGTACTTAGAGCTTTTACTCAAAATAACGCCCCCCATACCTAGTGCAAACACAAATATTTGAGGAGATGTAAAGCCTGCTAATAACATCCATGGCTCAACCACCCCCGGGAATAGTGTTGTTGAAAAATAAACAGCGCCCGATACACTAATGACCAGTGGTGTAATTATCGCGCAGGGCAACCAGCCATAGCGACGAAGAACACCTTTACTAATCATAACTAACACAACACCTGTTAGTCCTGTATAAAGAGAGTAATCAGCCATCATAGCAGCATAATCTTCTTTCAATGGATACACTTTCACTGCGATATCTTTCCAGCAAACTTCGATCATATTAATTGACAAGCCATACGCAAGAATCATCATTGATAAATAACCAATGTATGGAGAAGCCACCAACTGCTTTAAACTTTCACCAAAACTTAGCTTGACCTTTTGTTTCTTAGTTTTCGCTGACACATCACTTGTAAACCGGGGGTCAGTTAACACCTCTGTATTTACATATCTAAAGATATATAGCATTACTAATCCACCAACAATTACGACATTATTGGTCATTTGGATGCCGCCAGCAGCCTTCATGGCAACACCTACTAAAATTGTTGCAACAGCATTTACCAACAAGAACTGTGGATAAAAGCGCTTTGCTTCATGCGTACCAATATTATCATTAGCAAACTGCCAAAACAATACAGACAATACAAAAGTCCCCCACATTTCAGCCATTAAATAATATAGTGAATATGTCCACGCACCAATTACTGGAAAAATAAACTGTACCCTGGGATATGCAGCTTTCAGTGAAGAAATTGTATCCAAGCTCATATGCAGGTGGTCTGCATTTGGGAATAAGAAATAATTAAATATTATAAAGAATGCAATAAAAAATCCAACAATAACTGTATAAGATCTTTCAAAAGATGCTGACTTTCTCAGTCTAACATAAAAAGCACTCATCAAGATCACACTCGGCATTACAATCAGTGTTTTTAAATAACTAATTGCTTCACCACCTGATCCAGGTGCTGTTAATACAACTGCATCTTTAATATTACGCAATTGCGTAAAGTTAAATACAGTGATAAATATTAACATAGCGAAAGGAATAAACTTCTTTAACTCTCTATTCTCAATAGGAAATATTGCTTGACGGAATTTTGACATTTCTAAATTTTCAACGTTCATTTGCATCACTTGTTTGTTAAGATACTGGCGCCGCCAGCCCAACCCCCCAGATACACCGGAGACCTCCATGTTATACCAACTTTAAATACAACGCAAGCAGAATATAATCCTAAGACTCTAGCCACAGCTTTCTATCTTTAGCACGTTTTTTTGCCAACAACATATCCATTTGATCAACTGCATCTATTTCATCATACATCAAAAGCTGAACTAGTCTTCGTGTCTCTGTGTTCATAGCGGTTTCTCTTAGCTGCTTAGCACTCATCTCACCTAAACCTTTAAACCGGATTACATTAATTACTTTGAAGCCCTCTTTCTCTAGCTTCTGCGTATGTTGATCCTTTTCTGACTCATCTAATGCATAATAAACATTTTTACCTGCCTCAATTCTATAAAGTGGTGGCATTGCAATAAACACATGTTTATTTCGAACTAGCGCTGGAAAGTGCTTTACAAATAGTGCACAAAGTAGTGCTGAAATATGTGCGCCATCAGAGTCCGCATCTGCAAGTATGCAAATTTTCCCATACCGTAGTGTACTCAGATCATCACTACCCGGATCAATACCGATTGCAACGGCAATATCATGTACTGATTGCGATGCCAACACCTGCTCTGATGCAACCTCCCAAGTATTAAGAACCTTTCCCCTCAATGGCATAACAGCCTGCGTTCTTTTATCTCTAGCTTGTCTTGCCGACCCTCCAGCAGAGTCTCCTTCAACCAAAAATAACTCAGAATAAGCTAGATCCTCTTCTATGCAGTCTACAAGCTTTCCAGGTAAGGCTATCGATTGATGCGGCTTAGCGCGTGTAACAGTTTTTGCCTTCCTCAACCTTGCTTGTGCTTTTTCTACAAAACTTGCAGAAAGCTCTTTTGCATCATCTACGTGCTGGTTGAGCCATAAGCTCATTGCATCTCTCACATGTGTTAATGTGAATTGACTTGCAACCCTTGAACTTAGCCTTTCCTTTGTTTGCCCCACAAACTGTGGATCAGGCATCTTCAGCGACAATACGAAATGTAAATGAGAACACACATCTTCGAGCTTAAGCTTCACCCCTCTGGGTAATAACTGGTGCAATTCACAGAAATCTTTAACGGCCTCTAAAATACCAGCTCTAAAACCATTTTCATGCGTACCACCTTGAGGTGTTCTAATCACGTTGACAAAGCTTTCTTGTAATGAGCTCTTATGTACATCAGTCTCCCAACTTAGGGCCCACTCAATGATCATATCCGCACTATGCTTGCCTGTAATGATTTGTTTTGGTAGTAAACTATCAGATCCAATGGTATCAAATAAATACGTCTCTAAACCAGTTTCATAGTAAAAACTTACCTCATCGCCTCTTATTTCGTCTTTTAAAACCGTTTTTAGTTTTGGACATAAGATTGATTTAGACTGTAGAACTCTCTCTACCTCTCGACGCTCAAACTTCGCATCATCAAAATAGATAGGATCTGGTAGATAAGTCACTTTAGTTCCTGTGTCTCTTACTCTGACACTCCCAACCTCAGTTAGCTCACTCGTTACAATACCTCCCGAAAACTGGATATGGTAGCGTCTCCCTGCTTGTTTCACATATACATCTAGTTTTTTTGCTAATGCATTAACCACAGATACTCCAACGCCATGCAACCCCCCTGAAAAAGCATAGTCCTTATTAGAGAATTTAGCACCTGCGTGTAAGCGTGTTAAGATTAATTCTATTCCGGTAATACCATGCTCTGGGTGAATACCAACTGGCATTCCCCGCCCATTATCTTCACATGATAATGCGCCGTCTTGATGCAGTGTGACAATAATCTCACTGGCATGATCATTCATTGCCTCATCTGCAGCATTATCAATAAGCTCACAGGCAGTATGAAACGGGCTTTCCGTTTTTGTATACATACCCGGACGTTTTTTAACAGGGTCTAACCCCTCCAGGACTTCAATTGACTCAGCAGTATATTCTGTACCCATGTGATTTCACATATAACTTGTCACTAGTATAGTTTGACAAAATATATTTACAAGTACCAATGTGTTAGAAGAATCCTATTCTCGGCAAAATACTATGTCGCATGTACAACACCGCTATCTTTGTACGCTGCATGCCATATAAATAGTCCAAAAGCAATCTTGTTAACAATATCAGCAAAATTATATATTATATTGAGCGAATTAGGGTCTACTTGACTCATTAATAATCCAAGCGCATAGCCAATAGGGTAGAT